>Ga0307510_10000139_pt1 | contig 59921 bp, 76 predicted proteins | sample 12_EM_MG_FD_207224 | JGI IMG/M metagenome (GOLD analysis project Ga0307510, IMG submission 207224) | Populus trichocarpa ectomycorrhiza microbial communities from riparian zone in the Pacific Northwest, United States - 12_EM | ecosystem: Host-associated > Plants > Roots > Unclassified | place... | reverse complement strand
CCCTTTGCTGAGCCTTTCCAGCCTGTGCCTGCCAGGGGTGATCTGACTCCAAGTGTCGCTGTTGGACCACATGGAGCAGAAGTCGGAGCGATACCTCTTCGCAAAAAGGCTTTGCTCTTTGGCCATTTGCGCACCCCCTCGGCTTCGACAGGCAGCTCAATTGGCCACTCCTACAGTGCAGGCAACACTCACAAGTCGTCAAGCAAATGGTCCTGAATTGACAGCGAGCTTGAGTCTGTCAGTGATCAATCTCAGTTTGTCAACCTTGCAAAGGGTTCGTACGACTTCAAGATAGCGCACCTTGCAGCCAAACGCAAGAAGATGGAGCTGCAGGCTGAGCGAGAACGAGAGGCACAATGCCTCGCCGCTGAGGAATGGACCCTGGTGCTCAAGCAGCAAATGCAGGCAAAGGAGTTTGAGTATAAGGAACAGATGATGCAATACAAGCTCAAGCTTGCTCAAATGAAGATAGGACAGACTCCTGTCATTGCGGGTGCCAATTTCAGGCAGGAAGACCACTTGATGACAAACACGTACCCGTCCAACCCTTCTCAAGATTCGTTCACGTTTGGCATAGGTGCCATGAGTTCTACTGCCCTACCATCTCTTCATGCTGCTGACTGGGGAACTCCTGAGGTCTGAGGCATCCACGTTGTGATCTTCATCTGGCATATATCACGTCACAAGGTTCATAGCATCGTTTAATCTTTTTTTTTCCATATCACATACTTCATATGTTCCATGCTCAGTGTGGGATTCCCCCTGTTGGCTGAAGCGGCGTCATGTTACGCAACTTGCATAGACTTAGAACATTTGCAAACAATGCTACGGTACCACAATGAAATATTTGTCTACCCAGGTCATCTCACCACTCCACTCGAAGGACTATTGAATAAGCATGTCATGACATGTCGTCAAAACCTTTGCCCTTCCATTTCCACACATTGTCGAGCCTCTCGCAATTCATCATCGCTACCAGCTGAGCCCTCATCATCGGTCGCGTTGAGGATCCTTGGCACTGGGTATCTCCTACCGGCCTCACAGAGACGCTCGCAAAAACCCAGGTCAAAATTCCTACCCTCAAGTTGAATGATCATGTTATGAAGAATAATACAGCAGCGAATAAAGAATATGGCCCATTTATGATGCTTGGGTGAGGTGATCTGAACCCGGAGTTCGTGAAGGGCCTGGAAACGGCCTTTGAGCAGGCCGATTGTGTGTTCAGAGCGGATGCGGACCTAGTAATCAAGAAACAACAAGATAAAAAAGGAAGATGGCATGTGGACTTACTTGCGATACGTGGTAGTTGTAAGTCCTTTGATCCAGCGATAGCTCACCACCCACAGGCTTTCGAAATGGTACAACGCACCATGTCTTGGCAGGGTATGCCGAGTCAGCCCATATCCATTCGCCAGGAGTCAGAATTTGCCCGTGTTCCTTGAAAATGCGGGTGCTCCAGAAAGCCAGTGAATCGTGGATGCTGCTGGTGTGGCCAAGGGCATAGTCCACGATGATGAGGGAATCGGGTAGGGTGACAAGCTTGTAAAAGGTCAGATTGTGACAGTGTTGATAAAAATAAGTACATACCTGGCAGTCCAACGAATAGGACCAATTCTTGTCAAACCAGGCATCGCCATGAAGGCCAGGCCGCTGGAACAATGAGATTTTTGTTCCATCGACCATGAGATGGCCATCGCTCCACTCGGGACACACCTGCCCTGCAACCCACACCTTCGCACTCTCCTTCTCCTCAGCCGTCGGAAGGTGGACAAGTTTGTTGTGTAAGGATAGGAGTGCCACCATGACACGGTTGGTGCAGTTCGCCACCATGCCCAGGCTAACACCAGCCCAGTGCCCGATTGCTTCTGGGCTGGCAGCGTTCCCGTAATGACTGGCTTGAAATAAAAAAATTGCAAGTTGAACCTCAATTGGAGTCTGGGGGACATTGGAGTTGTTGTGGAAGATTTCATGGCTGCAAATCTTGTTGACGATGCCATTGAAAATGTTGGGGTCGACGCGTACTCATCTCCTGTACTGATCGAGATTGCTGTGGCGCCAGTGTTCGAGGAGGTGAATCTGTGATGCCTTCATGATGGTAGGGTTCTTGCGAAGGACCCTTGAGGTGAGGATTTCTCGGCGTAATGCGTTGATCTGGGCCTGTGTCATCAAGAAGTACAGTTCCTCAATGTCCGAAAGCGAGAGCGAGGGGGTGGTGTTATGATCCACCCCAATTTTTCTCATCCTCATCGGACCCCCTCCTCGTCACCCTATCCACGCCCAAGAGACCATTACCATTGAACCCATCATCCCTACCAGACTTGCCACCGTTACCACCCAGTGAACCATCCAAACCATCAACACCCATTGATCAACCCCCAGTCGAGCCCCTTGTCCCCGTCCCATGGAACATCCATCGTCGGGAATACTCCTCAATGGAGATGTACCAAGAGCCAACCCCAGTAGAGAACCCACTGGAAGACCCAGACAGTCCTATGGAGGACGCGCCGCCGTTAGAGCCAGAACCATTCATTCCATATGAATCTGACGTTCCTGGAGGACAGACACATACCTTGTCTCCAGAAGAGTCCCCTATCGAACCCTGGAAAGCATACCTCACTCAACCCAGCAGCCCTGTGTCCCGCAAGCACTCCCTGTCACCTACAAGTTCCTCTTCAGCACCCATACGCCAACGCACTAGTAGAGAAGGCAGTTACCAGTCAATCACCCCTTCTGCCTTGTTGCCCATAGCTGGCACCTCGCCCCAGAGTCAAGGTTACCAGTCGACCTCTCCTGGGGGATCCGCAGATAATCCCTCATCCACGCAGAGCTCCGCAGACGACGCAGATAGCGACATGGCCCTTAATTGGGTCACCATCAATACAGACTACCTCAAAGGGTAGTTGCTTACACTAGACGCCCATTAAACCAGAATGGGCATGCGGAGATCAGATCTCCTCGGATCAGCCTCAAAACTCGTGGTCGTCATCGCATCATGACGACGCTTCTCTTCTTGGAATGACCCGCCGCCATTGTTCGATCCTTAAGGATAGATTAGGCAATTCGTCACTTTATCATTCGCTCTCGCTCATTCTCTATTGTTCGACTCATACAGACCGCAGCACTTGTCCGCGGAGTACCATACGATACAGACAGCCCCCTCTTGACCAGAAGTACCTACTTTAGTGACCATGGCCCGTGCGCGGCCGTGCGTGTATATAAGCGCCCTGTATTTCGACAGTCAAGCCCTAAGCTTGACTTGATTATCAATATCAATGTTCTTGAAAGCCTCCCTAGTGCCTCCCCTTTTTTGCCCACTTCATTCTAAAAGTCGTCTCTAGTAAAACTAGAGACTCCTCTACTCCTTCAAGTAAACTCGCCACCAGTTCACTCTTAGTACAAGTCGTACTATCAAGGCCCGTTGAAGCCTTAACAGGTGGGCTGGAACGATGACTTGTCATCTGAGTCAAAAGAAGATATAGAGCTGAGGCTGCTGAGGCTCGATATCGAGAAGAGGTCGGAATCATGAGAATCGCTGTCACTGGTTGAGGGGATGAGGGGTTCGATGGATATGTCTTGCAAGTATTTGGAAAGACGGGCACATTTGAAGGAGCGGTCGACATCATCCAGTTCATTGAGCAGTCTACGACGGAGGGGTAGAAGTGGCATGATCACCCATAAAAAAAAAACACAACAGATGACAACGATGATGAACACGCAGGTGGGTCGGAGACCCAAAAATCTGGAGATGCTGACACCATGCCGACAGGTCACAGAGACGAAGGGGACCCATTATTTTGCCCATTATTGACATTTTCACGCAAGGGGGGTTTCAAAGTTGACCATTAATTGCCCATTAATTATCTCATTATTTTGTCCATTAATCAAAAAATGGCCCTGAAAACGACTTAATGGGAAAATTAATGGAACAAATAATGGTCTGAATAATGGCAACTTTGAAAGACCCTAATCTTGGGAACTGACTGGCTACGAGCCCACAACCCAAGCATAGATTGGGGCGCAAAAACAATCAAATTTGATCGCTGTCCCCCTCATTGTCATCCCAGTGCAGTCGAAGAACAAGATCGTCGTGATCGCAACCCAGCCTTGCGACAACTATTGCCCTACGATGAATGGGAAACCCAAGACGACGATACCCTGGATATTACAAATGAGGGTCTAGATGTGATGCAACACATTAGAACCCATCTGGAACATTTCCTTCCAGACCTTGATGTTACTGTGTCACACCACAGAATAGTCAAGGAAGGAGTTGGTCACAGTCCAACTACTACTGATCGAGTGGGTCACAGCCCCACTACAAGTTGAGTGGGTCACAGTCCCACTACAAATCGAGTGGGTCACAGTCCCACTACAAATCGTCCCAATCCGTCACTACAGTTGGTAGACCACCAAGACAACCCTAGGGTTGCAAGAACTACGACGTCGACACACCTTGCTCAACAGAAGCAAGCTAAACCCAAGGAAATCCCTCCGGAATTTCAACAATATGCGAAGGTCTTCTCTGATGAAGAAGCACAACGATTACCAAAGCATCAACCATGGGACCACAAGATTGACCTCCTTCCAGGTCAAACAATGAAGAAAATGTCGGTGTACAGATTGTCACCACCCAAGAAAATCGCCCTACAAGAATACATTACCGACGGCCTAAAACGAGGCACTCTCCGGCGATCCGAGGTACCCGATGCTTGTTCTTTCTTTTTCATTGACAAGAAAGATGGGAAATTACGCCCTGTCCAAGACTATTGACCCCTAAACACGATAACTAAAAAGAATGCAGCTCCCATCCCGCTCATCCCAGAGTTAGTCGATAAACTCCTGGGGGCACGATTCTTTACCAAACTTGACATATGATGGGGATACAATAATGTTCACATACGTGAAGGCGACGAACACAAAATGGCTTTCAAAACACCCATGGGCCTTTTTGAATCCCTAGTTATGACATTCAGTCTCTGCAATGCTCCAGCCACTTTTCAAACCTTCATGGACACCAAACTTGCAGATCTAATTGATACAGGTCACATTGTTGTCTATCTTGACAACATTTTGATCTTTGCACATACCATCGCCAAAGTCACCAAATTCACACATATGGTATTACAGTACCTTTTGGACCTAGATCTCTACCTGCGACTTGCGAAATGCTCCTTTAACCAAACATCCGTGGAATATTTGGGTTTGATTATTTCCGAAGGAGAATTACGCATGGATCCTGTCAAAATCACCACTGTCACAGATTGGCCTATACCAACCAAAGTCAAGGACATACAAGGATTCCTGGGATTTTGTAACTTCTATTGATGTTTCGTCCGAAACTACTCTGCCCTTGCCTGTCCTTTGTTCAATCTTACTAAAAAGGACACACCATTTCTATGGGGACCCACTCAAGCGAACACCTTCCAACAGTTACAAAATGCCATTACCACATCTCCTGTGCTCCTCCTGCCCGATTATGGAAAACCATTTACGCTCATCACCGACACCAGTGATTATGCTACAGGAGCAATTCTAGAACAGGAAGATGCTTTGGGACAGTCTCACCCCATGGCGTACTACTCCAAATCCCTACAGCCCGCCGAACGCAATTATGAGATCCATGACAAAGAACTCTTGGCTATTGTTCATGTGTTAAACCATTTTTGCCACTACCTCCAAGGTAATGTTCACCAAACAAAATTTTTTTCAGACCATGCAAATCTCAAATACTTCACAACGAAGCGGACACTTACTTGTCGGCAAGCACGCTGGTCTGTTTTGTTGGGAACTTATGACTATGTCATCATTCTGAAGCCTGGCAAGCTCAATCAAGCAGACGCTCTGTCCAGGCGTCCAGACCATAAAGAGGGGATAGCATCTGATAATGCTGAATGTGTTCTGCTTGATCCTAGCAAATTCTTGCTAAAACCAGAACAATTCCATATACGGGCCCTACATAACACGGCAATCCCCACAGGGCTGGATGATGAATTACATGTGGCACTCATGGAAGCTATCAAAATCAATAACTCCACAGGAATGGGAGAAAAGCTTAAAAAGCTCATCACTAGTGGACCAAGACAAGTCACCAAGGGATTACAAGATTGGAACTACGAAAATGGATTGTTCCTCTACAAGGGTTTGGTTTTCATACCAGACAACGAGAATGTACAACGCAAAGTCGTGCAGCAGTTCCATGACAATATAATGGGACACCCAGGACAATGGAAAACCGTCAAACTTATCACACATGAATATTGGTGGCCCGGAATCACGGAATTCGTAAAATCATACATCAAAGGATGCGCTATTTGTCAAGCCACCAAAATTAAGCCTCCAGTCAAAGTTCCACTGAAACCAAATGAAATCCCCGCAGGAATATGGGAAACAATTACCATGGATTTCATCGTCGATCTTCTGCTTTCAAATGGATATGATAGTATCCTTACAGTCGTCGACCGCCACAGCAAGGCTATCATCCTAGCCCCTTGTCACAAGACAATCACAGCCAAGCAAACAAGCCAACTATTGATTGACTATGTATGGAAACGCACGAGTTTCCCCTTGACAATCATCTCGGACTGCGGACCACAATTTGCAGCACAGGTCACACAAGAACTTTGGAGAAAACTGGGAATCAAGCAGAAATTGTCAACTGCATTTCACCTGCAGACAGATGGAGAATCTGAACGCGTCAACCAAGAAATCGAACAATACCTTTGTATTTGTGGAAACTTTCAACAAAACGATTGGGCCACATTACTTCCCATTATTGAATTTGCGCATAATGCATGACCACACCGTAGCACATACAAATCCCCCTTTGAAGTCTGGTATGGGATACACCCGACTTTTAAACCCCCATTACAACTACAAACCAGACTACAAAGCACAGATGAACATGTTCAATACCTCGAAGAAATGCGCAAAGAAGTGACTGCAGCATTACATCTTGCAGCACAAGAAATGAAGAGCGGAGGCCCCACTAAACCATCGCACACATTCCACAAAAATGACCTCATACTCTTGGAAGCCACCAACCTACAGACCACCCACCCAAAGGCAAAACTTGCACCACGTCACTATGGACCTTTTAAGGTCATCTGGGCTTCACCAACAAACTGCAAACTCGAGTTACCACCGCAGATGAGAATACACCCAGTATTCCATAACTCCCTGTTAAAACCCTACACAGAGACCACTGCACATGGACCTAACTTTACACATCCCCCTCCGGAAATAATCGGAGAAGAAGAAGGTCACTACAAAATCAAGAAGATCCTCCAGTCACGTCCTACAAGGAATCGTAAAAGCACGCAGTATCTAGTCCACTGGAAAGGCTACACTGATGCCGATCGCACCTGGATCCCAGCCAAGGAGCTGACACATGCCAAAGAACTTGTCGAACAATTTGAAGCAACGCAGAAAGCTGCTCAGCAAGCCAAAGAGGGGATACAAGCCTTGCAGGAGCAAGGGAAACCTAAAGAGGGGATACTGTTGTGGACAAAGTCCATGCCATCTAGAAACCCAGTCCAAACCCCCACAAGTCCTATGAGAACCACCCCTAAACCAAGCTATAGCCAAATGGCTATCCGACGCCCTCCTGAGCCCACGACAAAGGCTGGTCAATGACCAGTAACCAAAGACAATCTTCGACCATGTAACCCTGGGAAATCCCCACCACGTGACCAAGCACGTGACTCATCATGTGACCTACAAGCCCTTGAACAAGCACGTGACCAAGCATGTGACCTACCAGCATGTGACCATGGGAACCTAACACATGACCTACCAAGGGATTGGTCATCTACACGATCACCTGATTGTGCGCACTTTCTATGCGCGTCTCGTCCATTGATCAACACATGGAAAACTGTGGGAACGATCAATGGTTGATCAAGAATCAACAAAGTCACAAGACTTACTGCAGAACTGTGGCACAGTCCGCAGTTCATCTATTATTAGTTCATGTCTATTCTTAGCTCAAGTCTCACCTGTCTCTTGTATTATTACCTGCCCTAAAGGGGCACGTGTCCACCTATCTCTCTCTATTATGCCCACCCTTAACTACACACAGACCCCCCTGTATTAGTATATAAGACCTGCGAATTTACATGAACAGTTCTCTTGTCACCCCTTACATAATAACTGCCAATAAGTGATTACAAGACTATAATCACCATTTACCCTTTTCCCCTTTCCCTCTTCAAGATCTAAGCTCCGTCTCCTTCAAGCTCAACATTGTCGACCTTTGCGGATCAGTCACCTTCAAACCCCCATTGTCGCGAGCGGTACTTGCGCCCCCCAGTCTTAGCTACAAACCTGTAACTCCAAGACCACGTGACCATGGGAACATATCACATGACCCAACACGTGACTCATCACGTGACCCCTTCGCCACTCGTACATCACGTGACTTATCAGCACATGACCCTGGGAACCTACGACCCCGTGACCCTGGGAAGATAACACATGACCTATCAAGGAACTGGTCATCAACAATGTCACATGACAAGACGCGCTTTGGACGCGCGTCTAACCCGTTGATCAACACGTGGCAGATCGTGGGAACGATCAACAAGACGCGTCCACTAAACAATCAACGAACACGCGACGCGACTCGATCAACGAGGACGCGACTCATTAGGGCTAGACCCTAATCGAGATGTATCATGTAATCCGCAGTTACTGCGCATCGACTGTGCAGCCCCCGTTACCTGTAAATATACCTACCCTAAACTGCACACAGACCACCCTGTATTAGTATATAAGACCTACGAATTTAGGTGAACAGTCCTTAGACTGTTCTCTTGTCAATCCCCACACTGGAGCCTTTCAAAGCTCCCTCATCGTTAGCAGCACCCCGCCCCTCGTCTTCAACAGTCTACCCGCTCCCGCCTCTCCTCGTCTTCTGTCTCTTCCTCCTCAATGTCTCCTTGCTGCTCCTCTGGATCAGTCACCTTCAACTTCGCGCCGTCGTCGAGTCTCGCTACCCATAAAGTAGTGAGTTCCTGACACCCATCGTCGTCGTGTCCCACTACATCCACGTAGTGCGTTCCCAACAGCCAGTGGGTCACCATTCTCCAGCAGACGTTCAGTGGCATGACGTTTGCGGGGTCCTAGTATGATGTTGGAATCAGACAGGTCAAGGAGGGCATCTGATCTCTCAAGTGGCATGGTGGGACTCATGGGAGGATTTGGTGCACAGGACTCAGGGAGAGATGGGTTAACATCATAGGGTCAAACGGGTACAACCAAAAAACCCTGCGTTAAATACATTTTACATGTCCTGACAGCCAAGATTGTAAGACATGCACAGCAGCACATGGGCAGCAAAGGCCCCAATGGGCTAGTGAGGGAGTGGCTGAGCCTGGACAGATCAAGGAAAGTCCAAGTACAGTTAGCGAATCCCCGGATACAGCGCTGCAAGCCAAGGTAACTGAAGAATCTGTGAGACCATGAGATGACAACCTGAGTTCTGTGCAGATGGATTTGACAATGTGCTATCACAGCAATGCAGCATTGAGGACTTGAGACTGAAGGGAAACCAAATGTGAAGAGTGGGGGGACTTGAAAACTATATTCAAATTGTTATATACAGCTGTACATGTAGTAGTACTACTCTTTAGTGGCCATCTGATAGCCGTCATTGCCCATCAAACACTGGATGGAAAACTACTTTTTGATGCTAAAAAAATGTTAACATGTTTGATAACAGAAGGCAATTATTTTCTATCAATTTATATTGGAAATTTTTAAACCAAGGTGGTTATATTTTGTTATATATACTTTGTATTACAAAATCAAGTTAAAATGAAGTCTATTTGGTTGTATTTTGTTACACTGTCTAGGATGAGAAAAAGTTGTTTTCTGCTAAGATGTTTCAGATAATAATAATCTAGGAAAATACAAAGTATAATTTTTTTGTCCAAGTGAAAACAATATGACAAGATGATAAACCATTTTTCTCTTTTAGCTAAATGTTTCTCATAGAAAAATGATACCAAATAATTCAATCTATGATACAGTGATTTTCAACTACAACATGATATCTTGGTTATAACATGATGTTAAGATATTCCATATACAAATTTTTTGTATCTTGCCATCTTTTTCTATGAAGAAGAACTGCAACAAAACTATACACAAAATATCATAAATTTTCCAAAATTTTGTTGATAGCATTCTAATAACAAATATTATTATTCTGCCAGTGCACCAGAGCATGCATGGCGTGGGGACACGTGTGACAGCATGTGACGCGAGTGTGACGGCCACCAAACAGCTACGTTGCAATGCGTTGTGCTTGTTGTCCGACTCTGCATTGCCCAGGACGACGCCGTGCCCTCTGTATGTGAGTAAGATTGCGGTAAACAAGGGCATGTTGCAACAGCATACCAAATAGAGTACAGACCTCCCTTGTGCATACAACTCAATGTCGACCGCGGCAGCAATGGCAGCAGCGGCTGGCAAAACTCTGACACACTGCGGCACAGCAGGTGTTGAACACAAGTGGTGGCTGGCTTGCCGCAGCATCAACCAACACAGGCAGTGGAAGCGGCAGCTGGTGCAGTGTGGTACCATCGTACCGTGGGTGTTAAATGCAAGCAGCGGCTGGCTCGCCACACCATCTACAACATTGCGGCACCGTGGATGTTGAACGCGAGCATTGTCTGGCTCACCGCGGCATCCACACAGCATTGTGGCACTGCAAATGCAAGTATTGTCTGGTTCACCACGGCATCCACACAGCACTGCGGCACCATGCAAGTGGTGTTGAACATTGAACACGGGCACAGAGGGAAGGAAAAGGGATATATGATTGTCTGCTTGGCAGAAGCCATGCAGGAAGGGTAAAATACAAGTATACTACATGTGAGGCAAGAGAAAAAGAAAGGGGAACCGAAAACTTACTGTTGGACCCTGGGTCAACACGTGGCTGTAGTTGCTTTTGGCGGCAATTGTTGGAGTGTTTGTTGTTGTTGCGTTGGTTGGCACTGTCGTTGTCGTTGTCGTCGAGGATGTCGGTGTTGTTGCGGCAGCTGCGGCTGGTGTCAATGTCGGCGTCAATGTCGGTAGTATTGCCGCGGCTGTCAAAAGCGCGGGGGTCGCATGCGCCGTGCTTGTTTCCGAAGTTCCGGTAGCCGTTGCTGTTGCTATTGCTTGCACATGCAAGTTTGTCAAAGTCAGTATAAAAGGAGAGCATATGTCGCCGCTGGCGTCTTTATTCCTTTCCTCCCTCCCGGGACCGCCATCGTCACCGCCAATGACAGCGGACCCTTCAGCGGCTTGGGCATTGTGTCGCTCTGCGGGTGCGTTAGGGCTTGCGGTCGCTTGCGGCTGTTCTCTTGCCCCTGAGATCAATGAGATGTCCAGTTGCTGCAAGGCGTTGTTGGTGTGGCGCATGTTGAATTTGTCGTCGTTGCTCGGTGGTGCTGAGTTAGCATACATGAGTTTGGAGGTGAGGAGTCAGGAGCGAGCAGGAGTGCGGGATGTGATAGTGGGTACGTACTCGCTGGTGCGGAATCGCGCGGGAAGGCGGCAGTTGCGGCAAGGGCGGTGATGCTCGGTGGAGGAGGGGTCGTCGTCCAAGTCGAAGGTTTCAGAGAGGAGGACGACATCGGAGGCAGTGAGGACAGTCCTGTCGCGATCGCAGTTGAAGGTGTGGTGGGTGTCGGCGGCGCAGGATACATTGCTGGTGGTGGCAGTGGTATTGGGGGCGGCGCTATGTATCGAGCTATCCTTGGTATTGAAAGTATTCCCACCCGGATTGTACACAGCTATTGTCACTGATGCCAAGTTCGAGGTTGCATGGGTAGTTGTTGCGATCGCTGCTGTGGTCAGGGTTGCCAATGTCGTTGCCGTTGTCACGCGCTGTTGTGCTTGCAGTGTCGTTTTTGAGGTTTCTGGGACTGTTCTGTGGGGCTTGTTCTTGCGGCTTCGTTATCGGGTCCGTATCGCCGTTATCCATGCTCGCAGCTATTCATTTTGGCTTCTGTGTCTTTGAATAGGTTAGGCAGTGTGGCAACGATTGATAGAGGTTCTCACCCGCCTGACGGTAAATTGTAAATCTGGAGGCGGCAGGAGTTTGTAAACTGGAGGCGTGGGCAACAGGGGTGAGGGCGGCAGCGAGGGCAGCGTTGGTGGTGACATATTTGGCACTGGCGGTGTTGGCAAGAGAGGCGGTGACAATGGCAGCGGCAGCAAGGTCAGGAACAAGGATGGCATTGGTGAGGTTGAGAGAAAGCAGAAGGGGAATTCAGAGGCGAGAGCAGCGGCGGTGAGACTGATGGGACTTCATAGACTGGGAGTGTGGACACCCACAGCAAGACTGAGTTTGGACAGTCGAAAACGGCGGCGACGACTGTTGTGAGAGGCGTGGCAGTGGCAAGCAAGCCATCACACAAGGCGCTGCCACGAAAGCGCGAGCGACGCCCAAATGAGGGCGAATGCGAACACGCTTGGCTGCCAAAAGAGGCGCCGCAAAACCACAAGGGCGCGCTTGAGATACCGCCGCAAAACCATGAGCCGCCGCCTGAGGTGCTGCCGCGAAAGGGCAAGCACAAAATCGAGATGCCATCAAGGGGCAAAGGCAAACGCACCGAGGCGCCGCCGCAGGGCACGCGCATGGTCGAGGCAATGCCGCTGAAGGGAAAGCACAGGCGCAAGGCATCGCAGCAGGGGACCAGGTTATTGCTTCCTGCATCGTGATGTTGTTGACCTTGTGAGTGAGAATGATGCCGCCCACGGTGTCGAACGTGCTCGCTGTCAGGTTGTTGATGAACAGCTGGTAAGATGTATCAACATCAACTACGGTGTAGTTCCCCCCCAGGAAGACACCCCAGTCGTTCGAGTTGTATTTCCATAAGATGGTTTGCAGACCCATTGCATTTGCAATTGCGCGAATGCGGTCTTACGACAAGGCAAAAGTGTTGGTATCATGACATATGATAGTTGAGGACACAGGACGCACATCGATACCACCATATGGAGGACGCCAGCAAGTTGGCGTGATACCAATGACAAGCTTGATGGCTTGTATCTAAGCAAAAAAAGCAACACTAGCATTAGCACAAGTGGCATCGGCCCTTTTCAGAGATGGATAAAGTACTTACAGAGTACCAGAGCTCAGCGAATGCATCTTCACTTGAAAATGCGGTCACTATATGAAGACATCAGGATCGGATGCTAAGGAAATAGATACAACAACTGGGCCTAGAGGCTTACTGTAACAATGCGACCATGAGTCTGGTTACGCAATAAGATCGTTCAGAAGACAGCATCGTATAGGTGCTTAACGACTCACGACACGATCACAAATTTGATGCCCGTCCGCAAGAGCCCGCTGCGCCTCAAGTGGCCAGTTCATGATGCCGCTCCCGATGAAGAACATCGTCACCTTCTGTTCTGGCTCGAGACATAGTCATAAAAGATATTGTGCGTGCAGTTCGGCCCATCGTCGAATCTGTAGCCTATTGTCCTGGGCTCCAGTACGCTGGACATGTCCACCGGCATACGCAAGGTTGCCACTGTCGCTGGTGCTGAAGTTGCTGGGTCTGCGCGAGTGGCTGTGGTGACTGCTGCTGTAGTCGAGGTTGCTGGTGTAGTCGTTGTCTTCGTGTACTAGCTTGCCTTTGATGCTGTTGACTGGGTTGTTGTGGGGAATTTGCGCTTGTTCTAACTTTGTGATCGGGCTCACATCGCAATTTCTTTTCCTTGAGATTTCAGCTTGTTCCTTCGTTCGGCAGTTATGGCTATTCGATTCAGCTTTGGTGGCTTTGGTGATTTCTGGTGGTGCAGACGATGCGGCTACGATTGGCGAAGGTGGAGGCGGCGGGAGTTCGCGAACGGTAGGCGTGGGCGGTGGTGATGGCGATGGTAGCGTTGGCAAGGGCAGCGATAGCGATGGCAGAGATGGCAATGGCAATGGCGGCTGTGGTGCGAGGGGCTTTGACGAGGGTGGCGGCAATAAAGGCGGCATTGAAGAGACTGTGCTTGGACAGTTTGGGGCTGACAGCTAGCTAGGCGTCAGTGGGGTTGCAACAAGGACTTGTGGCGCGTGCATAAGGGCTTTGCTGCTGGAATGGGAGGGGGAGTCGGAGGTGAAGGTGGCGGCGGCGAGACTTCACAAACTGGAGGCGTAGAGGGTGGTGACGGTGATGAAGGCAATGTCAGCATTATGGGTGGAGCGGATCAACACTGCTGCTCAAGAGAGCATAACATCAACTTACCAAATGCGGAGAGCGAGCAGCATGCCGCCCTGTCCACCCCTACCAACTTCTCATTTTCACACTCTAAATAAAACCCTCGCTTGCGACCTGCCATGTGGAGATGGTACTGCCACTGAGCAGAGCACCAACGGAGCCCCCCCCCGGAGACCTTGACCATATTAGGCTTGCATATACGGTCACGACCGCCAATGCAAGGGAAGTCGAAACCTTGGGTGGTGATGCATGAGAATGAAAAGGAACGCCATTGCCTACAGGCGTTGGAGCCCAGGGCGTAAGGTGAAGCATGGCGCAGCAAACGCCACTATAAGACAAAGGCTTGACACGCCGCCGCAAGAAGGCAAGCTCAAGCTCAAGGTGCTGCTACCAGAGGGCTGCCGCAAACCATAGGCACCGCTGCGAATGGGAGAGTGCCACCATGAAAAGGAGAGCGCCACTGCAAGGGAACCTGAACGAAATGCAGACGTAGGGTTGGGCACGACTGAGGAGGCGCGAACTTCAGGCGCCGTCATGAGTGGACTCGACAGTGGAGAGTGGGCCCAAACAAAACCAGTCAGAAGGCAGCCCCACCAGCAACAAATCAACCATGCACCGCGGCCCATACAGGTGTCATCCTATCTGTGTAGAATTGATGCATGCAGAGCACCATTGCCAAAGGTAGAGCCAGCATCGAGCTCGCTGGTGGGGCTGAGATAGCCACCGTTGCGGAATCCAAGGCGTTAGGACCCAGGGCGTATGGTGAGCCAGAATGCAGGTGCGAAGCGCCACTGCAAGGTGAGGCCATGCATGTAGTCGAGATGCCGTCGCGAAAGGGCGAGAGAGTGCTCAATGCTCTTCCCAGAGGGCTGGCGTAAACCAAAGCCGCTGTCACAAAAGAGAGTGCAGGAATCGACATGTCACTGTACTAAGGGAGCTCGAACAGGGATGCCCAAAAGTCGTTACACTTTAGGATCACATGATCTGGCAATTGCCGCAACAAAATCGTGGAATTTGCACGCCCAAAAGTTGTATCATATCATGCTAGACTCTGATCACATAATCTGGCAATGGCCGCAACAAAATCGCGGAATTCACACATTTAGCACCCAAAAACGCCAAGAGAACTCGGAACTTTAGGATCACATGACTCCGGCCATTCCCACAATGAAATCGCGGAATTTTCACATGGGGGGGCCCCAAATTTCCCTACAAAAAAATCGGCTTTAATACCTTGTTCTCTAAAGAGAACTCAGAATTCCATTTTCTTCGGATATGTAAGCCTCTCCACGCGCACACGAGTAAGCAGTGCAGGTGCAAAAATTGCGATGACTCGGACACGAAAACGATGTGGCAAACTTGTCGAACGTCAAATCGGAGTACCTAACAAAGAAAAAAACCTTCTGTGCATGGACTCATATAGTTCGTTTAGTAGCTATTTAAATCTAAACTAATTGGCTTTAGCACTAAAAATATCCTGGGGCGTCTGTCAAGTCGGGCGAGGCAGTCTGATATGTTTGGCAATGGGGAAAGCAGTTGATTCCAAGGCTACGGCACAGGCACACCTTACAGTACACTGAATTATGTCATGCCTCTATGGTATAACCGTCATCGAAATGCCGGGCCCAACCTGGCCTCGTCAATCCAGAGCTGCTGTGTGGTACTGCTTCCATCTCCAATGGCAACTGGACGACTTGGACAATTACCACCAAAGTAATGATGGCCGACAAGAGGGATAGGAACTTTTGATGTGACCGCATGTATGGTATAGGGATATTATTCAGATCACGCCAGGATGAAAAGGAGTCTAAGCGAATCCCAAATTTAGCATCATCTGCATCGGGAACGTCGACTGCCAGGACCTGACCCGCCAAATCCTCCAAGTGCGGCCTTTGTAAAGACTACGACTTCCCTCTGATGACAACACCACAAATATCCAGAAAGTCCCACTTTCGGGCCGACCTGAAAGGGATTCGCCTTCCGGCTACCTTCACTATTCATGACATGCCTGATTCACCGCCCTTCGAAGAGTCTGCTACTCCGAGCCACTCCTGGATTGTCCCGGACAAAGACACCCAAGCTATCGAGACTGCCACTCAATGCCATGTAATTACCGACATATCAGGCGCAACTACTGATCGTACTGGTCCGCCGGAGACTGACAGCCACTTTGGGGACGTTGATCTGCTAAGCCGTCTTTCTGTGAGAGTGTCTTACTCTGTGCACTTACTACTATTTTGACATCGTCTGATGGTAGAACATTGGCGTCAGCGTTCACAACACGGCCATTTACCAAACCCAGACGAAGTATCGGTGGTTCTATTTACATTTACAAGGAACCTCTGTATCTCTGGACCATCCTTCCAACATCAGAGGCATGAGCGGACTTGAAAGAGAGTTCCGACTCTTTGACATCTTTGCTCATGCTTATTACCCGGCCTCGGCCCAGACCTCGAATAGACCCGAAACACAACTATGGGTGTGGGAAGCACTCCCGTCTTCTGGGTCAACTCAAAATGGCTCCAAAGCTTTGTCCTGGGTACCGGTTACCGGCCGTAGCTATGTGTGCCCAGGACCGGGAGAACTTGAAGGGCGACACCTCGTGGTGCGGGGGCAAGGCGAACCTACTTGGGTGTCGGCAGCAACCTTTGTTCGCCATTACAGGGTTCATCCCTAAAACCCATGGCCAAGGTTCGTCACGACCTTGAGGAGTTTTGAAAGGTAAGAGCTCCTTTTGGGTCAGAGCGAACAGGGTTAAAAAGAATTACAGAGATGGATGGCCAGTCGCAACGGGGGTAACCCTTGTATGGGTTTAAATCCTATGCAAACCCTTGGTAGTACGAGACGTCACATGGGCCATGGTATGGGGCTGTGGTTTCGTTTTGTAGTTACCTTTAATGTAACATCTATCGAGTGTTGGAAACCTGGAAAAATCATTGTGGTACGTGACATTGAAAACCCGATTCATGCAGATGCTGCACTAGCTAGAGATGCTCCTCTGTTATTAGAGCGTGCGGTGTGCTGGAACTTAATGATGAATACTGTGGCGCTGCGACCATGCTCACTCACTAACGACTTCAACAATGCGGCGCAACACTTACGCTCACGCAATGATATTAAGTGATACCAGAGGTGTGTCATAGTACTGGCAGGCGCATCCAGGGTTGCTCCTGTGCACTGTGATTACCACTGTGCCTTGCTCCATCGTCGCCTATTGTGCTGCTGCTGCTGCTGCCTGATTCGCCTTGGCAATCCTCACCACTGCCTCCGATGCCGAGGAGGGTCAACGTCAACGCGTCAACGTGTCAACCCGCCCTCGCTTTTGACTTATGACCACTGGCATCGCGCCGAGCGTGCCATTTCGCTCATACTCCTTTCTGAAACGTCTATTTACCCGCACTGTTACAGCTGTACCACCGTGGCATCGTTGCGCATGCCGCCGCAACGCCGCGACTTCGTGGCGTACATACCTGGCTTGTAAGAGAGCAGAGCCACACTGGTACCCGAGAAAAAGCGAAACAGAAGTCTCCGAAGGCCTGGCTAGCGAGGATAGGTTGCAAGTGAAATGTCCCGTGGCCGCCCAGAATTTTCTTTCTTTTTTCCCCTCATGTAGCGTGTGCCTATACGAAAAGATCTACGGCTGTTCTCAATAACTAGTATGTGTCACACTGATAAGCGTTTATCGAACTCGCATCGAACATATGGACGATGCAATATTTTTAAAAATGTTTTGGAGGAGCAAATGGGACAAATGTGCTAGCTCATCAATATTGAAAGGACAAAAAGCTGTCGGCGCGATAGCCGGCGTGGGCGCAACGAGTCAACGATAGGAAAAGCCCGCGCTCTCCCGAGCGCTAGGAAGTCATGGAATCGGATCAGCGGGGACGTTCTGAGATGTTGACATCACAACCATCAGTTGGCCCGAACATTGACTTCACGGCCAAACCCTCACGAGAGGTGCAGCGTGTCTACGTAGTGAGTGAGTGGCGCATCATAGAAAACCTACTTAGATAATTTACTCTTGCTAGTGGAAATTATTGAAACATTTTCATTATCGTCGGCTTTTTCAGCCCCCCATGATTTATTCACCATTACCTTCGATAATTGTACACCAACTATGAGAAACGACAAACTGATCAAAAAGGAACAAGAAACTTGACTGGGACTACGACCATGTGCTGGTGAGCTGAGCTGTCTGCGACGCGTTGGTGGACTGCAGCTGTTGCGCCCTCTACGATCCCGCTCATGGTTACGGGGTGAGAACGATGGCGAGCGGCGACGGCGACGGCATCGTGGTGAAGACGACAGGCTGCACAGCGGAGGTGGTCAACGGCGCAGAGGCGGAGTGCGCAAACGTGCACGAATCGGGCTGCAAGAACAAGAATGACGGGAAAGGCCATGCGAGCGAGAAGAGGGATCTGACGATGTCCTGTCCCATGTCCTCGGCAAACGAGAACGGCTGGGAGAACAATATTGCGGACGCTAGAACAAAAAAGATGAGAACTTTGCTGGTGTGGGGGATCGGGAGATGGCTGACAGCTCCACCTCGGCGGCTCCAGCCATTATATATTATCCCCCGGTCTGGAGTCATCCCTGGTTCTACCTCTGCCTCTCGAGTATGGTGTGGGGAGTAGAGGATCTAGGGGAAAAGGAGATGAAGAAACGTAGGAAGAGACATACCATACTTGATATGTGCGATGTGGGGCGACAAAGTCCGAGGTGGCACACGCTTGTGGCACTGGCTGACGATGCTTGGGGTAATCTGCATTTCTTCAGCTGTAGGACTTGAGGCGTAATGAAAGGGGAGATTTGGTTGGGAGGGAAAGGGCCGAGCATAAGGCAACATACAGTACTCACCATGGGTGGTGTTGAATGCGGGAGGGTGGTTGGCTTGCTGCGGCACATGGCAGCAGGACTGCGGCACCATGGGTCTTGAAAGCAAGGAATGACTGGCTTGCTGCGGCATCGATACAGGCTGCGGCGGCTATGTCTACAATCGGGAGAAAGGCGTGAAATCATTGAGTTCCGTGAGGGTGGACGAACACTGGACGAACACTCAACGGGGGGGAGTGTGGTTGAGGTCGGCGCTGCCGTCGTGGGACAACAGCGTAGTCAGATCCTGACACCAATATGGCCGCGATGTGAGTCTGGTACCAAGGAATGGACACGAGTGGCGTCTTGTATATGGAGAGCCTGGTATCAGGGGCCCATGCTGGTGCGGGTTAAGTCCTCTTCGATTAGTGTTGGGAATCGCAAAGTCGCTGGGTTGGAGGGCCTTGTACCGGCCTTTTCATCTTGCGCAGTGATGTTGAGGGAGGTGTGAATGGGCGATGTGGTGTTGGGGCTATTGTCGTTGTCGAAACGCAGGGCTGTCGGGGTGCAAGTGAGATTGGAGGATGGCGCGATGACGCGCCAGGCTTAGTCGAGGTTGCGCAGGTACTCTAGGCGTCGAAGATAAGAAGTGTGCTATGCCGTGTCAGCGCATTTCGGCTCGGCATGAAGGATGGCAGGAAGGCTGTCTGTTGAATGCAGTGGGGTGACGTCGGGAACAGGGGTGGCTTGCACGAAGTTGAAGGAAGGGACAGGGTTGACGCGTGAGGCCTGAGGCCCGAGGCACCCCAGTTGGCCCGCTCGGACTCTGATGAAAGAAATATGACGAATTACTGTATTATAGTCTGCACAAGTACAGTACAGAGCACCGAACAGCTGCACACCGCAGCATGAAGATTAAATTGTATTTCCCGTCCCTTCATGATTACATTTCTTGTCCCTTCACCGTCATCCCAGCCATGCTCTGGGCAAGAGTCCCAGTGCAGCACGAAAGAAATTGGCCCCGATTCCCCTAACAATTTGGGGAACACCATTTGGTGGGGCCACGACCACGATGAGGGCTGCATTGTTGTGCATTACGTTGCAGCCACTAGGGACGCTGGGCGTAAAGCTAGATTTATTAGCCACACCAGCGGGATGTTTGACAATTTTCTGCCACACTCACTAGGGTTGTACCAATATCTGGGTGGCAATTAACAAGGCTCCGATGCCACTGAAAATTTAGTCAGTCAGCCATAGTGGTTAGCAGTTTGGGTGGATCCTACAAATATCTGAGCAGCCACCTCATTGGGCTGTAAAGCATTCTCCCAAATGCCAATGCCAATGGCATATCAAGTAAAGGATTGTTGTGGGAGCAAATAGGTCAAATTGTTCAAAGTATCTGGGCAACGCGTCCGAGGATGATGGGATGAAGGAAGAAGTCGATGTCCTTTGAAAGCCACCTACATGTTTGTTAAATACCCGACCTTCCACGAGGCTTTCTTTCTGTCGCATTCATGCCATCACGTGATGAAAGGCAGGCGCTGCTCGGGGTTGTTGTGTTCAATGAGGGCAGACGAATGTCTAGTGCTGCCGTTGTGGGACCACAGAGTGTTGTCTGCTTCTCTGAGTGCCACTGATTAGGCATGGTCTTGCCTTAACCGCGATGTAGGCCTGGTACGAGAGAAATAAGACAGGTAAGGTTCAATGGCTGCGGCAGCAGTAGTTGGTGCACTGCGGCATCATGGTGTCGAACGATGAACATGGGCGATGGATGGCTTGCCACGGCGTCGACACAGACAGCGGCTGGCGCACTGTGGCACCATAGGTGTTGAACGTGGGCGGTGGCTGTCTCGCCGTGACATCAGTACAGCACTGCGGATGGCTTCGAGCATGGTTTCTGGAGCAGCGCCAGGCAACCAACCTTGGCTCCCTAAAAATCTCGGGGGGTGTGGAGACCTTGATTGTCTTGGGCTTGCCAGCGCGAGGTGAATATGGGTGAATCCGAAGACAAAGCCGCAACTATCAATGCCATACCTGCTCCCACTCAAGACACCGGCAGCGTCAAGCTCGCTAGCACAGCTGAGGGAGCTATGACGACGAAACCTGAGGCGTTGGAGTCTTGTGCAGGTGGCATGGCCGGATATGGACCCCTGAGCGCTACGAAAGAATGCGGCAGAGGACAAGGCTTGGTGTGGGTGCAACACAGGGCCACCAGACAATACGACCCTAAGAGAGCAGCACCGTCAAGGGAAGCGAACCAGACTACGGTACGGATTTGGAACCGCCATTGCATGATACGCGGCCGCCAAACGGGGCAGCGGAACCTCCTGCGCATCACCCGCCTGAACAAATCCGAGCCCCAACCGATGAGGAAGAGTTGTTAGAGTTGCTTGGGGGCGAGCAGACGCGGCGCGTGAGAGTCTGCCAGGAGAGGGCGCTGCGTTCGACTGGCGCACAATCGACATCTGCCCTGACTGCTGGGAACCGCCAGACTTGCATGTAGAAGACCTGGAGAAATCAGGGGAAGTGTAGCACCAGCATTGGATGACTCACTTATCATCCATGGTGGCCCCGGAGACCTTGACACTCTTGGGCTTGTACGCACGATCCCTGCCAAGGGCCCTGTCGGCGTCGTGAAAGCGACGCTTGAGGGTTGGGGGCTCTGGGCATCTGTCGATTCTCACGCAGCTAAGCGCTTCAAACACCCTGGCACGTGATACCAATGACGCGACGACGGCGAAGGGAGGGTGACAGTGAGGGCACTGAGGCGCCGTGTCAGACTCACAGTGGTCCTGTTGACAGGATGAAAATGAGGTGAAGGTCAACGGGGGGATCGACGCACTGATGGTGAGAGGGGGGTGGCTGGTATCGACGGCAGGGGGAGGGCGGCAGTGGAGAGCAGTGACGGTGACGGTGACGGCAGTGCTGGTGAGCAATGGCGAGGGTAACTTACTCCGTCTTTGTCATTTGGCAACTTGCTTCCGTGCTCAAGTGCGATTTGCCTGACTTGAGGCCTGAAAATAATAATTAAAAAAAAATTAAGTCGAGTTCCCATATGCATTGCACTGCGCAGCGGCCTTTAAAGCTTAAAGCTTGAACAGACCAGGTCACAAACGCTAGGATTGTATGGCAGACGTCGTGTCCGCGTGTGAGTAGAAGAAAATGGGGATGTAATAGAAGGCGGATAAAGAACCAGGTTGCGCTCTCGAGAATCCGAGAACGCGCCGTAGAGTGGAACGGGGGCGGACGGTGAGTAGCGATCGTGCGTCCGTTAGTGGTCGTAATAAAGCGAGAAGGGGAAGGAGAGGAAGAGGGCTCGATCGCCCGGCACACACGAGAAGAAGGGGATAACTTTTTGGGCCACAGTTGCCTGCTGTTCAGCGAGGCAGGCGCACGGATATTTATACGTTTTGGGCTGACGCGATTAGGAACAAGTACGCTACTGACGAGTGAGTAGGAGACAGAAGAAAAGTTAAGTTAAAAGGGTCGGTCTTGCCAGCGACAGACCTGCGCGCCGATGTTCGATATCGAAGGGGCAACAGCGGGCGCGAGGTCGAATAAAAGGAACACTAATGTAAAAGGGAAAGCGAGTAGATGTTCTAATAGAAAGACGAGCGATAAACGTACGAAGGAGTGTGGAATCCATAGACAACAAATCCTTATCCGACAAGACCGTGGTGTTTGGACCTAATTCGCCATCTTCGGGGCGACGCGCAACTGCTGCGTTGGCGGTTCTGGGCGATCCGAGTCTTGTCGGTAGCGAGATCCGAGGCTAGATGTGTCGGAAAATGGAAGAGACAAAGGAATGTGTGTCAATTGCGAGGCGATGGGGGCGGAGAGCGAGGCGAGAGGACAAGGCGTATCTGCGAGGGCATTGTCGACGTGTCGAGTGGCGGGCGCAGAAGCCGTCACGTGGTCGGAAATGGCCGAATCCGAGGCCAACGCGAGCCCATCCCTTACAGGATCTCCAACCTCCAATGGTAACACGGAACCGTACCAAGACAGTCGCACCAGTGCTGCACCTCACGAACATGCAAGTACTTGTGCTGGAATGCTGGAACTTCTTCCTGATATAATCCAGCATCACAGATAGTCCATGTGGCATTGTGTTGCAAGAGTTACAACACCGCAGCTTGGTCGATTTCACCGTTCTCGAAAATATCCTCTCCGGAATTCATTACGAGAGGGCACACAAGTCAAAGGCGCTCCAAATTGAAGGCGCTCTAATCCGTGCGCATCATCCTCAAAGAAGTAGCAAACAGCCCACTTGCGCGCACGATCCTCTCGGCAACACTGGTCCTGAGCCTCATTACTGGACATGTCCGTCCTTGACGCCTCTGGCAGCAGCCGCAGCACAGCCACGTCATCCTGTCTTCAAACTTACAGCCACCAGGTCGTCCGGAGACCGCATGGCTGAGAACGCCGCTGTCTCAGCCTCATATTACTGACCATATCTAGGCTTGTCGAGCACAACTGTGTGAGGTGACCAGTGACCCTAGTGACCTCATGCGGATCAATCCACTCGGACCGACCCTTTCGACAATTGCAAATTCGCATTAAAACACTGTCTAGACCCTTTTCAATTGTCGTACGCATTCCCTGGCAGGGTTATCATCACGGTTTCCGTGACGCACTACAACCTCTAAACTTCCCCATTCCTCCCTCCCCACTTCTTTCCCACAAAGCCCGCATCCTCCGAGAATGGGAAGAATATTACCTTCTGACTGGCCGCAGATCATAATCGTGGACATCTATCATCCCTCCTACATCTACCAACCATCCCCTTTCGTCATCGGCACCCTTTTGAGCAGTGAACGTATGAACGCCGGCTACACTCTGCCGGCACCCAACTCACTACATGCCATTGCTTTGCGGCTGGATCCCCTACTGCTTTCGTCCCAATGCCAGCGCGATAACATCACATGCCCATGCGGTCGCTTTCACACCCTTGAACACGTCATCCCTCGATGTCCCTAACATCTATCACCCCGTCGCAGAATCTTCGGCACACGCTGCAACCTCAACTTCATTTTCGGCACCAAAAATGGAGGCAAACAACCCGCAGAGTTTCTCCGTGCCATCAATAACCTCCTCCATCCCCTGCCACCACGACCTGACCCCCTCTTGAAAAACCAACGCCGAGTCGACAGCTTGGCACTGTCCCTTTTTCCTTTCTCCTCTCACATTCTGATTTCGTATCATCACTTTCCCATTCACTTTAAGACCTCTTATGATACGCTGTAGTCGAGTCATTTACCATCCCGTGCCTCCTGTAGCAAGACTTGTGGCCTCACCAGGTCTATAAAATTGAATTTTTTTTTAAAAACCCCGTCGCACGCCTTGCCTCCGAGTCCTAGTACTATTTGCCACTCTCGTTTTCCGCATACTCAGCCCCTCCTCCCTCAAGACCTAGCCTCGAACAATGCACCCCATTTCTTCTGCCGACGCCACGCGGATCGCCCAGGTACCATCGGCCGACGCTACTAGGGCGCGGCACCTTTGAAACGCCGTCGTTCCACATTGCACATCCTCACAAGTTGGTTCTTGTCTCTCTTGGGAAGGACTTTTGCTGTATATAGGCAAAATCTGGACTCATTTCATACATTCCTTTGTTTTCCTTTCTTAATAGACCTCCTGCCACCCCATTTCACCCACTACTGTTCAACACGTGAATCAACTTGCACGCCCACTGTCCTTCGCCATTATGCCATGCACGAACTCGCGCACGCCTCATACGACTGAACGTACTGAACATGAGCACAACGTCAACGAGCTTAGTTGGTTCACGAGGAACTTGGAATCCTGAAAAGTTTCGGTTCACGCGCTTTCTTTCCCTGGGCAGATTTGGAGCCTGTGGGTACAAGTGGGCAAACCGAGTGTGCCACCGCATCATTGATTGTAGTATCATTGTGTTGAATCAATGATTTCCTCGGGTCAATTAGAGTACAGCTTGGCCCAACCTGGCCCGCATTATCGCTGAAATGATTATTAGGCAATGTGCCACGCCTGACTGTGCTGCTGATAGTCCCTCTGGGATCGTTGAAGCCAAGTCATGTAGTCACATTCACATACGGACTGTAGCGGTAAGGATAAGAGAGTATAAACTGAATTATGAGGATACATTTCATCTATTATTCACCTTTATGGTACTCCCAACCCTCATTGCGATGCTGAGCCCAACCTGGACTCATCGATCCAGGGCTACTGCGTGGTGCTTCCATCTCCAATGCCAACTGGACGACAATTCCCGTCAAAGCGACGATCGTCAATGAGAAAAATAGTAATTTTCGACGTGACCGCATGTATGGCATAGCGATATTCAAATAACACAAGGATAACAAGGAGTGTGGGCGAGTCGCGAATTTAGCATTGCCAACGGCAAGAGCAATGGCTCTGGCAGAAGCATCTCCCTCAGCGGGAGTATTGTCCTCGACATGAGTAATGCCCCCAAAGGGGGCATCACCCCCGATGGGAGCACCACCAACGCCAGGGGCGATGTCCTCGGTAGGAGCGTTGCCATCAGCGGGGGCATTGTCCCCGACAAGGGCAATGTCTTCAAAAGGGGCATTGTCCTCAGTGGGAACATCGCCAACGGTAGGAGCAATGTCCTCAGCAGGAGCATCGGAAGCAGTGTCCTCAACGGGAGTATTGACAGCAGCAGGAGCACCATCCTCGGTGCGAGCATCACCCTCAATGGGAGCATCGTCCTCTGTGGGGGTATTGATCTTAGCTTGCACCTCTACTCAGGAAGGCCACATACCAGTACGATTACAGCTATGGCATTGGAAGTCAGATAGCTCGTACTCAAGTGCCTCCTCAACCTGCATGCGAAGGCGGGTTGACTCCTCGAGTTGTTCCTGTAATAATTGGATCTCGTCATGACACCCTCTGAGCCTTAATGTGTAAACTTCTTCTGACTCTTTATGCGCATCCTGTTTCACCTGTCTTTCATTTCCAGTGCTGGGAAGTATAAGGGTTGGGCCATACCAGTAAAACATCGTGACACGTCAACCCAGACGCCAGTCCCACTTCGTCAGCAAGGCACTGGTGGTTACGTGCCCCTTCTTCCTCCCTCACTCTCAGCCGTAGTTGCTGCTCCAGCTGAGACAGTTCTGATGTCAAGTTGCGCACTTCTTCCTCTTTGTTTGACAACTGGTTTCTCAATGACTCGGCCTCGGTGCTGGATGCCATCGCCATGGCTCGATCTTTTTCGGCTTTCTTCAACTCTTGTTTACATCTTTTGAGTTGACAATTCAGGACCTCCCGAGTCTGTGAATGTCGTCGCTCTTCTAGCTGTAGCTTCTATTGTTGGTGCGGAGCAGTCAGTATAACTAGGAGATAGCTACTCAGCAAGGATACGTACCTCTCTTAAGCGCTCCATTTTGATACGGAAATTTTCCTTGAACCAGGCCAGGTTAGAATAGAAAAGAACGATTTCTGGGTCATAATTACGCAGATGACTTGAGGGTATAATGATCCACACTGCGATATGAGCTGCCGTCTCAAAGGTTCGACTTTTCCAAGACCTGTACAGTGTAGGATAGTGAGAAAACAATCCTCTGGAAATGCGAATCCGCTAACATTGAGAACAGCTTGACATTTCATTTTCCACATCTATCATCACTTGTTCTGGAGAAATCCAGGTCAGAAGATGCCACTCTCCGAATAAAGAAAAGCCGAACCTATCACATTAAGCCATTCACTGACCTGCACAGGAGTGCCACGTTGAAATTCACGATCACATTCAAGTGAGTCTGGTCGATCCATTCTCAAATGGGGAGAAGTATAGTTTGAATAACTGAATAAAATGTTACGAGTGTGCAGAAGAGGTGGGAAGAACCAAACAAACAAACAGCAAGTGGCAGAGCCCTCACCTGGAACGCCTCAGAAGGAGAGTGCGGAGTGCCAGCCATTCGGTCAACCACGTGGCTATACCCATACCGGGAACCCAGAGCGGTACCACCCGGGAGTGTGGGCAGTGGCCTGGAGTTGGGCATTCGCACAGGCGCGCGGGACCGTGACCGATGATGATACGCGGCGGCAATGGCAATAGCGCTAACGAGTACGGTGACAATAGCAATAGCGCTAATGAGTGCAGCAGCGATGGAGATGGTGAGAGCGATGGTGAGAGTGATGGTGAGAACGTCGGCAATTACACTGGTAATACTGGACGTGGGGGTGAGTGTCAGCGCGACGGTGCATGTGAGGCGTTGGATGGCGACCCGTCGCAACCACGATCAGAACGGCATCATTGTTGGCCAGGGTTCAATTTTTTTTTGGCAGCAAGGAATAACGGCTTGATAAACGGAGAGGGTTCCCTCGTTGGTAGAAGTGACTGGGTTAGCGGTTGTCACACTATCCACATGTAGGCCGCTGCCCAAGTTAAGAATACCTAGTCCAGGTAGGTGTCAATACACTGTAGGGAAAAGTACTAGACATGTAACACACCTGGTCCAACGGCAGCACATGAATGCACCGAGATTTCACGGAAACCTCTGGTCACAGGGAGGTACTGCCACGCATAGGTTGTGTGGCTAGATAGGACTCGGAGGAGAGTGAGAACGAGGCGAGGGCGCTGCTCGAGTTGCCGCTCATCCTGACAACCTCGACAAGGACATCATTGCTATGGAATTGAACCATGCGCAAGTCATGCGCATGCCGCCGTCCTGATCGAACTATGTTACTCAGCAATAGCCCAGGCAGCTCCCTTTGCGTGTGTTTACCCTAACCCCTGTATATTTTTTGAATCTGTTACTGTACATAGTACATATATGTGCAAGATCTGAAATGCACAGAGGCATCGTTCTCTGTCTCGAAAGAAAAGGACTGAGGTGCTCGTACAGTAGGGCAGCTATTGATTTGCAGGGCCGGGCTGGGCCTAAATGCCCCGGCTCGGGCAGTGCTCGGGCTCGGGCTCACGAAAACGTGGAATCGGGCCCTGGTCGACGGCTCGGGCTTAAGCCCGGGCGTCGGAGTGAGGCTTGATCGTAAGCTTGATCCATGCTTTCTTCCTCCAACATTGCCTGAACATCGCCTGGGTAAATGCGTCGCTCTCACTGGCCACGATGCAGACGGCCTCTGTTCTACCCTGAAGCTTGAAGAACTGCTGTGCCGTTGCACTTTTATATACCTCCCTGCCACTGCCAGCCCTGCGAGCTCAGAAGTCTTGCGTGCGCAAGCTGCACCAGCAGCTGTCCCCATGCATCGGGTGGTACGTGTGCCGCCTTGACCACTTGTTTGCCATGCCCAGTCTTGACTACGCTCATCACCTGCAGCGTGATAAGCTCCGCCGCATCTTTCTCTGCACGAGCGATGCTGTTTTCAAGCTTCGAATCGAGTGTCCATTGCAGCTCCTCCAGTGTAGAGGAAGAGGCCGCGGACGAGCCGTGGCTAAATGCTAGGAAGTTGGAGAGACCGAGCATGTGAGTTCGAAAGATCTTGGAGATGAGAGGGAGAGATGGAGGTAGCTCCGCATGAGCCACTGAGAAAGACGAGACCAAACAAGAAAATGGGGGAAAAACGCGACGCAAAACCAGGGGCACTCGTTGCCCTGCCCAGGCGCCTCTTGGGGTGCGGTCTGGTGCTCACAGTTCTGCATGCAGATTTATATTATATAGTTTGTTTTTACAATATAAACTATTTGTCCTTAGATCTAAGAACGGGGCTACGTCCTGGAAACGAGGGATAACACGAAGCACGGAGAGGCAGCAGTGCCCATGTGCGGCATGGACGCGTGGCGCGTCCCGTGGCATCGGGCATATCGGGTGAGGTGGTCGGTCGATGTCGGACGATGAGGAAAAGCACCTGATTCCAAGGCTACACCGTGTGCACGCCTTACAGTGTCTTGACTGCAAGGGGCCATGCATACCGTGCGTGACACCGCCAGTAACACTAGACTCAAACTTGGAAGCGAATAGAATTGGAGACTGGGAAACACGACAAGAGATTCGACTTGGGGCTTGGGAAACTACAACGCGGCCCCTTTTATCGTACAGTAGGTAGCGAGTCAGATAACTAGTCATTCACGGGGAGTCACTTTCTCTTCCCAATTCGTAACCCGTTTCCGGGTTTCCACCATTTCCGAGGGCCGGTTCCCAAAGCTTACCCCGGTTCAACCTGCGTTCCCGAGTGCCGGTTACACTGGGGCGGAGCTACGCGCGCTGGCTACGACTTGTCCTTCCCTTCGGCAGTGGCGGGTGTTGTGGGTCTGAAGCATCCTTGTACCTGTATGCCAGACTAAAAATAAAACAAATGTCAGGGTTCCTCCTCATTGATACATCCGTCACGTACCTCAAAACCCGGGAAGGTAAAGTAAGATCAACTGGCTTGCCCATGTTGAGCTCGCGGCGCTCGTATTTGTCAAGTGTCTTGAGCCAATCAGATCGGTAAAAATTGCGCGGGAGGTTGGGGACAGCCGCCAGAGTCTCTATCCTGTCAGAGTGAATTCGGACGTGCGGGAACTTTCCAGGTCTGGGCCGCCCATCACTAGTCCAGTGTGATACCAAGACTAGCGCATCAAGTACCCTCAGAACGTTCGTGACCTCATCCGATCTCCAGTTGAGTTTACGTATCACGTAGCGTGGATGGCCACCTGCGTGATCTGACTCGTCCCCACTCATTCCATCTACCTTCAGCTTGTTCAGATGAGGGCGGATGTCTCGTAGCTCTTCGAATGCCTCTAGGACCTCACCACGGCGTCGAGCGATCTGTATGGTCTCCATCAGCAGAGATCGGCATGTTATATGTGGCATATATATACTAACCCCTTGTCTACGAACGCGGCGAGTACTTCTTGACTGGCGGTCCAACGCTGCCTGTGGTTTGGTAGTGCCAGCTTTGATGCGTTCGTACTGATTGCGCAAGGTCCGCAAGTGGGTCTTAAAACAGGCTGCGATGTCTTCGCGCTTGAACTTGTTGCGGTTCTTTTTGATGAATATTCCAGAAAAAACTTCAGTCGCACGGTGATTCCACTGACACGCAAGGGACCCTTTCAGCTGGACGCGAAAGTCTTTCCGGGTAGGACCTCCGATCTTTCGCAACTCAAAGCGTATAAACTCTTTCTTGGAAGGTAAATGGAACGGTGACTTCTTGCTTTTCCTTTTCAGCAACTTCATCGCAAATTTGCGGACTTTTGTCTGCCGCACAGGTAAGTCAGTTTGATTTAGAAACAGTGTTCAAGCGACCACATACCTTCATCTCCAGGCTGTGCTGACTCTGGTGCTCTGGGAGCAGCGATCGTACTTTTTGACTATGACGAGAGCGCTTGTCCTGCCTTCTGATCGAGCTGTCTTCCGACCTGATGCTACGAAGTAAGTGCTTCAGGACAATTTGAATATCACCCTTGGTACAAGGTGCGTTCTGGACGAAGCAATGTCACACTCGATAACTTATCCCTGGTCGATGTACGCACCTGTGGCTGCTTCTGAAGATGCTTTATATCGTTGATCTGGTGGGTGATCAGCTATCACGGTTATGGTTGCAGCATAAGTCACGAACCAGCTGGGAAACTCGCTTCTTGTAACTAGTGCCAGATTGGCCGGCCTCCGAGTCACAGCTTTCCACACGAGCATCGGTATCCTCAGCGCTGTCCTCGTCGCCATCAACCTCCATGTTCTCATCGACCTCCGCACCTTCATCAACCTCCATTTCGGCATCAACACCCTCAGCGTCACTGTTGTCCTGAGTGTCAGTGTCGTCCTCGGCGTCGCTGTCGTCCTCGCTTTCCACACGAGCATCGGTATCCTCAGCGTTGTCCTCGTCGCCATCAACCTCCATGTTCTCATCGACCTCCGCATCTTCATCAATCTCCATTTCGGCATCAACACCCTCAGCGTCACTGTTGTCCTGAGTGTCAGTGTCGTCCTCGGCGTCGCTGTCGTCCTCAGCGTCGCTGTCGTCCTCAGCGTCGCTGTCGTCCTCAGCGTCGCTGTCGTCCTCAGCGTCGCTGTCGTCCTCGGCATCGCTGTCGTCCTCAGCGTCGCTGTCGTCCTCAGCGTCGCTGTCGTCCTCGGCATCGCTGTCGTCCTCAGCGTCGCTGTCGTCCTCGGCATCGCTGTCGTCCTCAGCGTCGCTGTCATCCTCAGCATCGCTGTCGTCCTCGGCGTCGCTGTCGCTGTCGTCCTCGGCATCGCTGTTGTCCTCGGCGTCGCTGTTGTCCTGTGCCTCACTGTCGTCCTGGGTGTCGCTGTCGTTCTGGGAATCGCTGTCGTCCTGGGTGTCGCTATCGTCCTGGGAATCGCTGTCATCCTGGGTGTCGCTGTCGCCCTGGGTGTCACTGTCGTCCTGGGAATCGCTGTCGTCCTGGGTGTCGCTGTCGTCCTCAACGCCGTTGTTGTCAACTACACCGCTGTCGTCCATCATATCGCTGTCACCATCAACATTGCTGTCATCTCCAGCGTTGCCGTCATCACTGCTGTGGTCCATGCCACTACCCTCTGTGTCGGTATCAAGGTTAGGGCCCTCCATAGCTTCGTTGCTCTCGGGGTCAGGGTCTTCCATCCCTTGATCTAAGTCCTGGGGGTCTTCCTGAGAGACGCCAGGCCATCCATCCCGGCTGCCACTATCACCAGGTGGTGCAGTCACCTCGACGTCGTGGTCAGTGATGGCAGCAGCCACAGGTATCTCACAAGCACCCATTATCTGGGACTAGTGACCGTTTCCAGTGCATTGGTGTTAGATGTACGCCCGTGTAGCGGTTCGATAATAGTGGCATACCTGATCACCGGATTGTACGACACTCGCTGAAGGCGATGAGGTATCAAACCCCAATCTAATCGATGGAGACCCTTGATTGCCTAGGTCCTGCTGTAAAAGTTGGCCGACACGGTTGGCATCATCCTGTGCCACAAATGAGTCCATGCATAAAGACGAACTGGAAAACTATCAAACGTCCTGACATACCTCTGAGTCACTGAGAGGTGCGATCTCGGCAGGTGTGTGGCCTGAACCGGCATAAGTGAAGGCGCAATCCAATGGTGTTGATGACGACTGAGTGGTAAGAACTCGTGGCATCCTCGGACAGACAAAGAATGGGGTGGCAAGCCCAGTGAGTTTCGAGCGTTTTTTTGGCCTTCTATATTTCCTCCCAAACACGAAAGGTTGCTTTACCACTAGTCGTGGCCATTCCCGTTTCTTTTGACCAGAGATAGGCTTGATAGTGCTCGATGATGAGTCTGAACTCGAAGAATCTTGCTTGCGCTTACGACCCAAAGGTGGCATAGTGGTTTGTACTAGGGAGGAGATGGTGCGAGACGCAGAACCGGAGGGTCAGATGAAAGGACAAAGACAACAATGGAAAAGACCTTGACTGTTGCACCATGCCTACGATACTCACAACTAGATAAGCACCGCCAGCATCGGCACAAACTGTTGAAGATTTTATCGGGTGCCTGTAATGTATATTGGCGGTGGTGGCGATCCTCGTGGCAAGCGCCATCGCATCCAACGCCCCGCCTGTCCCCGCTGAGGGCCCTACCAGCCTCTAACTTGTGAGCACGACGAAGCGAGTCGTGATTGCAAAATCAGAGGGGTCCGGTTTGAGCCCCCGGCGGTCAGGGCAGAAGCTGACGGTAGGCGCCCCGAACCTGAGGTGACCGGGCAATGATGACGGCGAGTGGGCACAGATACGACGTTAGACACCCCGATCTTGAGGCCTAGGGTGACCAGGCGGCAGTAATGGGTAGCGTGGGCTGGCGTGGCGATGTGGGCAGTGAGGGCGAGAGTGTCATTTGTGAGATGTCCTCTCCCCAAGGCAGTGAGGTGGTGCGCCAAAAAAGGGGATACGTACAAGGTAAAATAAAGTGGTCAAGCATACAGCCTGCCCATCAAGGCTTAAATCGTGGTACTGGATTTGAGGATTACCTTGTGGAAAGGTGTTGTCATGTCAGTTTGACATGGCAGTAAGAGCGACCATCGCGGCTCGGAGAGGACTACGCTTTTTGAGAAGCCACGTGCCAGGCGTGCATCGATGAAAGCGATCTACTTGATTAACAGAGTAACGGTGCAGCTGAGTGCTTCGAACTCACAGGCGCCAACGTGACACCGATGATGTGACGACGGCGAAGGGAGGGTGAGGGTGAGTATCACAGTGGTCCTGTCGATCGAGTCGACGGGTTGAAGTTGATGCCGTTGAGGCCTTGAGTGGGTAGTCGACGGGAGATCGATGCGCCGACGGTGAGAGGGGGGTGACTGTGGTAGGGACGGCAAGGGGAGGACGGCAGCGGAGGACAGTGGGCAGCGGCCATGGTGAGGGTGAGGTTGGCGGCGGTGGTGGCGAGCGACGGCGAGGGGTAACCTGTGCCCTCTTATTGGTGGGAATGAAATCACTGGCATGGTGGATTGGCAGAGTCACGGTGCTCCGACTCGGTATTACTGTAGTGCAGTCCTTGTAAGAAGCCGCGGCCTTGGTCGCCTACTGTAGCCTGGCTCCGGCCATCAAAAACGCCCGTGTCTCGGTTCGGCCTTAGGCCGAACCAGGGAAGCAACTCGTTCATGGAAAAAAGATGGAACCATCGAGAAAAATATAGATGCAGAGGAATGTAGACCACCTTACAGTGAAGGTGAAATGGAGGGGTTCGGTTAGAGACTCTTAAGTAGGGGATTGATGTTGAGGTGCTGATGGTCACTGAGGCTGAGCGTGCTGGACACGTCATGGGTATTATGTCCTGTGAGTGTGAGGCCTGTTCCCGTTCGACTGGGCCTAACATGGCCTCCATCTACTTACAGTTGGTGATGGATACCAGGGCACGCAGCATGAGAATGATGAGATTAACCACAGCGCAGACAGTGATGACGATACTACGACTATGCTGCGTTATTCAATTCACATGCAAGGCTCTGAAACGGGCATGTTGAGTCAGCACTTGTTTGAATGATGAGCGGGAAGGGGCCTTCCATTAAAAATGAAACAACAAAAACTACTGTTGTAGTTACAACAGTATCTCCACGATCGGAGACGTTCCCACCACCTCACTAGGCATCACTCATGGTCCCCTGCCGCACACAACGTGACACAAGTCGCGCCCGCCGATTACTTTTATTCGTGTCACACAATGATAGTCTCGTCACGGTCGCAATGAGAAAGAAAACGGTGCTGACTACGATGGTTTGACAGCTACGATGGGTGGTGACATGTGATGCATGTCACGGTGATGGGCCATGTCGTAGCAGTGCGCCAGCGGCTGCCCGCGTTCGATGGCGATCATGGTGTGGTATGCGAGGGTCTACCCGGCCACCCGCAGTCGACAGTTTTGATGCCGCAGTGCGTTCGACGGCGACAGCGCCACATTTCCCTAGAAGGCACCTGTGGCCCTGTGTGACAGCGACGACGCAGTGGGGGAGTACTTGCCTACATTCGACCTCTGCGATGCTGCTGTGTGCCAGCAGCGGTGAGCAGCGGAATGGGTACTCGGGGGAGTAGTTGTTGTGTGCGCGAGGGTTTGATACAACCCAGGACGCCGTATGGATGCACAAACCCCAGGTGCCGCTGTAGGTCAGGCCGGCCAGGGTGCTTGGGTGATAATGCAAAGTAGGGGGTGGGCCCGTGGGTGGGCAACCAGGTGCAGGGGATAGTTGTGCGTGCCGTATCGGGAGCACGGGAAGTAGAAAGTAGCGCCCCTGAGGTGGGGTGAATCCGGGTGATTGTGTACGAATATTGAGCGCTGAGCGCTGAGCACTTGAGTCGCCGGGCAACGCAGATGGTGTTGGATGACAAGACTGTGTGGCAGAAGATATCCAGGATAGACACTGCCGGCATGATGCTTGAGACCAGTGTTTCGGAGAGCGTTTGTTAGGTGCGGCTATCATGCGACATGATGCAGTAAAGAGAGGGGTCCAGTTTCGTAGCAGGGAGTGTTGGCGATAGTCAGAGACACAAGGGTGCCATTATTGGGCGGAATGCTCCACGCAAGGCTCGGCAGCGATAGGGTTGTCAGTATGTATGTAGTCACCATAGGTTTACTACTGGTTTACTCCGAGTCCGAGTCATCCCGCAGTTTACGTAGGTATGGTAAGGTTTCATTCTGTTTCCCAAATCGTTGCCAGCGGTAGCATTTGTGATCTAGCCTGTTCAAGCTTTCAAGCTTCAAGCGTCAAGCTGAAAGGGCCGCTGCGCGGTGCAACGCATATGATCTTTTTTTTTTATTGCTTTCGAGCCGCAGGTCAGGCAGCTGACCTCGTAGTTGTGACCCTACTTGTAGGCGATCGCACTTGAGTACGGAAACAAGTACCACGTGTTGACACGTTGACAGTTTTCATGAAGCCGGGGTTCGAGCTGTACTTGTCATGGTCCCTGAAACGAACAATGGAGAAATGATGATAGCCGTGGAATGCTTTGCATTTCCTTCGCCTCGCTTCCGTCATCATATTCATCGCTTATCAAGTTTGCCAATATTTCGGACACTAATATTGGTGATCGATCACTCGATCACTGTGTACCGACGCTGATGACAACAGTCGGACGGTGTCGACTCTCATCGATCTCATCTCCCACATGTTCCACGAGAGGTTTTGGAGAACTGGTTGGACGATAGATGATTTTCTTTATCATTGGTTCGTTCATCTTTCGCTTCTCGGTTTGCGTAGTTATTGTGATAGTATCGTATTACCGACGCAGAGCATTTACGATATGATTGTCCCGTTTCCTCATACGTACCGTGCGTGCCTCTCAGCGTTCGGTTAACGCATGAGCACCGCGCAACTTATTCCTATGACACCAAAAATTCGACATCAATCGATATTTTCAAACATAAGGAAATGAGCACAAACCCGATCGAGTGGCAACACATGGACACATCTCTTGGATATGTTCGGAGAATTGTATGGTGTGTGTACAAAATGACATTGCACCTCGTTGAGCGGACAGACCAACAGATCGCCACATTCTTCATAAAATAGCTGGCCTGCTGCGACCAAGAATTTGCGATAAGGGTCAAAATGTGCATCTTCCGTGTCCAGGGGGAGATAGGGCTTGATAACGAAGAAAGGACCGCGCATCATCTCTCCGAGTGGAAGGTAGAAGATCATCTGAATGGATCCCGCCGACCAAGGCTCATTGCTTCTCTTGAACACAACGTAACTGTTGCTTAGTGAATTCGTGGGTATAGCGAACTGCATTCCATGGAAGGTTATGGATTCCTGGGTCAACATTTCTGACGGGTGATGCTTTGCAGGGATCTCCTCCGGATAACCCATTGTGAGTTTATCACGGATCCATGTCGGGATTGGTACCTTCTTTGATCTAGTGGGCACTGGGAAATCGTCCTTGGAAGTGAATGCCCATAGGTCATTCCAGAGAGTACCGCGAACATCACCACCAAGTGTCTTTGTAAAGGTCCTTTGAAGATCACTGACAACGGGGGGCATTTCTGTGCTTTGCATCAAGATCCTAACTTCTTGTGACATACAAAACTGCGTCAATAGTGTCTGTTCTAGCTCACCTGGAGGACACAAAGATTGTCGAAGAAGGTCAGTAACACAGTACAACGAGCGACTCAAGTACTCAACGCTCACCAAACTTGTTGCTTGTCTTGATAAATTTTAGCCATCGCAGGCAGCGTTCGAAGACGAAACAGTCCCAGGCATGTGGTGGCCCAAAGTTTTCAAAAAGCTTAGGGAGATGTAGCGAAAGGTGGTGATTAGGTGTTAAGCCACTGTACACGTAGAGCTCTTTCATGGTCTCCAAATAGCGATGCATGTGCTGCTGAAATAGTTCTATGCGATTGGGTGTCATCTTCCGCATCATTGCTAGTTTGCAGGCTGTGACAAGATCCATGAAATTGACAAGCATTTGGTATCGGCGATCGTTTGGAGGTTCCAATCCCCAGAGACGTACAAGAGTGACAACAAGATTGACGGTACATGCAGTCCGCCACTGGTCAGCACTGAGCTTTCCATGCCTCCCATCACCCAGTTTTGGTGGTGCGCGACCAATCCAAGAGGGTAAGGTTGTCTTGGACATATCAATCCAGACCTCTGCTAAAGTCAGTCGCCCAAGGACCACGCGTTCTTTTTTGCTTGACTTCTGGGGAGTACGTGGGAATGGTGCATGTTTAAAGCCCCCATATCTGCTGATTTCTTCCGCTTCGAATTCACGGTCGCCGACAGCATTCAATATTTTGAGGGCTGCTTGGTTTGCCCAATCATCATGGTATCTCTCGAGGGAGCTCAGTATTCTAGAAGACATGCACGGTGAGAGAACACTGACAGAGTTCAAGAGTTCTTCGATGAGCTGATCATCAGTCATCTTTTCGAAATTTCGGTAAAGTAGGCTGTCTGCCTCCTGAATATCCGAGTAACTATGCGCGTCGAGTCCTGCACGGAGCCTGGAAACAGCCAAGACTACTTTTGTTGACCTTCGTAGCTTCTTGAGGGCCTCCCTGGAGGGATTAGAACACATAAGAGAGGCTGCCGTGGAGAGTTCGAGTGCGGAGGAGTCGTCTGCTGAGCTCTGGTCAGATGGCGACAATTGTTAATTGCAGCAAGTCACCTTCGCTTTCGTTGGTGACGTCGTCTGTGACGTACACCGAGGAGATGGAATCGTCACGAGCAACAGACCCCTCATCAAAACAAAGACCACGGCCGAAACTCAGTCCTGTGGTAGAATGGGAGTTCGCGAAGTTCTGGCTAGGGTCCGCACTACTGTGTGTGGAAGCAGGGTAAGGGGTGGCTCCTATTCCCACTCTCGGTCGAGCACCATTTTGGTGCTAAGAATGACTCAGAAATTAGGTAGCTGGCTAGTGGCTGCCAGAGGCCAAACAATCGGCGTACCATGTCCCACAACATCTTTGCCAGGTCCGGCTTCTTTTTGGCCCAAAGCTCCTCTACGTTGCTAGTTGAAGGGACGGTGTCCAAATCGAGGAGCAGAGCCACTATCAGGCCTTTACGAAATCCTCGTATCCTTGAAAGTGTCTTTGCAGACGTATAGTCAACCCTCCCATCTTGAAGCTCCTTTCCAGTTGCTAGATCGCTGCGTCTAGGTCTTGGAATGCCAGCTAAGTCATCGGACTTGATAGAAGCAGGCCCCGTGCCGACATCTGTTCCATTTTCATAAGTTCTTGAGGGCCACCCACAAGTTTCCCGCTTAGAGCATGATGGAATCAGACTAATGAAGCGACTGATCATGCAGATAAACTCACATATTTTAGGAGAGCCTCGACAAGCTGTCTTTTCCGTTTTTTAGAGAAGCGAATTGATTGTGTATCTTGACACAACTTGCGAATAACGTTGAACGAGAGAGAGGCCACGTCTTTGTCTGCTCCATGCTCCAGAACTTCATAGCCGTTGCGGACTTCATCATCGGTGACAAAAAAGCTCTTCCCATCCGGTTTTATATGGGAGTCATCATCCTCTAGTTGAACATCCATACCCCAGACTTCTCTGCAATGTCTCTGTAAATCACCGAGCAAAAGTGAATGCATGCAGTCGAGCACGACGAAATTTGTAGGGTCCCAGTACGGAAGGCGAAGAAGCTCGCTCCACCGGACCCCATTTTGACGATATAGCTTTAGGCGACTTTCGGTGGATGTCGCATTCTTCCAAGCACATGCAGACTGTCTATGTTCCGCCCATGTGCGTGTGGGCCAGGAGGTCACATCCAGGTTGTCTATCTCGTGGAGAGGGAGTTTGCAGAACGAGCAGAAGTGTGTGGCGGCATGGGACGCCATACCCGATATCTGGCGCGCGGCAGGCAAGTCGCAAACTACAGGAATAAGGGCTGCAAGACACATGCGGCCGTCAAGATAATGGGCCGTTCGCTTTATGAAGACACCAGGCTTCCAGAAACGCAAAAGATCGTCCACTAGAGGTTCTAGGACGTGATTGATCTGCTCCAATGAGGGCTCTTTAGGACCTGGTATAATGCCGACTAGAAACATATTCTCGACTCGATAGCGGATTTCCACGGGAAGGTTTAGAAGGACCATGTAGATGGCACCAACGCTGACCTTCTTCCCCGCTTCCTTCATGATGAACGGGTTCAAGCCATCCATGCAAAGGCTGAAGACATATCGTCCATCTTGGCTGGAAGGTTGCACAAATAGTTTGCCGTCCGGGCCCTTGAATTCCCTGAGAACTTTCCCATCCCATATATCTCTGACCTCCTCGGATGCGGCCTGGGAGTCCAAAAAGACATTGCGATTTGCATGCGCTTCGATGTCTGGTCGGCTAAGCATGTTGGCTAGCCAGGATTTTATGTCATGGTAGAGAAATTTCCGTACAGGACATCTCTTCTCGGCACCACGAATAACCCTTCGTGAATAAAGCGGGGTGTTACATGCCTCGGAGTCGGTTGTGGGCTGAGAAGTGCAGACATCTGGACAGTCCTGCGAATCGGGGTAGAGCTTGTAGCACTCTGGGCAGCAGATGAAGGACTGGGTGTGAGGGTGAAGGTTTAAGACGTCGACCACTCTCCGTACATCTAGTGGGATGCTGGAGACAGCGGCCTGAACTTCTTGGGGTTGTGGGGCTTGCGAAAGACAGAGACCAAGTAAAACCCTGAAGGCCGTAGCCAGAAATTCACAGCGTGCAATGGAGATGTTCATGACAAGGTAGCAGGTTGCTAGGACTAGGCAACAACATAAAATTGCCGGGTCCGACTGTAGATGCCGACTATCGAGGAATTTTCCTGAAGGTCAATTCAGTAACCCTTCTGCCTGACGAATAGCGAAACCCGACTAACCACCATCAACAATGGCACACTGACTATCGATCACGAATGGTGGAAGAGGTCTCGATGTCTGCATTTCTGCTAACTGGTGCGACCATTCGTGACATTTCGCAGCGTGAACCTCCTCGGTTGCAAGCGTGATTTCTTCGATCAAGTTGGTCTCCGTGTGTGACTGCTGTCTCTTCCCAAGGGACTCCCTCAAGGTGGACATGGCGTTCGCTAGCCACTCCTCGTACTCGATTAATGCTTGATTTATGGGTGCGTCTGGGGATAGCGCCAAGCTTTCTGACGAAATCCGCCCTGGCAACATGTCGGTAGTAGGTCCAGATTCGAAGACCAGTCCTCTAGTTGGTATGGTATGGTAACCCATTCGTCTATAGGAAAGTTCTACATGAGTTTCTTGGATTGGATCATGGTCATAGCCGTGAATGGCTCCGCGAGCTGTGAGCATCGTAAGTTCGTGACATGACAGTAACCTCTGAAATTCGAACAGACCTGGTTTGAGTTCCTGCTGTATACCGGAAGGATTCGAAAGAGGCGGAGAGCGAGAACCCATTTGACTCGGGGATAATGCGTCATTAAGCGTCATTGCCCGTGGCATCATTAAGACGTTGTTTGATTTCCTCCAAACGACGGTGCGCGAGGATCTCCTTTCTCCCGACAATGCGGCCTTGAGTCGAGAGACCGGTCAGAGGATCGGTCACCCTGTGTTCAGAGCATTTTTCACAGGTACAGATATTTTTGGACATAGGCCCGAGTTCGTGAAGCCTGGGAGGAATGGCTTTACCGAAATGTTAAGGAGAGCACGTTCCGACTGTGCGCGCCTGTCCAACTTGAAGCAGCCCGTAGCCACCACATACTAGCCGAGGCCCTCGGGCTGGCCCCTCACTGAAGCTTGGCTGTCCTTGGCCGACCGCACGCGCAGTTACGCAGTCACACTGGCATTTTATTAACCGAAATATTCTCTCCCCCCTCCACAGCATTGATTTGAGACAAATGACATATATCTAACGGGAACCGAAATCACTTCAAGTTTAAGTCGGCTCGTCTCATCGCCACATGGAACCCTCGAGCAGTTTCCTCACTCAGAAGCCCCTGCCATCTTCCCTGAAAGCAGTGACCCAGAGAGCAACCCTTGTGGGCGACAGAGATCACCTGAACGCCAAGGGTATAAATTTCAACCAAGCTGGAGACGGTACTGACCGTCGGGCTCACGAAAACTTGAAGCCGGCCCTGGTCTAAGGGTTGGCTTTGGCTTAAGCCCGGGCTTCGTCTTTGGGAGGGATCAATCGATCAAGAACTACCACATCGCAGGAATGGTTCAAGTCCATCTTATCGACCTGCTCCGCACGCCATTCGCTACAAATATCGTGATATGTCATTGTCCATTGTGCAAGGGGGGTATCGCCCGCAATGACGGACACGAGGTCGTCGCTATCCACAACGCGGGTGTGGGATGAATGAACTAATGAATAATTAATGAATGTGAGCGCACATGGTAAGGCCTTAAGGAATGAGTTGAAATGCGCCGCGTTAGCGTAGTCTTGACTCCGCTCCGTCTAGTTCTCGAGGGTATGTGCGCCGTTGCGGGCCTCCGGACTACTACCTTGGCCCGAAGTAGCGCGGCCTGGTCCTACTCCCAATATCGCTCTCCTTGCCGGTGTTGCACATGAGAAGGTTGCCTGGCTTAAAGTCGAGATTGCGGGTGGTGCTGCTCGAACTGTCTAGCCAAAGCAAAGCGAATCTTGAGCTTGAGGCCCGAGGATCGGATTGCAGATGACGCGATGACGGCGAGGCCATCGGCTGTGCTTCTCGAGTTGGCAGTCACTAGTCACTGATGGGCCGTGATGGCAATGAGCTCCGTGGTAGTGAGCGGCGTTACGAGCCCAGGGATGAAGGAAGTGACCGACGTGAGGTCTAACGGAAGAATCGGCTCAACGCCGTGCGTCGTTTGTGTTGCAATGGCAGGCTGCGGCGGCTGTGGCTGCGGCTGCCAGTGGTGCTGTGCGGGCTGTGCAGCACCTGTGGCGTTGTACGCGGGCGGCGGCAGGCTCGCGGCGGCATCAATACGGGCGGCGGCGGCAGTAGCTGGCCTTCGAGCATGTCTCCAGATACGCGAGGAAACTGGAAATCTCGGAGGCCTTCAAGATCACCAGAATGACGAACCTGTTGTAAGGTGGGCACGCCGCGCAGTAGCATCGGAGCCCACCATGTCTTGCTCTCTTGCCTTGTCAGCCCATGTTCACAGTAGTACAGCATCAGCATATGGGTTGTTCCGGAAGTGCTACATGGGGCAACGCTCCCCGAGGCGCACAGTGATGGATAATAATAAAAAACATGTGGCGGATGACTAAAAGAAAGTGTCGAGACCTCGGATATCAAAAGAATGCAAGTGCCTGATGGCATTGATCACGACCGACACCGCAAGGCCTATTGGATAGCTCAGTGGCAGAGCACACTACATTTATGGAGGCCTGGGTTCAATCCCCCGTCCTTGCTCAGATCTCAGACCTCGCTTGTCCGTGGTGATATCTACCACGCCTATTTTTCAGTCTTTCCCCACTGATCCATACGCCAAGGGCGAATGCACCAGTGGGGCATGACTGAGGACTCAGACCTGGCGCACTTCTCACTAGTATGTGTTTATCAACTTACAGATACACTGTTTTAAGAATCTAAACAGATCCGTGCACCCTAGGCCTGGCACGGGGTTAGCGCCCTCCATTTCCCCATAGGCCTCATAGCCCGATGCCACCAGACCGCGAGCGCGTGGACTTGCTCACCTAGGAGGTCCCGCCCTTTCCATTCAACACCTCCCCATTTGCTTCCCCGTCGGACAACTTGCTACAAGCTCGATTCTTCCCTACAACCACGTTCTAGGCTTCACAGCTTCACCCTTTTGCACACCGCTTTTCTGCTCACCCTCGTTGTCACACGCTTGTCGCCAGGAACCTCTTTTGTATTCCCAAAGACAGGTAGTTTAGATTGTAAGTAGCTGCCAATCTTGCTAGAAAATCCGCGGCGCAGCTCCATCCAACGGGAAGGCAGCAGCGGGACCCCAGAGAAATCAAACTTGTGCCATTTCGTCCCACCCTGGTCTTCGCAACGTACATCCAAGGTTCAATATCCCGATCATCAGCAGACAGAGAAGAAGCATGAGGACAAAGAGAATACCCCTTCACCTGCACGACTTGACGAAGAAAGAATCCATCCGGCACTGCATACTCTCGGGAACGGATGGTGAGCTTGACTTGCCTAAATGATTTAAACTGACCCTGCTTAGTTCTCTGATTGACGAACAGACACCCGATGTCACTGCATCTTATACCACCCCGTTTGAGAGAGAACATGTCTAGAATCGACCTGCGATCCCCGAAAGATTGGCGGTTCTTAGTCATTGATCACTCGACCGCTGGTGAAAGCACGCGTGAAGCAGGGGGAAAGCACATATTGGATTCCACACTCTCACCAGGGCCAGGCGAGGGGGATTATATACAAGTATGTTATGGGAGTAAAGGGGATCAGTGTTGTCTTGGGTCCAATGGCTAAGTAGAAAATGGAATGTAAAAGAGAGATGTGATTCTAAGACAAAGGAGTGGTGTACAAACATACGAAAAAAGAGCAGATTGTCCTAAAAGTGGTAAGATAAAAGGCCAGCAATATGTGGTCCAAGCGGGGCCGGACTAGGCCTGACTGGCGAGGCGTCGTGTGCGTTGTTGTTCTGATAGCTTGAGGCGGTAACAATGGGAAATCCGAGTGTCTTCGGTACGGAAATTGGATGCGACAAGTCTTGACACTGCGAGATGATGATTGATAGACAAGGAGATGGAGGCGAGTCGGTGGATGGCGGCGATGGCGAGTCGGAGACAAGGCGATGGAGGCAAAGCGCTGACTACGCGACTTGGTGCCTAAAGGTCGTTACGTGGCTGAAGGTAGCGAATCCCGAGGCTGCAGCGATCCCATACTTGGGGGTAGCTTGAGACGTATTCGGATGGCTCCGGAGTTCGTCCCTACAAGGGCACGTCGTGTTCTCCCAGGCGGTGGGCAGGAAATTGATGGAATACTCCACGTTGAACGAAAGTCGTGTGGTAAGCTGTATTGCGGCAGAGAAGAGTCGACGGCTACGACTCGAAAGGATGCCCTTTATGAAGGGAGGGATGTTGACCAGAACGCCAAGCTTGAGAGGGGGACGAACGGCGGAGAGTGGGGTAGTCCTTCGTCCAATCGTCCAGAACCTGCTGAGTAGGGGAGGGGACCACCGGTCTCGACGTCGAAGTCGTGGTTTGTGGGGCGTCCATAATCGTCGTCATGGGAGCCCCCGAGGTCCTGGATCCCACACCGGATGCCGAACCCACAGGGCCGTACATTGGTTGGATCACAGCTGTTGTGTTAAGCAGGTCCTCACCGTTCTCGCCTTCAGCCGTAACCCTGGTCATTGGCAGGTCCCAGCGTGGGTGGTGTCGATCCGTGCGTTCGATGGGGTCGGGAGGGGCCCCGGGGTCGCGACTGTGAGCGGGGAGGGGCCATACGGGGGAGGTGTGCGGTGTTGAGCGGAACAGGAAGGGCTGTCATGCAGAAAGAAAAGGGAAAGACAAGTGGAATTGGGTCGAAAGTGATAGCGAACGTCATGAATGCGCTCCACAGAAGCAGGAGGCTTGCTCATTACATTCGTACGCTGTTTATCAGGGCTTGTGGTAAGTAGTGGTATCAGAGAACAGGGCCGTGAGGGCGAAGTCGGGAAAGCGATACGGAAAGGAAGGCAGTGGTGCCGGCGTCGTCGGGGGCAGTGACGGGGGACGTTGGAAGTGGATGTGTGCGGTGTCGATGAGGTCTAAGCCAGCCAGTGTGAACTAAGGGTTGTTAGAACCTAAGGCCTAAGGATCCGAGCATAGGAGTGCCGGACGGCGATAGCTTTCTAGGCAAGAATGAAAGGAGTATGGGAAGTGAGAGAATAAATAAGAGACAGTGAGACAGGAAGGTGTGGGGTGGTCGGTTTCACGTTGCAGTGACGGCGACGTTGAAGGTGTTGAAAAAGGCGGTGGTGGCCCGGGCAGAGGAAGAAAAGAGGCAGGAAAGTGGGACGACGGCATCTTGGATGCGAATTTGCAAATGTGTCGAAAAGGGTTCATTTCGGACGCGGTATAAGGTGACCTTACAGCGGCTTGTTGGAGGTCGTGGACGGCGGGGGCGCAGCGGTGAGATCGAATACATAGCTCTGGATGGCGTTGAGGCCGTCAGCGCGTCAGCCACTGCGATAGGAGCGCGGCCTTCGGTTCCACCGCCATCGTCCACTTCGGCTTTGCTTTGGACGCATCCAGAACTCGGGGGTGGGACTGGTGTGTTTCCCTCAGTTGGTGCTTCAAACCATGAGTGGAGGACAACGTGATCTACGAACGGTCTTTTGTTCACTATCAACAACTGTATAGCATTATTCAAGACTCAAGGAGTCGGCGCGCAGGGCGAAATCCGATGTAATCATCCCTATCTCTTCGAATGCGGCCTCGTCATCTTCCCACCGGTCTCCTACTAACGGCAAAACAACCTCTTTCCGAAGCTTACAATGTATACCACCACGTTCTATGCCCGTACTATGCATCCAGAGATTGGCTAAAATAGCAAACCTGTTGGATACATATGCATTTCTGAGTGTTATTCTGTACTGAATCATTCCGTGGATTGAAATCGTCCAGGTTAACGCATCCTGAAATTGATGTGAGTACGATCTATGATAAAATTGGGGACTCTGCTTCCCTGTTGCCACCTTTGTATTTCGCACCCTCGACCTACTATACCTGAGCTCATGGACTCAAGAATCCGGCCAGCATGGCCCTGACCACTGTTAAGGAACATATTGTCTTCTCCACTGGTTGATCAACATCGCCTTAGCGAGAATTTGACTGACTCACAGTAGTCTATATCAATCCGGAAGACCAGGAGATGCGCGTCATGGAGGTCCTCAATGTCGACTGTGAGTCCGTCAATAGGCGTGATAAGTATCTTGACGGCGATCCCAGTGAACGCTCCGATAATTTCAGGGTATAGACTGGTAAACAGGTAAGTATAGTGGTAGAAGGACTGAAGTACGGTCACGCACTAGATGGTATCAGCAACCATTTGAATTGACAGCATTGTCTCCACCCCCACGGAGGTATTTATACTTACCACTCTGTTTGTCACCCGAAATGCCACTCAGTTTCGCCACAGGAATGCCACTCAGCTTTCGTCACGGAAATGCCACTCAGTTTTCGTCACGGGAATGCCACTGTGTGTCAATTTTCGCCACCCCCTCACCTCTCGATAATCTTGTTTGCATGAGGCAAATCGTCGTTAGACAATTCTGGGGGGGAACGAACGAGATCGACGCTGCATGGAGTGTCTTGCACGGCTTGTAAGTTGAAGGCAGTGGGCGTTGTGTTTGTTGGAGGGGGGCGGGGCCGGTTCTTCTGGCTTGTCCAGGGGAGGAGCGGCGACCGGAGAGACTTGAGGGTTGGTGTCGAGAGGCGGGGTGCGAGCGCGCTCATGCTCGTACTCGTCCTCATGTGCGAAGTTTGCGAATGGTCGAAGTGGTGCTAGGGAAATAGACGGAGATGTGCCAGTGCTGCGGCTGTCGGGGATGTCGGGGTGTTGCTGTCGCTGTCGCTATTGACGTCATTGGCGTCGAGGGTGCACGAAACTGGCAGCGTTGGTGGAGTTGAGGTTGTTGCTACTGTTGTTGTCGGCGGCGGTGTCGGTGTTGGTGATGTGAGTATTGTCATGCTGTTGCCGTTGTTGTCGTCGAGTGTGTCGAAATTGATGTTGTCAGAACTCGGGGCGGGCAGGGTATGGACGACGTCCGAGGTGCTGGCTCGAGTGTGGTCGGAGCCGAGGGGGTGCGCAAGATGTTGAGTAGAAAGGGCGCTCTGAGCCGTGTCGGCGAAATTCGAGTCGACTTGAAGATTGGCAGGAAGGCAGTCAGTCGGGCGCAGCGAGGTGACGTAGGGTGCACAGGTGGCTTACACGAAATGGAGGGGGTGAACGGGATTGAGGTCGGAGGTCGTGAAGACGGTCTTGTCGCGGTCGCGGTCACAGCTGTGGTGGATGTCGGCCACGATAGTGCAGGACGCGTTATCGCTGTTGCTGCTATCGCCGACGTCGCGCGCCGAGCCGTCCTTGGTATTGATGTTGTTGCGGCCTGGATCGTACGCGAGTTTGCCATCGTCGCTGGTGGTAAAGTCGTTGGGCCCGCACGGGTGACTGTGGTCGCTACTGCTGTGGTCAAGGTTCTGTCGCTGTCGTCGTGCAGTCTTCGTGCGCTGTACATGTCTCACATTCGATGTAGTTTCCAGGGTAATTCTGGTTGTTGCGGTGGGCCCGCGCTTGTGGCTCCGTTATCGAGTCCGCATCGCCGTTTCCTGTGTTCGAGACGTTGACTCCTTCCTGAGATCGGAGGCTATTCGATTTGGCTCCGATGTCTTCGGGCAGGTTAGGCGATACGAAGGCGATTGACGAAGGTGGCAGCGGCGTATCGTAAACTTGAAGTGTGGGTGGTGGCGGAGAAGATGCGGTGGCGATGGCAGTGTTAGCGTCGGCAGTGGCGAAGGCGGTGGTGGTGAAGGCGGCGTTGTCAATAAGTTGTCTCGACGGTTTGGGGCTGGCGGCTGGCTAGGTGTCGGTGGGGTTGGAAGTAAGGCCTAGTAAGGACTTGAGTCACATGCATAGTGGAATTCGCTTTGTAGCTGGAATGAAAGGGGGTCGGAGGCGAGGGCTTTGGCAGTGAGACTGATCTTAAACAATTTTGAGTGGGCGGTGGTGGGACTTTGTGAACTGGAGAGTGAGCGGGCGGAGGAAAAATTTTCCGAGATGGTAGTGACAAGTTTTCTACGAGTCAGACAAGTGGAGGGGGGAAGAGAGGGAATGCGAATGCGAAGGCGGTCCTACCGGCGACAGACCCGTGCGGCAACGATGACGAAGGAAAGCGGTGTCTAGAATGAAGCAAAGTTTACTGAATCGTCTCCAAGTGCGCGACAGCGAGCGCGTAGACAGCGAAGGTGGGTGAGGCGCGGTGACAATTGATGGGAAAGGGGACATTCTGGAATGGAGAGCGGACGGTATAGTACGAAAAGAAAACAAGGGAACGTACCAGGGGTTTTCCCAACAGACATGGTCCAGACTGACACCCGACTCGCGAGGGGCCGTGTACGGCGCGTGCGACTTGGTCGGTATTGAGCGCTAATATTGAGCTGGCGGTGGTGGGACCGCACTCGGACAGTCGGACACGGGGGCAGCTGGTTTGCGAGAGGTGGTGATGGCGATGCACCGATAGCCTTTGGGTCGACCAGAGCTTGATAGGGGCGTAAGCGTGGGCATGTCAGGGAGAGGCAGCAACAAAGGCCATGTCGGAGTCGTGGGCGGAGCGGTGTCAGGAAGAACGTGTGTGCTGGCAACGGAATCCGAAACTGGGGATGACATGGGTGAGGACTCAAACTAGTCAACAGGCAGCGCAAACGAGGTCCATGGGTGACGTCAGCATCTCAGATGCGGGTGGTGAGTGGGCATGGGCGAGAGACGATGGTGCCGGCGAGGCTTGAAGCTTGAAGCTTGAGCTTGATGATTTGTGATCCCGGAGGACCGAGAACGCGCGAGGGAAATCGTAACCGGCGTGAGCGGGATGCAGAGGAAAGGGAAAAGGGGGCCTATATTCGCATGGGGTGATTCCTTGGCTGAAGCCAGGCAAGAATAGTTAGCTATAGATACCGTACATGTACGTGAGACGTACCTACATGTGCGACAGCGGTCGCGTGGACGACGAGGGTGAGGGGCAGCATGAAAAATGCTGACGGCGCTCTCCTGATGCGGCATGGGCGCGCGCTCGCTGTCCTGTGGCGTAGGGCGTGTCGGTCTGTCGGACGACAGGAAAACAATCGATTCCAAGGCCAACACGGATGCATACCTTATGTCGACATCGCAGCTGTGGACTCCTCAGAAATGAGCATGACCCATACATTCAGGTCGTTGTTGAAAGAGAGAGGGAGGGGGGGGGAGGAGGGCGCACATAGGGCGAGAGCTTGCATGGCTTTGCGCCGCTGTTCCGAGTCGAATGCATGATGAGCTGGCACCTGGGACGCGTCGCGCCAGATCATTGAGAAATTCGCCCTGACACTAGCAGAGAAATTTGGCTAGGGCCCACGAGGACGAGGTATCGACCGTGCGAAGGGTGCTGGAGATCTCCATGCTCTGCGCCTGCGCAGCGTTCAAGACATCCATCTCAGGGAGGTGAGACTGTGTACAAGTGCGGGCCGTTCAGCCGTACTATGACGGCGCACAGCCCTACCCTTACCCTCAAATTTTTTATAAAGTTTCTGAACAGATTTTCGATGATAGCCGTCGCTTCTGACCTCAGATCTCTATTTTTGTAGGGGGTCTATTTTTTTTCATACCGAGGTCGGACTGACTATCTAAGATTCTAACGCCCAGTCCCGGAATCCCGGTCCGCCCCCCCTTGACTGGAGCTGAAGCGCTGAAGCGCTGAAGTGCGGCACAGTCATTAGAATGGAAACCTTGCCAAAACAACTTTATTGCCCTCCTTCTTGGACGCGCGGATGTTTAAAAAGTATCTACTTAAAGTCTAGATTGCTTGTTTTAACAACAAGGGTGAGAGGTAATCCGGAAAATGGAAAGTTGACAGCAACGTGCATGCGCTGTACTGTGGCATCAGTCGAGACTGGACGATTGGGAAAGCCGTCGATTCCGGGGCCACAACGCAGGCATGCCTTACAAGTCAAACTATCATTTACTTTATCCGTGGCATTTTGCTAGTAATTCTGTACCAACCCTCGTTGATCTGTCATTCATTGTGCGTACTATAGCTACCTTCCTCCAACTCACGATATGCCTGAACAAGAGCATCGTGCTCTGCTCTCTCGAGCAAATCTCGTTCGAAATAGTCGTTAAGTAAATCGGTGTTATATCGGTATTGTTCCTCCTCGTGCATGAGCGAAATCTGCTTTGAGTTCAGATAAAGTACAGGAAAGATATACTGGCCCACCTGATGCTTTCGGTCCTTTGATAGCACAATGAGGCGTTCAATCTTGGGAGTAAATGAGGGAAATAATTCTGTAGATTGGGAAGCTATGAGACTCACCCGCTCCATAACGGCAGCAGGCAGCCCTGTTACCATATTGACGCCACCATTGTTCTCAATGTCGACAAGAGAATTAGCACGGGCCAGACGAATCTCCATTTTCAGTAGGTCACTTTTTAACCTTTCATTTTCCTGCTGAAGCTAGCCAAGTGCATTGCGTCAACTGATGGAAACCTCGGATGGATGATAGGTGACATACATCAGCCTGTGATTTGAAGGCAATAGTTGGTTGTGCTATTACGGTAACTGCAGTAGTGCAGTGTTTGTATCTGCAACATGCACGAGTACTAGTCAGTTGTGGGTATTTGGGCTCGGGTGTGTTTGATACGTGCTTGTTAACTCCCCCAGCGGACATTTTGATTGTGACAACTTTGCCACAAGTCCCATGTTGAAGGCTCAAAAATCCTGACCGTACCTGGCCACCATAATTAGTGTGTAGGGAGGACAGCTTTGTAACCTACCTCGTTGTCCAGTATGTGTGCGATAGCCTTGTTCAGGCGGGGGCCTGGCCGCTTCTTTGCCCTTCTGGCTTGAGTACGGACTGCCATGAATGCTATGAGCCTCCAATCAAGCACAGAAGGGCCTCCCTTACTTTGATGACGAAGCCAGGTGAGTGTGAACTGGTCCCTTCCTTCCTTTGCCGCAGCGGTAAGGGCCAATTCCATCACTGGGGGATATATCCGTCAGCCAAAGCAACCGGGATTGGAATTCACACCGAGAGGACGACATACATTTCAAATAAGTAGGAGGCATATTACCCTCAGAGAAAGTCAAAGTATGATAGGGCAGAGTCAAGTGTGGGGGTCTGAAGTGCCACCCAAATTAAAGCGAGTGCGAGCGTTATTATGTCCAAGGTTGCCTTTGTTCTCGGGTTGCATAACGTAATCTGTATTACGCATTACATGAGCATGCGAAGAAGTTTTGATGGGTGGTACAAAAATAGAAAAAAAACCTTGACGATCCTTGCCCTCAAGTCTCCGCATGGCCAGTGGTATCGGTGAGAGAGGGTGATGAGCGCGAATGGGGAAGGGCATGGCAGTAGTCGCTGCCTTCGCCGCGGTCGGTGTCGCGTCTGACGTTTGTGCTGTCGAGGCCTTATCGCAGTTCCGTGTAGAACTGCTGAAGGTGCGACAGTTCAGATTATTTCCGCCGCGATCGTACATGTAATTGTCGCTGTTGTCGTCGCGGCTTCCGGCTTTGGAATGGAGGGGAGTGGTACTAGTATTTATCGTATCTGGATGGGCACGGCGCAGGTGATCAAACGAGGGGACGTGGCAGCTATCAGGGGGTTGGGGGTGGTGGGGGAAGGGATGGCAGTAGCGGAAGGGATGGCGGTAGCGGAAGGGATGGCGGTAGCGGAAGGGATGGCGGTAGCGGCAGGGATGGCGGTAGCGGAAGGGACGGCAGTAGCACTTTGCGTCATTACGATCACCGCAGTCAGGCGTGGGGGTATGTGCTGCTGATAATGTGCACGGCGGCTGCCGCGCCGCTGAGCTGTCGTCCTTGTAGACGATTGGCTAAAGAGGCGAAACAGAACTCCTGAAACCCGAAGAGTTCCCGAAGGCGTCAATGAACTGATACATTTCTGTGTTGGCGACATCAACGAAGAACTGTGCTGGTTTGACATCACCCCTTCCGCGCGTGCGTAAGATGCAGCCACAGCGGCAGCAGCGATCACCTTGGCGATCACTGTGGTGAGATGAAGGCGCATCCCAGGAGGAGAACCGCCTTGAGGCTCGGCGAAATCGAGACGTGTTGAAGGCTAGGGGAGACAACCGAGAAAAGTCAAGATGCGAGTCGAGAGGACATGGCGGTGACTTGAAGTGGGTTCAATTGTCAAAACGACGCTGCATCCGCCATGGCGTACAATTCTGAGGTGTTGCCACGCCGGGCCCACGTCCATCTTCGCCTCCCACCCACTGTTCCAATGCCTTGGGTTTCGCGACCATGGCCCCTTCAGCCGCGCTGACGAGCTCGACCCAGTGGGCGCATGCGCGAGGACGACAAAGGGGGGGCACACGCACTGCACAATCATCGATGAGGCGCGGCAGAAGCCGAGCTAACGGGTGGGCACGTAAAGCTCCGCACCGCAGAAAGGGTCCCCGACCGGGCAGACCACGGCGCCGCGACGCAACGCAATACAAGGCAAGTGCACGGGCGAGCGCATACGCAAGGCGCTGTCCAAAGGCCCCCCACCCTAGACCAGCCACGACACAGCGCCGCAACACAACGCAGGCGTGGCGAGTGATGCCGGCGGCGATTCCCGGTCTCGCGGCGAGGGGACCTGCGTGGCGGCGAGAGCGAGACATCGGGCGAAGGACGAAGGAAGAGGGGGACAAGGAGGAGGATGCGTGGCGTGCGAGGGCGTTGCGGCGGGGCACTAACGTGTCGAGTCGTCGACAGCGGCGCAAGTGTCACGTGGTCCGGAATGTGCCGATCCGAGAGCACACGATGCTCACCTTACACCACCCACAGTTCCCCAGTGGCGCGCACTGGCGCCAAGAAGACCACGCAATCGCCACTATTTTCAACCCGGACAGGGACCCGACTTGCGAGGTTCGCGCGCATTGTGCATGGCATGCGTTGACAGTTATCGAGGGGCGTGCACTTGCGGCATTGACCAGCGAAGGTGGACAATCCGCATGTCGTTAGCAGCAAAGTTGAGGTGAGACGAGAGGGGAGTTGAGGGGCAAAGGCGAGGAATGATAAATTTAAAGGGAAACGGAGGCGGATGAGGGTGGAGTGAAGCAAGGCTGATAGATATGTCGGGTTGGCAGGCACACAGGCGTCAAGTTGGCGGGCACAGAGGCGTCATGTGGTCGAAAATAACTTACTCCGTTCTGAGGTGGCAGCGCTTCCGTACATTACACTACCCATGGGCATGCGTAAATCATTGGGCAATGGCTCGTATTATTGGAGACATAGATGCAGACATTCCCTCACCCTACACAACATTAATATCTGTCACAGCCTATCTTATCCACAGTCAAAACTACACCCGCATACTATACTAGTACAGTTGTCGGCGTCCATAAATATGGACACCACACAGCGACGTAATATCAGCACCCCAGTTACTCTGAATGTGGAAGACAATTACACCAAAGTCAATGCCCCATGATTGAGACTCGCTGAAGAGAGGGAAAGCTTGGCGAAGGGATAGAGCAGTGATGTCAAAGGTGATCTCTGCCAAGGGCAAGAATATGCCCCCCTTCGAAATCGGGAACGGTGGAACCCTTGCGCGAGTGGAAGCAATGGCATGTCGAGACCTGGAATAGGCCTTCAGGTTCTGTTTGCCGTCGACCAGGCCCCAGACAGTGATTTGGCGAGGGGCACAAGCTAAAGAGGTCGTCGAATTGAAAAGTGTATGGCGTATCGTGATATGGGATGGGATGACATTTGGCGAGTCAAGCACAACGCCAAAAGTTCCTGCATTGTTATGAAATGACCAACAGGCCCCTGCCGAACTATTTAAAACTGTCGTTGGGGGCACTAACCCGAGACCAGGGGTTGTTAATTTTGGAGAAACAACAGCACCTGTCTTCAAGGAAGCGAAGTCGTGGCCAAATGGAATGATAGGCGAGAGAACAGTCTGGTGCCAATCGCACTTCATGTCGGTCCGGAGAATAGAAGGAGTTATTGTCATTCTGGGGAGGATGCACGCCATATGGTGCTCCAGAGAGCGGATGATATTTGAAAGGAAATAATAAACCAAAATGCAGCAGAGTAACAAAGGGCCCTTTCATTGACGGTTAGCTTGAGACGAGACAAGCACAAATCACATAAGAGATAGCAAACTCACCGACACTATAGGGCGAACAGATTTCTTTTCTTTCTTCTTCTTGATAGTAATGGAAAGGTCACGTTCTGGAACTGCTTTAGAACTTGATGAGGAGGGAGACAAAGACTCTTGGTTGCGACCTGGTTCGTCAATACTGAATTGGATAGCATTGCTTTGGCCTACACGGAACTGGGAGGCAGAAAACAGAATGGTGGGTGCTTTTCTGAGGCGCCGGATCATGAGGGGAGACTGGTATTTGCAAGTGAAGGAGTGGCACTACTAGTACCAAGGGCTGGCGGGACCAGGGGTGACCGGTGACCAGCCAGGACGAGTGGGGGTGATCGAAAGGCAGAAGACGGAAAAATAATATGCTGAAAGCAGTATGGTACAGTTGCCAGGAATGGGGAACAATAGACTGTCAAATATACCGGAGCCGCAGAAAATCCATTGCTGTGATCGGAAGTGAGGTGAGATTGCTTTGAGGAAGCGATGGCGGTGGAGCCTGGGCCTGAGCGCTGAGCGAGCAGGCGAAGCGGCAGATATGAAGAGAGTTGACAATGAGGAGAATTGGCCCTTTCTGTGGACAACGGCGCAGCCTGTCAGGGCTCCGAGAGGTGCCAGTGGTGGAGGTCCAGCCTATACAATATATTGCATTATTGCTCATTCCAAAGCTCTGACCGTATATACTTCCGTTGAGTGGCACTACTATATATGGTACTTCGAGTTCGGCTATCGCCACTGTATCAATGCATTCGAATTAAAGGACACGCATCGGGAGGGAGCCAAAAGTTTGAGTCTCAATTGTGGTTTTTGGAAGATAAGACGCCCGAGGGTGAGTATGATGTATTCTGCCGTAACCTGGCCCGGGCGTCTGTGCTGTGTGCATGGCCGACCTTTTATCGTGTCATCAGTCAGCGCTAGTCAGCGACCAGTACGGATAAGTTATCAGCCCACTCATGGCAATGGGGACAGAAGACATAAACCGCGATGCTTTGTCTCAAGGCCCTTCGGAATTGCCTTATTCTTTGGATCCTCTCTTATCTGTGCCGCTTCCTTTACGCGTGCGATTGGGCTTGCACTTTTTGATGAGAGTCATTTGGGGGACTTTGGGAACAGGGGAGGTTCCCGGTACATGTGTTTCCTGTCCCAAGGATCGGCTTGTTTGGCCCTTCTTCCTTTCTCGGCGGCCCTTCTGGCACGATTCTTGACCAGCTTTTGTCTTTCTCCCCTTCCGTCGGGGTTTGATACCTGATTTATCACAATAATCAGTAGACGTAGACCATAAATCTGGTGAGAAAACGCACCTCTCTGGACTCCGCAAACTGGTTGTACCAAGTCTTCTCTGCGTGAAAGTGGATAACCAGTGGAAGTGAGAACTGTGAGAGAGTGACAGAAATTGGCCAAGAACACTGACACAGCGGTAAGGGAAACCGCAGCAGTTGAGCCGCACGAGCGATGGGGAGCATGGTCGGCCTCAAATTCCACACCGCCCACTGCCGAATACACTGTCAGCATCTTGCAACTTGCAAGCGTGGCTAAAGGAGCCACCGCCATGGAGACCAAGGCATTGAAGCCCCATGTAGAAATCTAGAGCAATGCCAGGCCTGGGTTTGGCATGCCGCTGCGACCAAGGGTGTTGTGACAGCTCAAGGGTAAAGGTTCAAAAGCAGGAGGTAGGGACCAATATCGGCGCATTGGCATAGGTGTTGGCGCCGACGCCGGTAGTGATTTACAGGGCCGGGCCAGGCTCAAATACCCCGGCTTGGGCTGGGTTTGGTAGGGCTCAGCTCATGAAAAACTTGGAGCCGGGCGGCTCGGGCTGGGCTTGGGCTTGAGCCCTGGGGCCAGGCTTCGTCTTCTGGGAAGGATCAAGGATTACCACGCACTCCATCAAAAACCCATACAGTACCCATTCCTCCCTGACGACAACCCCTACTGGGACATAGTTACAGTCGAAGAGCGATCTTGAACAAGGTGAGTGGGTTGCGGCTGTCTGTGCGTAGCGGACCGTTTGGTACAGCCTACACCTCGTGCCATTCTGCGTGGCATCGCTTACTGGCTATCACGCCTGTGAATGCACAACCGACGCCCGGAGAGGCGTCGGCATCTGCGTGTATATCGCAGATGGGTAGTCTGTGCGTGAGTTTGAAGATGTATGGTTAGACAGAAAGGATAGGGGGGTGGATTGGCGGTTGTTAATTGCTTGACCTCTGGTGGGAGAGAGTGAGAGAATGTGTGTGCGTGTGCTTGTGTGTAATGCAAGAGGGCTCCGCACGAGCTGCTCAAGCAATGTCGAGATGGGGTGTGAGTCGGGAGACCATGATGGGTCCTCTTGGCTCCAATGGCATGGCTGGGAGATTTGTGACAGGCCTAACGAGTGACTTGAGGCGCACACAAGTGGAAAGAGAAAGAAGGTGGGTTGTATTATTCCCTGCTTGGCCAGAGCCAGACGAGGGCGAGTTTGGTACATGTACGCTAGGTGCGAGGCGGTGTTCTAGGACAAAAGGAGAAAAAGGGAACGTACGATGGGAGTCCTCAATGACTTTATATACAGTATAATGTCTCTTCAGAAACACATAGATCTCGAACAGGGCAACTGTCGTGCACGTCGTACATGACAATTGGTATGACGACTATCAAGGACATGCTCACTTGTGGTGTCAGCCTACAAGATTGGACGATACACGCGTCGTCAGCAGTGAGCTTGTGGTCGGTTTGCAGGGGTGGCTTGAGGCAAGTTGGACGCGGCGAACTCTTGCTGAACGCGATGTTGAAAATCGCGCAGCGTCGAGGGATATCGACGTTGAGCTGCCACTCCAGGTAGGAGCACATGGCTCGTTCCATGGGGACGGGGCAGTGGAGGCGAAGAGGGACTTAGGAGGGTAAGGGGCGAAGAAGGCTAAGGTCGGTGGTGGGTTGTGGTCGAAAGTGCTCCGAGTCTTGTGCACCACCATACCTTACACGTGCCAACGGTCGAGGGTCTCAGCAAGAGAGGTCGTGCGCGCAGCGAGTGATCCTTGTGCATGTGTCGATGCAAATGTAACACATGGCTGCAAGGCGTTGGTTCTATAACGTAGACAAGTAGTCCATGTGTGAGTTCGAGTAAGGAGGTAAAATGGGAAAATAGAACCCGAGTACATCGCAGGATCCGATAACGCAAGAAGGGGCAAGAAGATAAAGCGGAGTGGCGGGTGTTAGACCGCTCAACCGTTAGCGAATATGCATCGAAGAGAAAGGAGGTGCGCAAAGGGATCTACGAAGTTTAACATGGGTGAGAGTGGAAACGTATGGTGAGTGGGTTTGCGGAGTCAAAAGTCGATGGATGGAAGGAGAAGAACACATGAGCGATAGAGGGGAAAGCGGGCCACAGTTGCCTCCTTTTCACAAGCCAGGCGGTGGAGGTATTTGTAAGGTTTTCAAGTCGATAGGGACAGCTGTACACTATGAGTGAAGGTGAGCGAGAAGGGGAATAGAGATCGAAACCTTTGTAATGTTCAAGTCCAGCCGGCGACAGACCATGCGGCGTCGTATACAAAGGTGTGGTGTTCAGTTTGACGACAGTGAATGAATAAGGTGCGACAGCAAGCGCAACGTTGAAAAAGAGTGTGACGAAGTATGATATTTGACGGCTAAGGTGAAAAGGCAGGGCTGCAAGAAGGGCGGAAAATCTAAGACGAAGAAATGAAGCTGAAACATACTAAAACGAGTAACAAATCTCCTCTAAGTAGTAAAGACCGTATCCTTCAGGGCATGGTCCTGAGCGGGGGCCCGTCTCACGCATGGTCAAGCTTGACGAGCTGGCGCAAGTTGTCCAGTATCGAGGGGCACGTTCTGAGGGCGAATCGAAAGACAACGGAGGCAGAATTTGAGGTGAAGGGAGAGGAAACTCGAAGGCAACGACGTGGAGAGGAACAAGGGGGGATGGAATGGAGGCGAGGGTGGAGCGGCAAAGGCGATGCATGTGAAGGTCGATACTGTATCGCGAGTTACTGGTGCAACGGAGGCATCACGTGGTTCTGTACAGTGGCGCACGAGATGTTCACATATGATAGTAAGATGGTGGCACCCGTGCCTACGTGACACGTTTCAGAGCTCGATGTGTTACAGTGCTGCTGCCAGAGGATGTCCCATGCAAGCGAGTGGCCATTGGCGCTGCGCAAAGCATCGTCAGCCCAGAGTGCAGTGACGACTGGTGAGTGGAGGAGGCCTATGCGGTGCGGTGTAGTTTCGATAGGAAGCTAAAGGATATAGAGAGGAGTGAGAGAGGAAACGAACAAGAAGGAGAGAAGGCAAGGACGAATAGTGATTAAGTTGATATTAAGTGATTCCGAGACTGGGCAAGGACATGGATGGCGATTCTGTTGCTCACTGGTGTATCATCCTTGCGTGTTATTGTGATGCGGCCATTAATACCCAACGAGAAATGAGTTGACACTATGTGACTTCATTTGACATTATGCGGCTCACCAAGGCTCTGATCAGATAGCATCGATGGAAGCCAACGTTTGGCACAAATATGGTTGCTATCTGATGCTATATGATCTTGGCTGAATGGTCATTCCCAGTCATTTCACGCCCGTTGTTGTCAGAAAATACTGGTATTTTTTGATCCTATGTGACTACAAAACACCCTGTCCTTCCTTTCCATATCCCAGGGTCCTTGATCGCGTCCACAGCCCACTGCGTCCACAAGTCCGCAAGTCCGCAAGTCCACTGTGTCCGCGTCCACCACATCCGCCGCGCTCACCACGTCCACCGTGTCCGCCGCATCCACCACTTCCACCACGTCCGCTGCGCCCTCTGCGCCAACCTTGAGTACAGCGAAGGAACGATGTCCGGTTTGAGTACAACGATTCATGGATGGACGCAGCGCGCGATTGGGTGCGCACGATCCGGATGCCTGTCTCAGCCTGGGCACGAGTGGCTGCCACTGTGGCCTCATTGTGACGGTCGCGGAGGTGCTTGATCACAGCAGCTTTCATCGCGAACTTGATCAAGTCGATATACAAGCCATCAGAACGTGATTGAGAACGAGGAGCGGCGAGAGGGACTTACGTGGAGAGTGAATAGAGACCATAGACTACAGCGTAGGCGAAGATTTCGGCCAGATCCCAACTATCTGGTTGTGACGATGGCAACATGCGGTCAATAAGAGCATCATGATAATACCATCATTTAGAAGCGCAACGATGAGGACCATGAAGGGCGGGAACCTGAACTTGTAGCAGAAGACCAGGATGGACGTCGATGGCGTCCTGGTTCTCGGTGCGGGATGTGTACGCCGCGAGGAGGATAACATCGTCCGGAGAGAAGCGGCATAAATTTTGATAGGATTCCTGTCAATAATGAGCTTGTTTGTGATGAGAGTACCGGAACACAGGATGGCGACGGCTGCAAACTCCTCGATGGTGGTGATATCACTGATATGGGTGACGATAGCCTTGAACCGCACTCACCGCATCTGATATGTCCACCGCGTCCACCACATCTGCTAAGTCCACCACATCTGCCGCCTTTCCTTCGACCCTCTCCAAGGCCTGCAGCCATCCACTGGTCCACAGGACAAGACAGATGACGTTTGAGACGATAAAGGAGACGCAATGTTATCTGTAAAGTGTGAGGAACGGCGATAAGCGAAAAATACACACCGGTAGCGGACTTGGGATGAGGCGAAGAGGGACTTTGAGGGTTGGAGGATGAGGAGAAGGACAAGGGTTAGCAAAGGCAGGCGACGAGGTGATGGTGGTGAGGTGTGCGATGGTGGTGAGGCGTGCGATGGTGGCAAGGGAGTTGGCATAGTGGAGTGGTGGTGTCCATAAAGCCAGCATGTATGCCAACATGGGATACAGTTGACGCCAAGGTTGACGCGGATGTCATTGAGGCGCACGCAAGTTACGGTGTAACCGTTGTAATGCAGAACGGTGCCTGCGTGCCGAGTTCGGGGATGTTCCCCAGGTGACAAGAGAGAGAGGGAGAGGGAGAAAGGCCATGTTCTCAAGTGCTTGAGAACACGCAGATGAGAACCGGGCGAAGCGTAGATGCCGGTGTGTTGGCGTCGAGCGTCGGCGCACTGACGTGATGAGGTGACGGCGATGGCGGAAGACAGAGGCGCGGTGACGAGCGACGAGGGCGAGGACGTACGAGGGTGAGGGTGAGCGATGAAGGCGAGAATGGACGAGGGCGAGGGCGAGTGAGGGCGAGGGCGAGTGAGGGCGAGGGCGAGCGAGGGCACAAACACGGAACGAGACGAGAAGGGTGCAAGGGCGTTCGCGGCACAGCGGGCTCGCGAGTCGTTACACAGGCGTAGATCACACGGAAAAAGAAGGGGAATATGAGGCCGCG
>Ga0307510_10000138_pt1 | contig 60057 bp, 60 predicted proteins | sample 12_EM_MG_FD_207224 | JGI IMG/M metagenome (GOLD analysis project Ga0307510, IMG submission 207224) | Populus trichocarpa ectomycorrhiza microbial communities from riparian zone in the Pacific Northwest, United States - 12_EM | ecosystem: Host-associated > Plants > Roots > Unclassified | place... | reverse complement strand
AAAGGAGAGCATTGAAAAGGCGGTGGAACCTGCCTTCCCGTATAAAACCGACGTCGCCAACCTCCACAGCGGGATGCAGTTCCGTGGACTGGATTCCCACAGAGCATGTCCGTACGCAGGAGGCTTTATTGCAGGCTGCGCGCTGGAGATGTCTTAGTGGGGCATAGGTAGGAATGAGAACACAGAAACAAGGGAAACTCTGAGTCCTGTAAGTTATCTCTATCAGTGAGAGGTCCATTATTACGTATGGTGGGACACAGCTTGCTTTACCAGGCAGCCATGTAACGTCGCGGGCACGGGCGGAGAGGGCCAGCGCTTGACATCGACCGCCACTCCCGCAACTCTTGAACCTTGTCGTTGATCTAGATGCCTTTGCCTTGGGATAATGATTTGATATGTAATTCAACGCGCAAACGCTGCATCACCCAGGCTTGAAAAAAAAATGAACGATGGACAGACGATACTAGCTCCCAGGCCCAGCCCCGCATGGCATAATACCCTCAAGCCGGAGCCGGTCAAGTGCCAGTGATACAACTACAGGTTTGTGATGCAGACCACAGCTACGGGCTCCCTGTCGCCGCCGCAGATGCACTACATCAAGCACCCTCTGGACCAGCGAGGCCGCCTCCCCAAATCGCTGCTTAGAGCTACTTAGTAACAGGAACGTCTCCAGTTACCCGATCCTCTTACATCACATCAAATGTCTCTCAATCCAAGTCAAAGTTTTCACTTGCTGTCATCCTATGACCGCCCCCACCGACATGTGCCGGCCCAGTCCTTCAAATCTCCAACATTAATATTGCCTATGCACCTGTGCTGTGTAGTAATTCGGATGACGTGACCGTGAGTACGTCAAAGAGAGTGTGTCGGAATGAATGAGGAAATGAGCGCGGTGATGATGACCAGTGGCCACTCGGATTCTTGAGACCCTCGAAGGGAATCGATTGCACGGTCTGATTTTGTTATTTGAAAATTTGTTGACAACGGATGGGGATAGAGGGTAGAGGGCGCACAGTGGGCGCGAAAATGATGGTTGGTCTCTCTAAGAATAGGAGCGTTCGTTGCCCTGGCTTCACGCAGCATCGCTCTCTCCCTTTCTCCGACCCATCACACACATCTATCACTACCTGAACACTGTCATCCTCACCATAAATACACCCAAATTTTACTAGCCAACGTCCTAATTAATGGTATCATCAAAGAAAGGCCTCAAGATTCGTCGCGCCCTTCGCTCAGCGGCGCGGCTCCCCATTCGTGTCTCCGCTGGTCGCGGTAGTGGCAGAAATTCTTTCTTGCCTAACCCCGGCGAAGCCCCCATCGTCATCTTTCGCGTGCGGGTTCTCGCATGCCAGGACTTGGTGGCCAAGGACCGCAATGGCTTTAGTGATCCGTGCGCTTCCGAGTCCCCTCACTATCTCCACCGTCTCCTGACAAACCCTTTGGTGCATGCACCTCCGCTTCATCTCTATTTAGCTTCGTGAGCGTGTCCGTCCTTGGCACGCGATTCCAGACGCCCGTCTGCAAGCGCACACTCAACCCTGTCTTCAACGCAAAGGATGCGACTTTCGACTTCCCCATATACCTCTCCATCTCGGATAAACTTGGCGTGGTCGAGTTCGTCGTCTGGGATAAGGACGTGCTCAAGAAGGAGTATTTGGGCGAGTTTGCATTGCCATTAGACGAATGGTTCAAAGGAAACGCATTCGGCTTTGAAGACCACGATAATCAGGCGCGTTGCATCCTTCTATCCAAGTTTTACTCGATCAGAGAAATAAGGCCTAATTCCGTAGCCTTTCTCCGTCAACCTCATATCCTCACGCGCGACGACCAATGCGACGGGTACTATGGACATAAAAATCGGCTTTGTCCACCCTCCCAATGCCACAACTGAACCCAATTTCGAGGAGACCTATAAATCAATGGTCAAACTTTCTCGCCCGAGCCTCGTCTCAGCGCCCCCAGTACGTGTCGTCGACACTCCAGTATGTCACATAACCCATATTAAGTGTCATAGACACGAGGCATAGGCACGATTCGCTCTCATCAAACCGGACCAGAATACGAAGATGATGGGCTCAGCTCAGATGAGGCGGATGATCAAGAGGGTGAGGCTTCAGACTACGAGGACGAGTCAGAGCCCAAATCTTCCCCGGATGATTCCAATGTCTTCGCGGGGAAATCTCGCTCGTCATCGCCCGATTTGACCCCAACCCCATCACCTACTGCTGTGTCTCTCCCTCCTTCCCAGAGCGCGAGGTATTTCCCACCATCAATCCCGAAGATCCTTTCATGGCGCCCGACACAACCTGCGAGCTCCCCTTCTGACTCAGCACCAAGCACCCCATCCCAGCCTAACACACGCCAATCGAGTCTTGCGTCCACAACGTCCACGAAGACCGGAGTATCCACCAAGACGGGAAAAAGGAAGAAAATCCCTGGTCCATGGCATGGGCAGAAGGGCGGCGCGTACGAACTGGATGCAGACAACGACATCGTGGGCATTGTCATGCTTGAGATCCATGGCGCAACGGATCTCCCCAGGCTGAAAAACAGTGAGTTACCTGGTCTCTGGCCGCATCGCCGCTGATCGGATTCCAAGTGATGCGTACCGGGTGGGACATGGACCCATTCGTCGTCGTCTCGTTCGGCAAGAAGGTCTTCAGAACGCGCGTCATCCGGCATTCTCTTAATCCGGTGTGGGAGGAAAAGCTGCTCTTTCACGTGCGCAAGTACGAGAGAACGTTCCGTGTGCAACTCACCGTTCTCGATTGGGATAAACTCTCATCCAACGATCATGTTGGCGATGCTGCGGTGGAGATTGCCGAACTAGCCAAGAACGTTCCTAGCAAGGACCCTACTACTGGGCTCTACCCTGAGGATGAAGATGGCACGCGCACCTTTCAGGAGTTCAATCTTCCCCTGGCTACGGCCAAGGAGATGCCCTGGGAGGCGAAGCATAACCCAATGATTACATTCCGGTGAGTGTTGGAGTGCCACAGTTGTGGGGGAGGCCTGTGTTTTACAAAACTACGCAGTGCAAAGTACCAACCATATGACGCGCTACGACAGCGTCTTTGGTCCCAATTACTCAAGCAGTATGACGTGGATGACACGCGCACAGTCTCGCACATTGAGCTCACATCGATGCTCGACTCGCTCGGCTCGACGCTTTCCATGGAGACAATTGACTCCTTCTTCACCCGCTGGGGTAAAAACCCTCGGACAGACGAGCTGACGTTCCCCGAGACTATTCGCTGCCTTGAAACAGAGATTTGCAGGCCTAATTCGGAGAAGAAGCGCATCGACCCGTCTGAGAACGAAGGGCGCGACCGCGATCTCGGAAATGGTACGGATACCAGCTCATCGCATACACCGAATCTGCACATGCCGGGCACGCATACTCCGCCATTGGGCCTCGACTCACTGTCGTTCTCCGGCCCCGCGCTACACATCGTCGACGCCTCCCCTTCTTCTTATCGACATCCAGGACCGCAGGCAGCCCACCAAACTGAGCCGTCCCAGACGCGAGTTGCAGATCAGCTGCAGGGGGGAGGCGACGTGCCCGGGCAACACCCGCCAGCCGTGCGTCAAACCTCGACGTCGTCCTCAGCTACGTCAGATACAGAGAACACGTCCGGTGGGAGCCTGAGTGGAAATGGGTCGGGTTCGGGGAGCAGCGATGAAGCTTTCGAACGTGTGATCAACATCAAGAACTGCCCGCTGTGCCATAGGCCGCGCCTGAACTCCAAGGCGGAGCGCGACATAGTGACGCACCTGGCGGTGTGCGCGAGCCAAGACTGGGCTCGCGTCGACCGGGTTATGGTCAGCAATTTCGTGACGGCAGTCCAGGCGCAGCGCAAATGGTACACCAACGTGCTGTCCAAGGTTTCGGCAGGGAATTACAAGATTGGCGCGGTTGAGTGGCCCTTTTTTCTCTCTCTCTTATGACTTGGGTTTCTCATTTCCATGCGGACCATAGAATTCTGCGAATATTATCGTGCAGAATAGGACCACTGGCCAACTTGAGGAAGAAAAGATGCAGGTGTACGTGCGGCTTGGCATCCGCCTTCTGTACAAGGCGAGTATCACTCCGACTCCCGGTGGCACCACGTCGCACTGAGACCGTTTTGTGATGGCTAGGGTGCTCGCTCGAGGCTAGAAGGCGCACGAGGTTCGTATACGGTGTAACGATATAAAATATCCCTTTTTCTGATTCCCGGATACTTTCAATAGCCCGTAAGCTTCTCAAATCCCTGTCGATAAAACAGGGCATCAAATACGACTCGCCCGAGTCGGCTCAGGAGATTCCAGCATTCATACAGTTCCATAATCTCAATGTTGAAGAGATAGTGGACCCCCTTCCCTCCTTCAGTGGGTAGAACTTCTTTGATTCTCATCGGGCGCTTGATGACAGTGCACTCCAGAAACCTTCAACGAATTTTTCTACAGGTTTGCCCTATTCTAAAACCACCGTTCCAAGTCCTAACAAAGATGGTCACAGAAAGTTAAAACCGGAAGCTCGGCCAGTCGAGACGCCCGACGACCCTGACCGTCTAGTGAGTGGGGCAGATTGCCGCCTCATGGCGTTCGAGACGACCAACGAAGCGACAAGACTGTGGATCAAGGGCCGTGAATTTACTGTTGCACGGCTTCTTGGCGATGCATACAAGGACCAAGCTGAACGATATGTCGGCGGCGCGCTCGTCATCTTCCGCCTCGCACCCCAAGACTATCACCGGTTCCACTCACCCGTTGACGGCACCATAGGGCCGATGTCGTATATCACTGGGGAGTATTACACCGTCAACGTAAGTGATGTCTTGGCTCAGATTCGTTGTCTCACGTGTCACTGGATACGCAGCCACAAGCGATACGAACGACTCTGGACGTTTATGGAGAGAATGTGCGCAAGATTGTGCCAATTGATAGCCCGCAGTTTGGGCGCGTGATGGCAGTGTGTATCGGCGCGATGATGGTTGGTAGCATCAAGACAACACTCTCAGAAGGCGACTCAGTCAAGCGCGGACAGGAGTTTGGGTATTTCGCGTTCGGTATGTTTACTGTTACCATTTTATTGCGCGCGGGGTCACTCATTAAATCTTCATCAAAACATGGCAGGCGGCTCGACCATAGTGTGTTTATTCGAGAAGAATGTTGTCGAGTGGGACGAGGACTTGTTGGTCAACGGACGCGCATCTCTGGAGACACTCGTGCGTGTCGGCATGGGTATTGGGCGTCGGCGCGGATCACCAGCGCCACTCGTCAACGTAGCCCGCAACATCTCTGGATGAAAGGATGCCTTGCCTTTCAGACGAGTCAGAGGGTAGATTATGGGGAAAGGATGGTAGGGGGGTTGTGTATTAGTACGATATGCTATCTTAGTTGGTCCTTATCACTTAGTGCTTATGAGGCCCGGGCCGAACACATTGGCCAAGAGCCTTAGGCCTTGCTTCATCTTGTTCTACTTCCTTAATGTCCACGGAACTCGAAACAAAACAACAACACCTCCCCTCTACCGATACGGCCGATGAACACACAGAGATTGACGGACGTTGGGAACACGGGTCAGGTGAGGGAGACCTCGCGGAAGACGACGAAGAAGAGGAGGACGAGGTTGCAGATGCAGAAGCAGAGGAGATCGCCCGTCGCTTGAACGATCAGCTGTGGGCAGAGATAAGCAAGGCTCAAGCGGAGGCTGCAGCTGCCACCAAGGCCACGAGCAGTGCCACGTCGGGGGCGCCTGTTTCCTCCAGTGTATCTGCGGACGCGGGCACGTCTTCTACTTCTACGATCTCTCGTCCTCGCTCTGTACCCGACAAGAGGGTGCACGAGGCTCTCAAGACCATGCGCATCATTCTCAAGGACGTCGCGAACGACCCGCTCGCGCGCGCGACTCTCTCCAAGACACTGGTCCCTGGCATGCCGGGTGTGTCTGTCCTGGACGCCTTCAACGGCGCGGTCGCGTCCAACACCATCTCGAAGGACGTCGCGCAGCCGCTCAGCCACCTTCTAGTATCCCTTGCCCGCTCCGACACGTTGTTCTCTGCCCTCCGCCATTCAGAACAGTCTTCCATACAACTGGAGCTCGGGAAGCGTCAGCGCGGCGAACAAGAAAACGACGACGTGGCCGACGGTGCCCCGCCTCACAAGCGCCACCTCCCGTTTCCCATGCCACAGCATCCCCCGCAGGCCCTCTCCACGCCAATGCCCATGTCTTTGTCCATACCCTACGCATTGCACACGCAACTCAACGCCGCCAGCAGCGCGATCATTTCTGCTCTCACAGGCCCTGCCTGTCCGCCCACGGGTCCGCCGCCGCCGCCTTTGGTTGCCTCGGTCCAGTTCCCGTTGCACCAGGTCTTCCTATTCGCGATGACTGCCGCGGGTCCCGCGCGCAACGCGCTACAAGAACTCGGTGGCCTCATCCAAGCGCTGGGCGTGCTCTCCGGCGTTCCCATCGGTAGCAGCGGTTCCGAGCCAACGGCACCATGGGCAGGACTTCCGGGGACATCCGTACACCCATGCAGCTTCCCGGGCTGCGGCAAGACCTTCGCGCGCCTGTACAGCCTCCGGGCGCACACCCGCATCCACGCTGCAGAGCGCCCCTTCCGTTGCACGCGCTGTCCCGCTGCCTTTGCTCGCAACCACGACCTGAAGCGCCACGAGCGCCTGCACGAAGACAGGGCATGGCAGTGCACGGGCTGCGCCAAGGCCTTCTCCCGCCGCGACGCGCTCACACGGCATCGCAATACGGCCGCGGCGCGTCATAGTGCGTGTGCGACGGCGGATGTCGCTCAGATTGATGTCCCCCGTGGCCCTGCGGGCGCTGAAGACGAGATGCGCCGCACGCGCATGTGGCATGAGGCGTCTGATGCGGCGGCAGCTGGTGCTGGTGGCGCGCTGGGAACCTTGGAAGAGGGCGAGCTTCCGCGGCTGGTGCTCGCGGCTGCGCATGAAGCGGTGGCACGGTTGCACCCTGTACTGCAAGCGTGCGTTTCTCGCGCGTTGGGTGGCACGGCGCCTGTGCCTGCTCCTCTCGCTGACACGACCGCGGACGCTACCGGTGGCCAAGCGACACTTGCTAGTGCGTTGGCGCGGGCGCAGGCTCAGCTCTCACCAGGCAGTGGTGCAGCCACAGTTCATGTGATTAGTCCACCTCCGGCTGCTGCTGAGGAGCCCTCCGCACATGCTTCCGCCGCCGCCCCACCGGCGTCGACGCTTTATGGTCTTTCGCCTGAACAGGCGCAGATGCTCGAACGGGCGATCGCGAGTGCCGCTTCAGCGGCACAACTGCAGGCTGAAGCCGAGGCTGCGCTCGAGGAAGAAGAGGAAGAGTCTAGCGAGGGCGAGGGTGGAGAAGGGCGATGATGAACGTTAGATCGGTCATGATCCCCGAAGGTATGTTGTCGTTTTAGCCCTATCTAGTGGCCTAAAGGTCTATCTAATCAATGATCATAGAGACGCGCACGCGCTCTACGGCCCAAGGAGCCCCGAGTGACACAATTACGATGAGAGGATGATATGCCAAAGCGAGCAGGAGGCTAACGATACGGATGACGGTCGCTCTGTGCGCTCAACGATTGTTTTGCCGACTTGGTGACAGCCGGCCAGTGCTGCCGGTGTTAAGAATTCAGCATACCTATCCAATCCCCACGGACGATGAACGTTGCACCTCGTCTTGGGTCAATGGTGGCCACCGGCCGTGGGCTCGTAGACTGCTTGTTAGTAGGCTTTCCCACACTGTCTCCATCCACAACATCCCCTCCCCAATCCCTAGCGCCTGGCCCTTGCCCTCGCCCTCGACCCTAGACGGCGTTATCATGAGGGGCGCTTTTTGCATGTCAAGTTGTAACAGAACTAATCGATTAATATCGGTGCTTGTGCGGTTTTTTAATAAATGTGCTCGTGGACCTCCGCCTCTAGTGGTACGGTACGACCCTAACGCTCGGAGTTGAGACGGGTGAGAGCAACTGTCCGTTTTTGATCGATTGGATTCGTGGGCGTGAGAGTGGTGTGGGCCGTGTGGGGTTGTTCTTTCTTTTATCTTCCATCCGAATGTGGAAGAATACATACACGCACACCCACGCATGGAATAAAGAACAAAGCTGACCCTGCCCAATCTGTCCTCGCTACCTTTTGGGCGTGGGGCGGAATCTCTGAGGGCCATCCTTCTCTTCTTCCATCACATGAAAACTAACACACGCACACACATACCATGTCAAATTTTTGGTTTCAATTCGAAACCGTTCATGAGATCTTTGCGGCCAACTTTTCACGTAGCAACGCGCAGGGGTACGGTACCCTGTCGAGCCAAATAGCGCCATCCTGTCGTACCTCAGCCTGCGCATAAGCCCCATGTGCCCCATATCGAAAGATAGCGCGGGCGGTGTTGCCTCGACACACCCTCTGGTGATGTCTACAACACGTGAGAGCAGTCTCGTTAGGGACTCAGACTTACCGAACGCAGCAGTCGTTGAACGTTGAAAGAAGAGAAAACAAACCCCACTGACATGTATCATAATGCTCTCTGTCGTCGCATCACATAACAGTGGCGCTGAAATGAAAAAATCGATAAGAGTGGAAGTGTCCAAGTTGGGATTGCTACCAGCGCAGACGCTGGTGATGGTCGATGATGAGGGATGGCGGGAGAGCACGTCACAGACAGGTTGGGTCCTAATCCTTAGATGGGTAATCGCCTATTCTCCTCCGACCTTGTCGTATCAAACAGAAGACACGTTGAAACAGACATTAATTATGGCACGAGTCCCCTCTGCCCCTCCAACCTCATCATTCCTTCCTGACGTCTTTGCGCCTTCATACGAATTCTACCCCATGCGTCGACTTGGCCAGTCTGCTGTAATACATCCCAAGAGCCCACCCCACAAGCTGAGCGATGGGTAATAACTCATCGTCATTCAATCGTCTCGCGTTTAGCCTTGTCTGTACTGTTGACATAAGTTCCACGAGACATTGCCAGGACGCTGATGTCTGGGTTCACGCGTTGGCAACCCGAACAGTGGGGATTCGTCTGATCCCTTCCCTTCCGCCGCCCTCCGCGGTCCCGACTAATACGCGACAGGCCTACCACTATTACCTCCTTGCAAACGATGGATTGTCAGTACACGCGGCACATTGAATCGCACTATTATGGCCCGCGCGTGCCGCGGCAGGGTTGTGCTGCGCCGCATGCGTGAAGCGTGATGCTATACTGTAGTACTATTGTATTGTGTCTGTGTCGCCCCCACCTTTATTCTGACGTACTGTGACGCGGCACAACGCATCGAATAATTGATATAGGCTACATCAATCGCCCTTTCCATTGTCGATGCTGTACAGACGAAGCGCCGCGGCGAGCAAGTGAGATAACGTTGTAAACGGCTGTTACTTGATTGACGTAGGGATGATGGGCTCGAGCGGCGATAGTGCGACGATGTCCACTTGCCCTTGTCCTCCAACATCGTGTCATTGGCGTGTAAGGCGTGTCTTTACAGTATTCGTCTTCTCTACTCGCTTAATGACAGCACCGTAATTAACCGACCCCGCTGCTTCACATCGCCAACCCTAACGACTGCTGTCATCATAGGTATGTTTCAGAGACGGGAGGTCTGGACCTGCTATAGTAAATTATTTGCTGAATCTCGGGAAATATGATACAGACGAAACGAATCTCCGAACGAGATCACCTCACTGATCATCTCACCATGATCTCGCTCGTTTTATGGACGCACTGTAGTTGCACGGGGTAACAGGGTCCCTCTCCATAAGTGTTATTCATTCTATCGATCGGGGGGGCGACAACCTGAGACCAGACTTGTCTCGCTTTGGGGCCATCAACCGTCTGCACCCTTTGCCATGCCTCGCCCTCACGGCTTACTGACTCGCCCGCCTGCAACGTTATCCGTTCTCCGACTGCATCATGCGTGCCATATTATGCACTGCAAATCGTGGCCGGTAAACCATTGTCCGACCACTATACCTCGTTTTTTGGGATGGTTCCAATCAGGGGTCGATCGGGCTGTGCCATTTCACTCGCTAACAGTGGGGATTTCCGTTTCGTCGTCATTCCGCGATACTGTACTTGGCCGTGCCGGATGGTTGTAAATTTCTCTCTTTTCTTAGTGTGAAAATATTCTCGTCGATACACCCGAGCTGCGCAGCCGGCTGGCTTCGTGATAGCGATTCGTGTCCAGTGCCAGTTCTCCGTGCACAGCTCCAGGAACAGGGGGAGGACTCGCTACTGTAGCGTGTTTTATTGCCTGCTAAGATCTCCTTGCCATCGCGAATGCCGCCTTTCTGTCCTGATGATAGCTGGGCACATCCAGCTTCGGGTACTACAATATGTAGTACCCTTCCCTGGCCGCTCCGAGCTCCGAGTCGCCGTGGGGTCTATTGAAATGCAGATATCTAATAAGCACGGCGTTTGTCTTGCCGATTCTGTGATCTTCCTTGTTGTGGATGTGAATGACACGTTGCGGTCTGTGTACTGTGTGGGACCGCCCTTGCAATGGAATGACCAATAAGAAAACAAAAAGAGTCTTTTAGGTATATCTCCCGGCCCCCCCGGGATGGCGGTGCGGGTTGAAAGGGATCGCCGTATGCATGCAAGGTGGAAGTAGCAAGCGCATAGGTACTGTTCCCCACAGGGGCCTCAAATTTGAAATCACTGATGAACCGAGAAGAGATGGAGCCGAGCAGGCAACAGATGCAGCGGGAATGCCAACTGATGGACCTGATGACTTGCCACCCTTGATCTATCACTGGCAGTTTCCATTTCATGGTTTCCACTGATGTAGTCCTAGTCCGTCTTCGAGAGTGGATGCTACCTTGTGAATGTTGCGAAGCGATGTCTAATATCGAGAGGGTGAAATTTGTCGTTTGCCACCTACGGAGCAGAAAAAGTCCGGGACAGATCGATTGGACACCCTAATTTTCATGGAATGGGACTGTTCCTGTTTGGGGGATGTGGGGCTGTTGAGTGACTGTGGCCATACAGTGCTGCACCCCTCGAAAACGTGATCCAGAATGAAGGGTTGAGTTGAGTCAAGTTACAACTCTGGCGGAACGAGTTGGCGGAATGTGGCAAGAATTCATGTCGAATGTATCCTACGTCACAAGCTCGGGGTGGGAAGACTAAAATTCTATTGCCACTATATAACTGTGAGCACAAGTTCTCGCATCAAGGAAACCCATGGAATGACGGATCCCGCAAGCAAGTTGAAGGTCTTACCCAGTGAGACAACCTTGCAGAAGAGTAAGTAGGGAAAATACAAGTTTGGTTGAAGGTGGATCTGAACCAAATGCGGTAACACCGAACTAAATGTGGCAGCGCCCGTAACGACCAACTCAACTCAGGTGGCTTCGAGTCGACTCAACCTTCCGGCAGCACTAGGTACATAATGGAAAAGCTAAGGCTGATATTTGCCCGGTGGTAATGTGCCCGGTTCAACCTCTCATTGCGCTGCCCGCAAATCCGCACTTTATTATATTTGGGCCGGTCGCGGGAGGCCCGGGCACAGGTTCGAGACCTCCGGTTTGGGTCCTCCATTTTTATGGTTATGTTATTAGGATGACGCTCTAACCGTGAGTTGTTCTGAAAAACAGCACCGGTGTACGAGACATACGGTGCACAGGATAGGATCGATGATGCCAACTGACGGCTACCATCTACCTGTGGTTGTCATGGGTCATGGGCGGGGGTATGTGAAGGGACAAATTTGGGCAGGGGCTTATTACGGCACGAAAATATATTGGGTGCCTAATCTCGATTCGATATCGCAATGTTGTTTCAGGGAAGGGGGCCGTGTCGGCATCAGACGCCACGGCTTGAATTCTTACGTGAAAGGAATCATGAATGGCGCTATTTACTGACACTAACTTAGGGTCCACGTTGGGGTCGACACGGCCCGGCACCGGCAGGCACATCCCGATAGGCGGACGGGTCAAACGGCATGGGATGCGTTTCAACTGGAGTGGGAGTGCTCCCACCCTAAACGAGAGCAAGTGAAGTAGAAGAAGTGGGAATTGTGACGAGCAAGGCCGTGTTGGGACTGTTTAGAGGAGTGGCAGCGGGTTCGGGCGGAGATCGCATTGAGTTAGTTCCGTTCCTGTCAAACGCTGATCCATTAAATCTTGGCGGTGCTTCGTTTGAAGCGCAGAACGGAAGACGCGTGCGACCGAGCGCTTCTGGCCTAGTTCCCCGAGCGACGTGCGACTCGTGTCAAGTATATCACGACCTCCTGGTCGCCGTCACAACCTCTTCCTTTCCTTCCCCGCCTTTCACCACCTTCCTTTAGCCCCTCGGTCTTGATCATGATGGACTCTTTCGAGTACGCGCCCTCTCCTTTGTTTTTATTTTATTTTATTTTGCTTCATCATCCTTTCCCTTTGTTCTTCTAGTTTGGCCTTCTCCACCCTCGCAGATCCCCACTCATGGGCCGCTCCCTCACCCCTCGACTCTCCCGATCCCGTCCATGTGTTCGACTCGATCCTATACCCCACATTCGAGCGCGAAATCGTGAGCTTTCTCCTTTGTCCCCCTCACGTGTCCCCTGCTTGACGACCTTGTTGACGTGTCAGTGCTCCAACTTTACCTGCTGCGGCCTCAACATCCCAGACCTGCACGAGCTGCTTGCCCATTTCGAGGCCACACACGTCGAGTCTGTACCTGTCCTTCCCGATGAGCCGACTTTCTACCCTTCGGTAGACCCGGTGTATGATGTCGCGCATAAGGTCCTCAGTTTCCCCCAGCCCCGTTCACTACCCGAGGGATCATGTCCGCGAACACCGAGTCCTTGCCCACCAACACTGGATAGCGAGTCGGATTCAGCAACTTCGCCTTTGAGTTGGTCGGGTCCGCCCAGTCCCCAGGACATATTAGCTCGCGTGCCTACGCCCGAGCCTGTCTCATTGACAGCCCAAAAAGAGCCGATTGCGCTCTCACCATCTCTATTAACAACGCCACGCGAACCCGCTTGTGGACCAAAGCGCGTCGAGCGGCGCGGACCTCGTGGCCGATTCCAGTCACATGAAATGACGACAACGCCGCGGAAACGTGAAAAATTATATCATTGCCCGGTACGGACAGGTTTTTTGGGTCATGTTGCGCGCACGTTGCTGATATCAACTCGGTTAGAAACCTGGCTGTTTGAAGGTTGGTTTCCGTGCCAGGATGAATCGCGGAAAGCTTCATTTGTACTAATGTGTGAACGCCACAGTCGTATCTTAACCCGAACGGGTTGAAGTATCACTTGGACAAGGGCACTTGTCAACTCGTGTCAAGTGACGCTTAGTCTGGCCAATGACAAGATCCCTCGACTGTTGGCCTGACGTTCATGATTAGTTTTTCCCTTTTGTCGCGGTACTGGAGTGATCACTTGAGAGAGGGATGGCAGAGATACGATACCCGATATAGAGCGCAGTGTGGTGCTGGCGTTGAGCGCGGGGCACTGAGCGAGAGAGAGAGCACAAAAATAGTTGTCGGTGGTTGGGACAGGCTTATCTTATTTTGCCCTGCTGTAAGCCGTGTATCTTAGAGCCATTGCCGATGCCGCATAATACATGAAAGAACAAAGACCACTCCTTTTTCACCCTGTATTTTTTTTTTTCCCCAGGACGTTGATGGGGGAGAGTGTAATGGGTGCCCTGTGCTAACCATTTGTAGGCGAGTAGCAGATTACAGGCGGTGTACAAATATTGCGGAGAGGTCGTAGCGCCTGCCTCGTTTGGTTGGACCGCGGGGCGCGCGTCGTACGGCAAGTGAGACCGGCGGTATCACAACGAGTGATTCTAAACGGAAAAAAAACAAAACAAAAAATATCCTGCGAGTCGTGCTCACAGTCAGAAGGGTGATAGCCGTCGAGTGGACAGCCGAGGATGTCAAGACGGGGGTTGGTTGGGGTAATAAGAGGACAGTACGGTATCGTTCACGTGGTGCGACCCCGTGGACGTAATGGACTCATGATCCCTCTCTCTGCTCAAACGAGCGGTCATCGGACCGAGCCATACTCACACTGACACCGACTCTGTCCACAACTCACTCACAATCCACCCTCTCTCTCTCTCTATCTCCATGTCATGGTTTCCAGTTTCCCCTCGCCCCTTCTTTCTCTAGCAGCAGATGCCATCCAGGACCTTGACGGTGCTGATGCCATTACTGGCCTTTGGACAAGTCCGTCTCTCCCTCTCTTTTCTCTCCTCTTCTTTCCTCACCTTTTCCTTTCTCAATCAGTCTTTACCAAATGCAAAGAGTCCATTCAAGACGGTCGACGTCTCGAAAACATCTCTTGGAGGCTTTGGCATCGCCATCTCAGATCCAAAAATCCTCTCCCCATCTCCCCACACTCCCCGCATTTAATCTCCTCACCCACCTACCCTCTCACTCCAACATCCGAACTTGGCGTAGAACATTCTGGCACGTTTATTCCGCCCTTTCCTCTCCTTTTCCCTCCCTTTTCTGACTCTATCCCCCATTTCATCTTTATCCCCACTTCCAGCGTCACCCACAGCATCCCCAGCGCTTTGCAATCCCCAATTCACCCCTCCAAATGGTGCTATAAAACTCTCCCCTTCCCTCTCTGCCACCGCTCCCCCCACCTTTTGTCGCATCGTCACATCCGGACAAAAACCGGCTGCCCCCGTGGGTAAGATCATATGCGATATGATCCCTCGCAAGCTCGACCTCGCGGTTCTCAAGTCCCTTATGCGACCTCCTCTCCCCAAACTCGATCCCATCATCGTCGCAGCGGATCCCGGTGCGATGGTCGTCACACCCGTTCCGAGTATGCATCTCCCTCCCCCCACCACCCCACCTCCCTCTGGTGGCCTCTTCCCACGCGTCGTGGTCGTCAACCCGACCCCTCACCCGACCCCTCCGGCCACACCGGTGCCATCTGGTCCTCCCCCACCCCTCCAAACCACGGGCCAACACCTCGCGCCGCCCTCTCGGCTATTCGCGGCTGTGAACCGGCATAATTCCCCGGACGCCACAACCCCTCCCAACTTGGCACCAACACGAGCCTGTCCACCCAACCTGCTCGCACCAGTCCCCATTACTTCCCCTGCTCACCCACAACCGAGGCATCTCCCAGACCTAAACCCTCATCGTCATCGTCCATCCCAGCAACCACACCCACAACCTCAGCGTCCCGTCGATGAGACGCTCAAACCCTCAGATCGACGATTCTTTTTGCAACAGGATCAGTCTCCCTCTCCCGAGCGCGATGGTCCAGACCGTGCATCGAACGGTTCCATCAGCACGGGTAAATCACCGTCTGAAGCTGGCGAGCCACAACCAAGTAGTCTCACATCCAATCAGACCCGCCTCAGCGCTGCCTCGGCTTCCTCCCATCCAACTGGCCGCGGCCGCCGTTCCAAGAATCCCCCTTCCCGTCCAGTCTTGACTCGGCTCAATTCGGGTCGTCACGTCCCACAAGTGGTGCGGAAAGATCCCGCCAAGGCTCGTCCACCATTCCATCTCAACCCAGATAAACCCCCCCCGAAAGCTGCCGGATCTTCCCGCCCGCCCCGCACTCCCGTCGATCCCCACCCACAGACGAAGGCCCAGACTCGCCACCCGAATGGTGCTACGGCTTCCAAGACATCCAATGCGCCCAACGTGGCGGCGGCGGCGGCGGCGACGACGACGACGGCAACGACGACATCAGCTGTGCCAAGGCGCGGCATCGTCGTATCGAATTCCTCGTCCGAATACGGGACGACGGATACTGAGGAGGATGATGACGATTCGTGGGCATCGGAAGACATCAGCGAGGGTATCGTAGATGCTCCAGGTACTGGCACGTCGGGCAAGCATCCTCCCACGGAGGATGAGATCAAGCTACGTGAGGCTGCCCTCGAGGCTCAGCGCCAGCGCGAGCTATTCGTCAAGCAGCCAAAGCGGTCCTATTCAAACCTGGGTCGTACCCAGTCGGGTCTCCTTTCTCAACTACTCAACCCGGACCCGAACGTGTTTCCTCCAGGACATCCATATCGGGTCACGTCTTCGCAAGACGTGACTCGACCTGCGATCCCTTCGGCACTCACATCGGGAAAGTCGGCCGCTGCTCTGCCCCTGGCCGCTCAAGTCACCGCCCAAGCTCCCATGGTGACAGCCACGTCCTCTGCTCATGGCGGCTACCGTCCCAAGGGACGTCCCCAAGGGGAAGAGCTGGAGGATGAGAGTGACAGTCCTGATGACCCGGATGATACCATCCAGCTCTCGCATAGCTTGGCCCAGCAACGTTTGGCCGCGCTTGCCAACCCTTCCCGCCGGCGAGCGTCTGACAATCAGCGTCAGACTCAACCATCGGCGTTGACCCGGTCGATACTACCGACCGTCGCGACTGCGCCTATCCCGCTCAACCACCCATGGAATTTGCCAGCGCCCGCACCGCCAACGACCCCACGCACGACGCGACGGCAGATGCTCGCAACCGAGCTCAGTGAAAGCCTCCGACGGAACTTGCTCTGGGAACGGCAAGTAAGCAAGACTAATTTACTTGGCAATACCGGTCGGCGCAACGTACTCGGTGGCGGTGGCGGCCCGCGTCCACCCACGACGATGGTCAATGGTAACGGTGTTGGTAATGCGCAGGCTGGTCCGTCGCAACAGCAGCAGCAGCAGCAACAACAACAACAGCACCTATCCCAAGCACCACAAGCACAGCAACGGCAACGACCTCGACAACCACGTCGAGGTTCAGGCGATGGTGCCGGTGCCGAAGACAGTATCGCCGAACGCAGACAACGCGCGTTGGCAAGGAATCGAACGTGGGCGGATGACTTTCATTATGCTGGTTGGTAGGGCAAACGCCTGTGCCGTCTGTTATCAAATGACCATCGCTGCGCACTCTTTTCTTCTTTTCATCCATTTCTCTCTCGTTGTCCGTCATAGCATCTCTCTCTCTCTGCGGATCGCATTGTATATCACCATGTCTCGACCGCATCAGTTCCCACCCCCACCCCTCCCTCTTTTGACTCTTGCTTGTTCTCGTGGCTGTGGTGGTGCTACTTTGTTGCGTCGCATTTATTTTCATCAGTCGATCGGCCTTCCTCTCTCATTATCGTCGTCTCTTTGTTTCATAGTACTCATCACAAGCAAGTCGGGCTAGTCTGTCGCATACCTGTAACACTAAGTTGATCATAGTATATATAATGTTAAGGTTGCTTTTTTTGTTTGATTTTTTTTTTCTTTTATCGAGCGTAATAGCAATTTAACTGTGCCTGGTCGTTTTATTCTATGGCCAGTTTCGCGAGTTCAAGTTTGCGACACAGCAACAATCAATAGCATTCGTAGCGTCGACTACAGTACAGTATAGATACATACATTGAAAAGCGGGACACTGCCGCCCATGAATCCGTTTTGAAGAAAGTCAAAATGGCTTTCTGGGATGAGGCTTCGAACACGGTCCAACTTCTCCGGTTTCTTCTCCCGTCAATTCCTACCGAACCATCTTCAGTCGTTGCCACCGTGATCGGTAGCAGAGACGGCGTTGATGGGTCCCGTGTTGACGACATCGGTATCAACATCAACCCCGTTTTGGGCTTCCGCTTCGACCGCACCTGCCTCCGCCTCTGCATCTCCTTCCGCTTCTTCGTCGTCCATGATCTCGTCCACGTCCTCACCACCATCACCAAGTTTGATTCGCGCCAACACGCTGGCTCGCACGCGCACCAACCCGCGAGAAATCACGGACTGCTTCTTCTCGCGATTCTTGGGATTCGCGCCGCTGCTACTGCCGCTGGCCTCGCCGTCACGGCCGGGATACGCGTGCTGGCTACAGTACTTGCACGAGCAGCGCGGATAATGACGGGTGTCGGATGTGCGGTCCGCGCCACGCATCAGCCATTCGGCGTGCTTGACGAATTCGAGAGGCGAGGCGAAGCTTGGGACGTCCGGTGAGCCTGCACACAATAGCCGCCAATGCCAAGTGCGTGAGCGACAAGAGAACGAAGGAAATAGACAAATGAGGGAGGACGAGCAAGGGGGACACACACCATAGAGGTAAAAGTCGCGGCGGGCTTTTGAGGGCTCGGCGCGGCGCGGGGATTTATGTAGGAGGAGGGCGTAGCCTTGTGGGAAATCTGCGAGCGTCCAAGGTAGGGTGCCCATCGTGGCTGTAGGGGGTAGTGCGCGCGTGTGTTGTACATGTGTAGCACATATCAGGTGTTATTGGTCCGCGGATAGACGAAATCGCATGATGGGATGTAGCACAATCACGGTTACGTTCAGGTCGCAGGGAAACGTGGTGGTAGTGGCCGTGAGTGAGGGTATGCGGGGGGCTTTTGTGGGCGATGAGCGAGTGAGCTGTACGTACTGCCTAGGACGAGCGGCGCGAGGTACTTGGCTATCTCCGTACGCCAGCGGTGCGAGTCCGGGTGGTCAAGTGGGATGCGTAGATAATAGTTCTGTTGGAGAGTGCTATTCTCCTCCTCTGGCTCTAGGATGTTGTGTTCCGTCGGGCGACGGCTGTTGTCACCGTCAGACACCAGGAAGACGAGCTCCCCCTCGTCTGTCGCTTGAAAGTGCGGGCCATCAACGAGCATTGGAGAGACGGATGGGTTGCCTAAGAATTGATAGATGAGGGGAGAAGGATGAGTTCCTTTATTGTTACTGCACAGCACATGGGATTATAGTAGCAATTGAAATAGCTATATCACATGACCAAGTACAACACTCGACACCATACAACAACTAAAGCAGTACAACACAAATAGTTACAGTAGCTCCCATAAGATCCTTGCAAATCCATCCTTCCTGTTCCAATTCCTACGACCGTCAGCGGAAAATTCGACATTCTTGTTAGTGTCCTCGCCCCATGTCGACGGGGGTAAATATCTTCGTCCATGGTCCATGGACGTCAACGGCGGCACGGCGTCGGAAGGACCGAGGTAGATCTTGTATATTAAACACCTCCATGACTTCGGAACCTTTGGAAAACCGAGACCGCAAGTCGTCCGGCACGTCCGAGGTGACCAGCTCCCCGCATATCGTGTCCAAAATGGCTTTGATGTCGATCTTGAACGATATATCCGGCCCAGTCTCGAGCTTGCGTAGAAGAGGAATCACGCTTGACAACAGGTTGGCAGCCACGGCGAGCTGCAGGTGGCCCTCCCTCTCGCACCATCTGTCGACGGCGACGGACGGTGCTCCAAGTTGGAGTTGGAGGAGCGAGGAAGCCTCGGACGGGAGACATTGCCACCTGCCGTTTTTCCACATGGCCGCGATCAGCGCCTGAACGCAGTGGGCACGGATAGCGGTGAGAGGGTTCGGATCATCCGTAGACTTTACTGCCATTGCCCATGTCTCTGTGGAGAGCGGTCCCCATGGGTCGTTGGTTGGTTGGGTCCATTGGTCCCAGATCGCACGGAAATGGCGATCGATGGTACTAGAGAAGCACCAGATAGCTCTTAGGCACGCGGTCAGACGTTGTCTCCTGATCCCTTCGGGGAGGAGACCGGTAATGCATGTCTCCAACAACTTGGCAGCAACGGGGTCAACCAAGTGCTCTAATTCTGACTTCATTCCCTGCGCATGAGGAGCCATCGACCCATGGAATAGCCCTGGAAGCCCATCAAGGAATTCCTCCAATTCGTGGTCTTCGTCCAGGGACATCAACGTCCACTGAAGTGCATGAGCAGTGGGGTCATTGGCCTTCTTTTCGAGGGCGAGGCGCATGCCCTGTTTGATCTTGTGCCGCCGCTCGCGAATAGCATTCTGCACGGTATCTGTTCGCCGGCGGAGCCAAAGCTTAATCAAAGGCGCAGCCTCTATGAAAAACCAAACAAGGGCCGAAAGCGGCGTTTGGTATGGCGAGTTGTGATAGTATAGTGGCATGATGGTGAGCAGAAAGTACGCCAAGACTCCGGTCGAAACGAGGGCAAGCAGAATGAAGGCGACGGTGTGGTTTATGCTGAGGAGGAAGTCGACGAGTCCTATGTAGAACAGAAGGACTGATGCGTGCAGGAGCGCAGGAAGCACTTCGACAGCCGCCGCGAGCCCGAATTTCTCCACACCGTCCGCAAAAAATGCACGGATCCGCGCGCGCTTTGGAGGGTTATAAGGCCTATCCGCAACTTGCACATATCTCCGAGTCCATTGTTGCATGAGAGTCGCCCACATTGCACAGAAAGTGCTCGTCGCGAGACTGGTGAACCACAGCGCATTCACACGCACGGCAGATGGTGTGGGTTGGAAGGGAGTTTGGCTGGGAAGAGTCAAAGGCGCCGAGGGTGATGCCCCATTCGGGGACGAAGACAATTGCTGAGAGATTTGGGCAAGCAGCTGATTGGTGACGTCGGTTGGAGTGGGCTGCAACTGCTGATAGCTGACAAGGATGAACGCGGCCACCGTCGCGGAGAAAAGACCAGTCTGACCAGAGTCTTAGCATGAGTACAATCTCGGCAGGTTCATGAATGATAAACTTTGACGCACGAACACCAGTACCCCATCTGTGTTTGCTGCCCAACTTTCGCAGTGCTCTTTGTCAAACTTCTCTGCTTGAGAAAGATACAGACCCCAGATCTTGGCCGACGGATCACCGTACAAAGTTTGGCCAGTAAGACCAGTGTCTCTTCGCGGTAAATTGTTCATGACTTGGTCAATTGTTGGACTCTGAGCACCACCAAACCTATTGTCTTGGATACAGGGTGAATAGGCATTATAAAAAGAAAGGTGGGGGGGGGAGCAATGGAATCTCGTTGCTCACCTTGAGAGACCTTTTCATCGATGACCGAGTCGGTCATATACATCGACTGAGGAGGGCTGGAGATTGCGACACCATGGATCGTTGATCCAGCAAGGCCACCCGTGTCTGAAAACGAATGCACTGTCCAGAAGCCGTACATGAGATCCTGCCCTCGACGCCCATGAGGAAATAAGATAACGAACTATGTCGCGAAGGACCGTATTCGAGATCGGGCTGAGTATCTCCGCTCATATCCTAGTGAATGAAGAGAAAAGCGCGATTTAGATGTTTGGTGAGGGTGACGAGGGCAATTGATTGAGGAAAGACGGCCAGTGCGAGTGCGAGTGCTATACAAATAGCGGCGCCAATACGACTGCCTCGTGCGATCCTCAAGGTTTGGTGTGGTGAAAGCACTTGTCGGAACACTGTCGGAACAATTGGGTCGATTGGGGGTTGGCAGTTGGACGCGAGATTGATCATGGATGAAACGCTTACCGTCCGACTCCTTCTGTGTCGAACTGCAGACACCTGGAAGTCTGACACCAGGCGATGAGACTACAAGCCGGAGATTGAACGTTGAACGTTGAACAATCGTGGACGATAAGGCGCATGGGACATCCTCATGATAATGGGAAGGACGCTCCTAAATGACATGCCGTAAATTGTTTGATGCGAGTTGTCAAACGAACGAGCGCTGCTAGATGGCATCACCCGCTCACTCACGCACGTTTAATGAGAAATGACATCCTATCCTTTTTCAAACCACACTACTGTCTACGGCTGACCGGACTGACCGCTAGCGGAAGGTGAAAAAAAGTACGTGTAATAAGCGATAGCTAACAGATTCAAAAAAATATGCAGCTGGTATAGTTCAACTCGTAATCTAATCAGCGTCCAATTTCGCCGGGCGATGAGGGCACCCACACCAAAAGGCTCATACCTCGCAATGTTCGTGCCAGATCATGACTACATCAAGCACATGCAATTATGCAAGGAAAGCAACAGAGAATGCAACGCCAAGGATGCTCGAGAAAAGAGAAATTGGAACAACTCCCGCGCCATTAGATCCACTGGAGCTGGTAGACGAGGCACCAGCCGCGCTGCCCGTACGGGTGCTGCTGCCACTTGCTCCATTGTTTGTGGGCTTGGAAGTAGATGCGGAACTGGTCGCGGAAGCGAGATTGGCGAAGTCAGTGTAGAGTGCACTACTCTGGTACGTTTGACAGTTCGAACTGGAAGGAATGACGGGGGTGTAGGGAACCGAGGTAATCGGACCGAGAGACTCAGCGGGCTGAGCGTAAGAAAGTGTTTGTCCGCCTGAGGTATAAACTCCGGGAACCTCCATGGGGTCAGTATCGCAAACCTCGAAGACACCGTCCTGCGCCTGGTTAGGCATATTATAAACAAGACCGATGCGATCAAGAGTGTGCTGGCAGAAGCCGGCGGGGTTTGTGCCACTGGGGTCGCAAATCTTTATTCCGACTGTGTTTCCGCCTATGAATCTAAAAACATCATATTAGTATTCGCTACTGGACATGAGCAGGCTTTGCGACACGAACACATTCCAATAAGGGGATTGGACATAGGTTGAGTTGTCCGAACTGAAAGCGTGTGTGTATGCCAGACCACCAATGGGATTACCCAGCTGGAAGTAACCACATCATTAGTTAGGGTACTCTTGAATATCACGTAGCAGGAACACAACGTACACCATCTTGTCCCCAGCCGTCAAGCTCACCACCAAAATCACCAGTTTGAATGTTGACATTCTCTTGCTTGATAAAGGCGACAATTTGCACGTAATTCGGGTTGCGAAGGACTTGAATACCTGTAATAGTGCCGGGAATGATTCCGCGCGCACCATGACCCTTCTTCGTGCACCAAGCGACTTCTTCACCCTCAGTGTCCGCTATGGTCGAATTGGGCTCGATAGGGGCATAGAGACAAAAGTCTGAATAACACGTCATTCCACGTGTAGGAGAAGTCTTGAGTGGAACGCACCAGAGATGTCATTGATGATGATGGTCTGGCACATGGACTGCTGGTTCTCGGTAGAAGAGTTGCACTGATTGTAGCCAACCTGGGTTCCACGAGCATATTGACCAGTAATAGCTTTGTACGGCTGAGTGGTGTGAACGTCAGAAGAGGGGAGGAACAAAGATAGGCAGTAATATACAAGTCATACAATCTGCGAATAGGGGAAACTCATGCTGGCAAGTGGTGTTGCTGGGAATGTCGGGACGGCAGGATTCGCGGATGGGGCGGCAGTAGTAGACTGGCCAGCAACGTATGTTGTAGTGGCGAGAGCCACGAGGGCAAAAAGAGTGGAGGGGGCCATTACGGGACCAATAGAGCAGACGAAGAGAAGGAGAATATGGAGGAGGGGGATATAACAAAAGTCTATGCGCGACAAAGGCGACGACGACGAAAAAAATAACGAGAGGTAGTGGAGGGAGACGCGAGGCTGGCAACGATGATATATATAGACCGTACTCGGCTTTTTGCGGGTTTATTTAGCGTTTATTACATAATTTAGTGCATATTTTTAGATGTGACGACGACAGGAACCGCGGCGCACGGACCAGCTCGTTTCCCACCTTCCACGTGATCTTACGCGCTCTGTTGATCAAACGCGTCCTCGACTTCCCCCCAAGATATTCAGACCCCGACTTTGATAATTATAAAGGCATCCCCATGACCCCTTTACTAGATATACTCATCTCTTCTTTCACTCGGTATGGCAAGAACTGCAACAGGTAAAATTTATTCAAACAGTTTCTCCCTTTCTTGTTCTGATCAGTGGATTTTCGACAGAGACCTCAGCAAAGACAGCGACTCGTCGCGCCAATGCCAAGCCCAAAGTTGGTTGGTTACGTTCTCTTTCATCGTGTGTGCGCATGTGTTCACATCCATCCCTTTTGTTAGCCGACAGGAAGGAGAAAAAGCGTGCACCCTCAGCATACAACCTCTTTGTTAAAGAGCATATGAAGACGTACCTCGCGGACAACCCCGGGAAGACAAACAAGGATGCCATGAAGCATGTAGGTCCCAGCTTCTGTCGTCTATCATTACTGCCGCTCACCAGCATGCCTAGATTGGTGCGCTTTGGAAAAATGCCCCCGAGAATCCTAAGCGTGGTCAGGAGACCAAAGAGAAGGCACCCAAAGCTCCCAAGCGATCGAAGAAGGCAGCAGATGACTCTGCCGAAGGCCCCGAAGTCGAGCCAGGCAGCGATCAATAAACGGCTTGTAAGTTTCGTATTTCTGACTTTTCGGCCAATCTCATTCCTCTTCCAGGTTGGGTACATTATTGGCTGTCGTCGTCTCGGGATGTTTTGTTTTTACCTTTGTATTTTAATGTGCTTTCATACCTATAATACTGTTCCGCTGTCGGGCTGTGAACTGGTGTCATGATGCGTGGACTGTGTGGACATGTGGAAGAATGCTCTTCCTTGATTCGTGCTCCCTATATATGGATGGGCTGAATAGTTTGCCAATGCCAAACCCATTACCCCATTGCTGTAAGGATTGGTATGCTGAATGCGTTCATCACTGCGTCATGTCCATGTGAGCTGATACAACAGGTCCACCTTCACCAAGTCGCAATACACCTCAGTCCCGTTTCGATCGTTGTCTGGAGCATGAGGTTCCATGAATGCTGATCGGCTATCAGTTGCTTTCACTGGTGCCTCAAGCCCTTCAAGACGCGTGGACACGGACTATGGTGCGCACCTGCGAAACCCGAGGAATATTATCCTTTACGGAGGCTTTACCTGAGACTTCAGTTGGTCCTCGTCATGACATCTCTTGTGCTGTACTTCAGAAGTCTATACTCGGGTACAGATGAACCGACGATGATGCCCTGCGTGAGAAAATAACGAGAAGGACTGGTTTATATGTGCTGTGCTGTTGTTGATATCGAATCCGGGGTTAGCGGATAAACGATACGATTAGCAAAGCCCTACTATAAACCTAGCTGCTAGACTGTGAAGGCGTCACATGCTATACTCCGATATCATCTACCATTGTTGGAGGCGGGTATTGCGGATCTTTGCGGCCCCTCGTATGCATAATTTCTCTGTCTTCAAAGGGATGGGCGGAAGCCCGCCCTAATGTGTTTGGTGTACGTGCGCGGGCCAATGTCGTTGAGGTCGAGTTTACGAACGAAGAGCGCGGCATTAGCGCGGAGGCCACCATCGAGAGTACAGCCGTGTGCTTGATCGAAGCATCAGAGCTGGAGCTGAAACACCAATGCCTCGGTGTGATAGGAGCACGTTGCAGGGAACTGCGAGTTCGCCCGCGGTGAAGTCGGCCGCATCTCGAGAAGGTCTCTTGGAGGTGATTGAGCGGGGCAATTTCAAACCCAGACGGGCCCTGACACATTCATGTGTGTAGTCCGAGATAGGAGGGGGTAAATGGCCAGGCCTTGAAGAAATTTGGAAACCGCCAGTGCGGCACAGTAAAGACACACAACTTGAAGCACCGCTATCTAGATGTTCACTGCTCCAGAACTGTGCGACTATTGACACGTTCAGAAATAATGAAAACAGCTTGATAACACCACAAATCAGGATGCAAGGCGGCCATCGTTATCCGCCTTGAGATGTGTGGTGATAGATGGGTCGGTTTTTAACGAAGGCGACTTACACGGCGCACGTGAGCAATTGGCAACAAAAACCTTAACCTTAGTCCAGTGTTAATCCGTCAATCTCCTGCCGCGGCACAACTCACGCGTTGCGTTGGATGTTTTGGCGGCCTGGATCAAGGGCAACGCGCTCATGTGGCCATTTGTCTCACTGCTGCGAATCTATACTAGCCGAAATATACGTCACAGACCGCCAGCGTTTCTGCAAAGACTTATATCATCCCTCCACTGTCCCAGTCCGCCGAAACACAAACGTCATGCCTAAAGCTGGGTACTACGCCGTTAAAGTTGGCAAAAGGCCGGGCATATACACGACATGGTCAAATTTTACATCTTCATTTCTGGGTGCGTTGTTATTGATTATTGTAACTAGGGAAGACTGTCAAGAGCAGGTGGACGGTTATCCTTGTGCGAAGTATAAGAAACTGAGAACGGTTGAGGAGGCGGAGGCTTGGATCCTAGGTAGCGCCAGCCAGTCTGGACCCGTAGAACAGCGTGGTGTGCCGTATCCCGTGAGGTCGAAGACTAAGCCAGCGAACAGCTCGCTTGATCGGGCTAGTGCCATCATCTGGTCACAATCCAGCGAGCAAGTACGAGTATCCTCTTCACCATCAACGATCAAACCCACGCCCACCATCCAGTCGGATTCCAGATTCCAGCCTGCCTTTGGCCCTTCAAATGATAGGCCGCGTGCTGCGGCAGAACCATCGAGAGTTACGGCCTCGTCCTTGTCGGTACTGGCCGAAGACGTGGTATACACCGACGGCGCGTGCTCGGGAAATGGGCAGTATGGATCTGTTGCAGGCATTGGTGTATGGTGGGGTCCTTACGACACACGGTATGCGCTTTCTCCGTAATGATGCTGCTCCCTAATGCCAGCCTCGGTTGTAGAAACCTCTCCGAACGCTGCCCTGGCCGACAGACAAACAACCGTGCCGAGTTGATTGTGCGCCAGATCCCTCGGAGCTAGGGTATTCTCTAACGCATGCTGATCCAGGCTATTATCCGTGCACTCGAGACTGCACCGGTGACTTCTGTGCCTCTAGTCATCAAATCCGACTCGGAGTATGCCATAAAATGTATTTTTTTTTTCGGTATTGTCATACCACTCCTTAACAAGTTTGTAGGTTTCACCGACTGGCTGCCTGGCTGGCGCCGCCGTAACTTTACCACCTCCAAAGGGACTCCCGTCAAGAACGTGGAACTCGTAAAGTACATGGATGCCCTTTTCTCCTCGCGACAACGATCTGGACGGCAGGTCAGGCTCGAGCATGTACGCGGGCACGCTGGCGAGGAAGGTAATGAGGGTGCAGATGCACTGGCGGTCAGCGGAACGAGGCTACAAGAAGTAGAGGAGCCAGATTGGGACGCATTGAGGTTTATGCTGGAAAAGGAACCCATGCAAGGGATGTCCTCCAGTGCAGAGTTGGCAGACGCATCTGTAAGTCACGAATGAATTCTGGGTCGTGTCGAATATCACTTAGAATCTTCGTCTGTAGATTTACGCCGACATGGTACTTGATGAAAATGATCTGCTAGCAGAGCTCGAGGAAGACTAATCCTTTCACGATGTCTTTTTGTTATGCAGTAGCTCCCCGTGTTTGTCCTCTGATGACTCAGACCGTTACAAACCGGCTTTTGAGATTACGGTGTGACCGTGGAGGGTTGCCTCACTAGCTCCTGCTCTGAACGCGATATCTGATTTGTCCTATGCGCACTTTTGCCACCGATGTCAATCCTGCTGAGGCGTGCCCTACTGACCAAGAAACGCACGCCCGTCGCCCACTATGCCAACACCGCAGCGTAAACTTGTGATACCTGTTCCAGCCGTTCCAAAAACCCTCTCACTTGGCGCCCGTGCATCGAGGCGTCATGTGGATGCCACCGCCCGAAATGGCTCGTGCCTTTTCCCTCGGTGGGGCGCCGACGGAGATGGACCCCTGGTTGTGCTCAGAGGGGCACTATCCATCATCTTCGGACGTACGCGCGGGTCGCCGTCATGCGTGCGGTGTAGGAATTACTCGAGGAGTGCAGGGGTCGATGATTCTGTGCAGCCTCAACGCCACCTCCTGTTGACAACGGAATGTGCATGGTGCGTTATAAGTGGCGCGGAGCAGGAGGTTGGGTGGCACGGTAAAGAAACCATGCTGGTATGGGGGCAATTGTTTCGCTCACCCTTCCGCGTGCCAGTGAATCTGTCCTTCTGCTGGGTTTGGGATCTCTCGCCGTGACTCTCGACGATAAGGCGGGTGTCAGATTCCGTTAGCATGATGTACCATTCAAGGTGTTAATTACCCCTCGTGACCGGAGAAGCGTCTAGGAGAAACAGAGTCCGTGTCCGTGTACGTACACCCTCCGAGATTTATCCAGTCCCCTAATCCCTGGGTAAACGATCACTTTGCGTGTGAACGGGCTTGCGAAACATACGTACGATGCGTGGCTTCGGCGTGGCTGCTGCGGATCGTTGGCCGGTCGAGAGCTGGTGCCGAACTGCGCGCAAAGAAGCGATTGAACGTGGTAAGTCAGATGAGCCATTGGGCACACTGGACCCGAATTTGGTAGGTGCCAATTCCTTTTGTCGCCATTTCATTCCACGATGGGTTCCTCTTTGTCGCGGCGCTCATGCCCACCTGATCGCCCACGCCACCAGCCTCTCACGATCCTTTGCGCCGTGATGGCGGGCGGTCAGGCGGGACTCGGGAGCTGGGTACGACACTTTGTAGGTTCGTCTCGGATAACACCATCTTTCTGGGAGCCCGAAAAGTATATATATCCATCCCTGGATCTTGTCTTCCGGCGTGGATCGCGATCAGATACGTAAATGATATCCCATGATGGTGTTCCTTGGTCTACTTGCCTGCCACCCCTCAACCAGTGGTGCCCAAGACCCAAGGTGGACCCCCTGAGGGCACAGTGCCTTGGTGCAAGTGGAAGGGACCGCGAGCTAGACCCTTTGGTTCCGGCCGTAATGTATTTTGCTGTGCGTCCAAGAAATTCGAATATACCCTTCTGGTTCAATTATATAAATAGGCGGTGCCAAGTCGTTAGCCCTGATTGACTCGAGATAAACAAAGTTTGACAAATATACTTAGAACAGTACAGCGCGCGCAGAGCGCTCTACCGTATTGTGTTGGGCGTAAATTGTATCCTTCCCCTCGTGGTGCCATGGCGTGCCTGTTCAGTAATCGATTGCCTTATTTTGCGCTCCCTAGACCCAGGCCCGGGACTCGCATACTTACCCGTCGCCCTAAGCCACAGGTGTGCACTACTTGACCACCCATCACCACTACCAACTACGATAGTCGCCGCCTCGGTGCCAAAGTCATGGACGGTCAGGACCCTTTCAATCCGCCATGGATCAACCCCCCAAATGATGCACCTCGTAGCCTCAAGGGTCAGTAGTATTTGTTTGTTGCGTTTAAGGGGAAGATGTGGTACTGATAATACGGTCTAAAGGCTCGCACTCAAACACTATCCAACACCACGGCGCGCTCCCAGCCGCGTCGACCTCTCCTCCTTACACACCCACCACAACTTCAGTGCCACAAGGACGTAAGTCACACAGGGCAACCTCTTGTTCATTGCCAACCACTATGATATTTTTAGACTTCCATTCTCACGCGCACTCCCTTGGCCACCATGGGAGTCATCAAACTCCCGTGGATTCGCCTTCTTTGAACCCTCTGCATTCCGTGGGCAAGTCACGACCTGGATCGGACCGTGAGCTTGTGACCCAGTTGGCAGAGCATGTCTGACTCCTGTTCTTCCATAGGTCGTCCCTCTCCATCGGACCATCAGCGGTGGGTCTCTGGAGAAAATGGCGGAAGTGGGGGACATCCGTCTCATGCGCTGCAAAATGACTTCGACTTGGATTTGAAGCTACACCGCCGTATGTCCTGCACTGTGTTATCCATCCTATATGCCACCGAGGCGCTCACGGGAAAGTAGCACCTCCCCATGATCCAATACCCCCAACTATCCCGCTGGACCCCAGTCCCCAGTCGAATCAATACTGCCGAATTCCGGGTTGTCGAAACAGGGCGTATTATAACTTCGCAGAACAAGAGCAGACAGAATATTGCGGACATGGCCACGAGTTGTGAGTTTGCTTTCACCTCTTAGATAATCTTGTTTGCCCAAACGTTTGTTTTCAGGCAAGCCATAACGACCGGCTTGGTGAACTCTTGCGCAATGTGTAAACAACGCCCGCGCCGCACAGGGGAGCGTGTATGTGGTCGTACCTGTAGAGAACGAGACCGTCAAGCGACTCAAATACAAGGATCGTACTATGGTGTGCCGGTGGTTCGACGCGAGCCCAAAGCGAGGCCGGGGACATGATTTGGGTTAATATCTTCAGCTTTGTGAAGCTCGTATTGGAATTATTGCGATACTTGTTGTGTACTTTGAACTATCAATTTTACACACTGTTTCATGCGCATCTCCACGCACTCTATGGATTACGGTGGTGGGGGAACTGCGTTGTACTTGTGGAAGGTGGAATATGCCTGCCATCGATAATTTGCCAGTTACATATTACGTAACAAGTATTGGGTTGTTCCCGTTCCCACTGGCATCCTGGGTTACCCAACCTTGCTCGCAGCATGCCAGCACGGCCTTCTTTCGTGGAACACAATACATGTGGGCCTTGAAGGAACTGGTACTGTGATACCGATCAAGAACTTCCAGAAGGACGCTTCTCTAAGGAATAGGTGAGTGGATCTCACTCATCGGGGTGTGCTACCTCGAGTATCTAAAACATTTGCTAGAAAATACAACCTAGCTCCAGATTGCGCCTCGAGGCAGGCGCACGAGGCCAATACGTATCCCCTGAAACTGGCAACTTTGTACGGCCCTTGTCTAGTTAGTAGGGCAAGCGGAGGTATGCGCCCCGTTGTTGCGTCCGTATTTCATTCCATCAGGAACAAGGGGTTAAAATATTGATGCTAGGCTTCGAATCTATCATAAAGTCACAACTTCGCGATCAATACATCAGCTAATTGGAGAGCGCCGTACTGGCACACACTGGCACCTGACACCCTGACGCGAAGTTCGACTTGTGAGTCGGAGTAGGAGTCTGGTTGTATCGCATTGCGTCTCGTGTGCCCGAGTCGCCCTTTCAACTCATTGTGGCCCGTTACGCCCTCAAAGACATGGATAAATGCTCGTCCCTAAATCGCCTGCCGAGACCTCCCCGTCCCACTTCCGACGCATTCTATCATGAGCAACCCGTACCAAGACCAACATTATCAACCCACGAGCGGTCATTATCCGAGTCGGACCTCCTCGAATGTACCCCAACAATCTGAACAGCACAATCCACCCTTCTCCACCACTCAAGCCCCCTATTCCATTCGTCCAAGCCAGCACGGTATTCAATCCGCAAATATTGGAGGGTTGATGGACTAACTGTTTCTTCTACAGTGTTTCCAGGACCAACGCACCAAGAAGGTCGACAAAATCTTCAGCTTTCGGGCGATTCTGGTGGCTATCCGCCTTACGAGGAGGGTCATATTCCGTTTTCGGAGCCATATCCCGAATCAGGTCCTCTCCAACGCGCTTCCGCTGGACACTCAGCAAATTATGTCGCCCCCCCGCCATCGCAGACAATGCGTCAATCAACAGTAGGCCCATATCAACAGGAACGTCAGCTTCCGTACGACTACCACTCATCAGGTGGATCATCTGGTAACCACCGCGCACATCCGATGGCCAGCTCGGTCGCTAGTAGTGGCTCCGTGTACGCGCATTCTGAGTTTCAACCCCACCTGGGACCAGGCTCAGGTTACACCGACATGGACGCGCGGGCGCAGCCCCAGAATTTGAACGCTACTATGTATGATGAAGGACCCCACGCCTCTGATTCCCGGCAAAAAGGCCCAAGCAACCCTCCTATGGCTGGTCGTCGTAAGTCATGAGCTTCACATGTGTGTCTCTTAATTGATGAACTCTCCGTAGGACCTCAATGCAGATATACGTCTTGCTATCACTATGCTTTCGTCGACCCTCGTGTCAACGAACTTAGGGAGTGGTGTAGTGACGACCATATGCGGTGCGCTGTCTACCGCTACCTCAATAACCCCGAATTGGCTTACTCTCTCTCCCCTCTAGGGCTGCGGTGCAATATGGTCTGGAGAAGCCTTGCAAGCAGTGCGGGGTGTGGCCCCGTCTCAATGGTTATCGTTATTGTAGTGGGAATGTTTGTCGATACCGCCCTCCTGGCTGGCACTAGTTGTAGCTTGTGCTTTAGCAGATTAGTTGGCATCTAGCCCACAGATCTTGTTTTTATTTTCCGATATCAGTTTAAGATCTCTCTATTATTACTTCCCAAATGTTGAATATTTTCCTGGTAAATTTCTGTGACGAGCGTTGACCGTTGAGGTCGTCAGCAGGTCGTCGTGCCAATATTTGAATTAATCGGGTCTCGCCGGGTGTGGGACACACTGGCAGTGGAATAGAAGACACATTGGAAGTTTCCTTTTACGCTGCTTCAACTTGTATGCTCCAGCGACTACCGGAGGTTGTGTCAGTCAACAGCTTCAAGTCTAACTCCGAAAATCTGATACTAGTATGAAATAACTGAGGCGCTTGTGGTACCAAAGATTCAACTGCACTTGACGTCTTCCGTCCATGGTCTCGGGGGTGTCCATTTACATCCACTGCAGTACGCTCTTCGGGGCCATATGCGTTCCTAGGAACCCGGTCCTTGGGTACAATTCGGTTACAAAGGTAGCCAAGAAGCGTTCCCCCGGTCCGTGAACCATGCCCTTCTCGTTAATCCTATGAATCAGATGCCGATCTCGAGGGATAGAATCGCATCGAAAGCTCCGCGAAACCGAGACGAGCAGGCCCGCTGTTGACTCGGTCGTCGACGTAGATGAGCAGATTGATTACCGTTCGCTCTCCTGTTGTCGCTGTCTCAAATGCTATCTAGTAAGGAACTTTTCTCAGCTCCAATCATCGCAACTGGTCGCCGCTGAATGTTCTCACCACTTCCCAAGGCCTCCCCTCCCCATTCATGGCACGTACTTATCACATCCGGTCATGCGATCGGAGAGTGGGCCACTGAGCCTTTCATCCCATGCGGGATCACGATAGAAAACGTAATGATTTTAGAAAGCTCACAAAGGCGCCTACTGTTGCCCTCCAAATGACATAATGTCGGGCCTCACCTTAGCACGTACTACCTCTCTCTGCTGTCAGAGTCAATTGAAATTAATCCCCCCCAAAGTATGGAAGTAATTTTGATTTCTCGGCGGGGACGGCTAAATGAGTAAAACAGCGGGGACTTGCCAGTGTAAGGAGCAGAGAACTTGGGCTGATATGGCCAGTTCTCCAAGCCTCACAGGAAAGAAAACCCACGGAACTTACCGGACGGCGGACGGTGACTTATGGCCACTTTTAGTAACCTATTCCGGACTTGACACACTTTATTGGCCTTATCCTTTAAAAATGAACAGGCACAAGTGGGTATAAGCTATAATAAGTTTTTTGGGGGTGATGCTACTGGGATTCCCACTAACAGGTATGCTTGAGAATGCGGATGGAAAAGGCGGTGGGTATCTTTGCCTTTGTGCGGATAATACATGATAATCTTGATTATGTCAACAGGCTTCAGGGACATTTTTTTTTCCACTCGACCGTCGTCCGAGCATCATTGTAAACTCTTCTGAGTCATCTCGTGGAGGGTCTTAACTTCGTATCCTTTCACGGGATTCTAAATTTCAGAGAGTAACGCGAGAGTCCGAGTCACGACGTTAAACTCAAGAAGCCTTGGACTCGTGCTGACAACGTGGAAACACTGCGTGGCAACATGTGATGATGTGACAATTTTGAGGCTCTACATTAGTAGATTACTATGGTAGATGGCGAACATGACAGAATGTGCGCTCACTTCGACATGTCTCCCTCATTGATGAAGATTGACCATTAGTAACTATTTACCCGTCCTAGATATCTCCTCAACACAGTATTAGAATACTGAGCCCGACCCAGAACTCTGCCAGTGAGCAAAACACTGCAAGCGCCCAGCTACAGTAATTCGCACGACCTTGAGTGGACTTGCTTCATTCTTCAACTGGACTTGAAGACAAACGCTACCGGAGCTGAATTCAAAGAAAAAGAGGTTGGGGCCTGAGCCTGAGGAGTGCACTGGTATTGACTCGGAGCAAGGTGACACGAGTTGGTTCCGCCGACGTCATCAATGCATTAACGCGTTCTGGCAAACAGGCTCTATGTGGCATGTTCAAGTTCTCCGTGACAGCACTTAATCTTGTATTTGGCAAAAATAACATTTTATCCGGTTCCACGGACCCAATTTTTCTCAGGCTCTCGAGGGTTCGTATTTCAACACAACCCATCAACATTACAAGGACCCGGTTGAGAGAAACTGGCGGTCGGACCGTAAATATTTGTCCTGCGAGGCTACAGTTTCCTGTACCACGCCTTGCCTTCAAGGCTTAGCCCTGTGGTAGGTCGAAATTATGGTTTGAGCTGCGGCCCGGATACTGTACCGCCGCGACGACATGCAGGCCCGGGGGTCATCGATCACTGGCACCCGAGTCCCTTGCCCTTTACAATGTCAGCATGCAACTCTCGCACCACCCTATGCCTTCGTGATTCCGTGAGGGCTGTACTACTAGTAGACTGTTCCTAGATTCAAACTATTTTCGATACCCTAGGCCCCTTGCAAAGTAGCTCGACATAGATCTTTTGAAGACAAAATCGAGTGTGCGTACGATTCACATGCACCATCTTCACGACATTATAGTAGTGTCATCGATCTACATCGCTTGTTATGCCATACCTGGTCCTACACCTTTCAACCATCAGAACCTTTACAGTCCGATTTGCGATATGCTTCACTGAGTGGCTTTCGTTTGGTCTGGTACAATGTGAGTGGAACTCTACCTATTTGACATGCCCCTTAGGCTCAGTTGGGGTACGGGTTATGATGGCGGATAGATCGGCTCACGACTCTTGGTTGCCGCGCGGTCGCCTTGCGCTCAACACGTTCAACTGACATGTTCCACCGTGTACTAAGCCGTGTTTCTGCCGTAGAGAAACGCGTGTGAGCCATGATTTGTTTTGGGCGAGACGAGGTTCTGCATATTTCAAACCCCCCCTCCACCCCTCCTCACGAAGGCGGTGTGATGCGACACGCATGTTCGACCAGAATGCTCCATCGACACGCTTCTAATCTCATCCGTTACGCCCAGAGGAGGGGGAGGGGTGCTCCCGACAATTGCCCGATAACATGTGCAGTCGCGTCGAGCGACGAATTTAAAACCTTTCAAGTTTGTCCCAGAGACTATTCCCCAGAAATCGCACAAGACTGGGTACATGGATCAACAGCACCAACGCGCTCGGACCGCACGTAATACTTCGAATGACCCTGACTCTCGTTATGCTCAGTCAAGTCAACAGCAAGGTGAGAACATATAGCGCAGACTTCCTTCCGCTGACTGCTGGTACTATGCCAAACTTGAATGGTTCGGCGGGTACTAGCAGTGATCAACCCGCCCCATAATCAACAGTCGCAGGGCCAAGCAAATACCGCGACTAGCTCGTACCAGGACCATTCTCAGCCTGATATGCCCCATGGGCGAAGCTCTCAGGCTCAAGTGGGTACGAGTAAGTACTATGGGGTTTCTCTTTAACCTCTAAACTAAAATAAAGCCCTTCAGGGTACCTACAGGCGAGCACTACAAGCGACCGCAATGCTATCGGTTTAAGGTCACAACCCTCGACACTCCTGCCAGTGCCCACCTCGCAGACGAACTTTTCGCAGGCCAGCTTGTCAGGAACACAGCCACAGCCCGTTGTCACGGTTGGGACCGCACCCCCCTTTAACAGCCCTACACAGTTCCAAGCTTCTCATACAATCAGTGGCTTTAACAATCCTGGTATGTATTATATCTTGTCAATCGTACTCCCGCACCGAGAACTCAATTCGCTTAATCCATCTTGAGGTGCTAGCACTGGTGGAATACAACGCCATTTCCCCCAAGTCTCCGCCGACGCTGGCAATCCCAACCTGAGTGCCGGTGTGCCTCAGGCGCAATGCAAACTACCAGGGTGCAGGGAGCCCAGATTCTTTGATAATAGGGTACAAGAGCTATTAGATTACTGCAGATTCCACGTTTAGTATGCTTTCGCACCTTACCATGCACTGCACCTTTTCTGACTCCGGTCTCCTAGCACTGTCGTCCCGGAAGGATTTGCGGCTTTGTGCGAGCGATGCAAGGAATTGCCCGCTCGCCACGACTCAAAGTATTGTAGCAGGGCCTGTAGGGACAGTGCAGACGCGAGGGGACAGTCCGTGGTCCGTCAGCCGTCCGTTGGCGCCGTGCCTCAGGGATTCGCAGCAACGTGCCAGGAGTGTCGTCGCCCCATGGGTGACTCAAACCGGCGTTTCTGCAGCCTGCAATGCGAGAACGCGAGCCGTGGCCACTTGTCGCGCCGCTAGTACCTGGGCCGACGTAGTTTCATACTAGTAGTTGGGCAGGTTCTTCCATACTAGTGTTTCAGTCCTTGCCATGTCCATTACAAACTAGGGATCTCCCACATTTATATTTCCACCCTTGGGAAGGTGAACGTCATCGCTGACTCGGAGGTAGTTCACGTTTGCTCAATTGCCACGTCACCTGCTTTTTTGTCACTGCTAACGCCGTAAGGCACGGTGTGGACAATCTCTCCGTCATATCACCACACCCCTCACGCGTCACGAGCAACCGTGTCTTCTTTCGACATCAGTCCCCGGCCTGCATCTGCAACAATCTCCCCTACCTTTGGCTGGGGTTTCCAGCCATTCAGATAATCTAAGTTCCGAAATGCGGCACAGAGATAAAATATTGGACTCCAGACTATATGTTTAGAGTTAATTCCACGTGGACCACGTGTAGTATGTGTACAACGTGGCGATTTCTAGAACCTTCAGGGCAAGTCGAGCGACTACCGCATGGAAACACTATGAGGATGCGTAAAGGGGAAAGTCGCCCTCTAAAAGGGGAGAAACCGGAAAGACTGCCAGTAATGGCTGAAGGGTGAAGGGTCAGCGCTGGTCAGCTACAGCCCGGCGCCAGCTGCCATGAGGTAATCCTGCTAGGAAGTCTTCGCCGTGCAAGTGGTACAGAATGGTTGGGATCAATTTCTCCGTCACCGTTCTATTGGCAATTCCAACTGAATGGGTTTCGTTTTGGCATGTAATTAAAGCCAAACTTTGTACAGTAGCACGCAGCAAATCACAATTTGTCTGCCGGCCCAAAGGGTTAACGTTACCGAAACCCTCAAATTCCCGGACGACGTCGAGATGTTATTCGAGTCGAGCCGAGTCAGCTGGTCCACCGCATGGTTTCGAATGAAATTTTAGCTGATGAACATCGATGAACCTTCGTTCCTTATGACAAATTCTAAATGCTGAATCGTGTGACTCTTTGGCCGATGACAAGCCTCGGAGGTGCACTAAGTCTGTGAATAGGACTTCAGTCCTAGGAAGAACTGTGCACGAAGAGACAATTGAACTGGGATGATAGGCAATCGGAACAAACCCTCGCCTTACTAGCTTGCACTTATCAAGTAGAAATCCGCTGGCACACTTAATGCTCAGCACAATACGGCCCCTATCTGATGCCAATTCTAGGGCGATGTCATTATCCAGAGATAATGACGCGCCCACAGTTCACCGTGACCGCAGTAGTAGAGAAAGGCATTTGACTCCAAAAAGTCTCCGAGCGCGATCTGAATGACAAGGACTGACAAACTTCTTTGACGACAGTATCGCCGAAACCATGAGAAAGCCAAACATTGAACCTGGGTCCGGTATCACGAGCACACCCCATTGAACATGGTTGCCTATCAAAAAAACCCGCGTCTTCGTCGTGCTACCGATTGATTATGAGGGTGCCAGTGGAGCTGTGACATAATCACGCAATCCTGGAGCGGACTAGATGGCCCTACGCGAGTCGTAACGCGACGCCAGCGCAGCATAGACTAGAAATGAGGCGCAGTCGAGACCCAATTTGGGCGGAGTCCCAGCTACTTGAGGAGGTGATCATGCATTATGAGTCACACAGTTCATGCACGATCCGTTGTGGCTTTGCGCATTGTCCACGGCCCATTGAATGCCTACGTGCACCTTAGTTACATCTCTGACTGGTCAAGTGCCATAACATTCAATTGAAGCCACAAAAAAAGTTTCCAGCTGCCTTGAAGTAATCTATGCTCCGCTGTAACTTTTCGTTTGCACTGATGTAGGGGCGAGATTGTTGATAATTTTGTGGTTTGTGGTTTGTGTTGGGGTTGATAAATCAGAATATTACGTAACACAATCCGAACACGAAAAAAATATGAACAAATAATTAACCATGGACTTCTGCGCTTTCGCTTTCAGAGTTGCAATTGACCCACCCGTGGTTTGTGACTGGTTTGTGGTTGTGTCTCACTCGAGACCTTAAAACATCGTCATGGATGATCTGGTAAGTCATACTATCGCGTCTTTCTTTGCTTTTTACGCGTCGCTGAAACAGTAATCATGAAGAACTTCGGTCGACATCGTCAATCCATCGTTGACATCCAGCAAGAGCTTCATGACATCTTTTGTGGGCACCCTCAGTGTTATAACAACACCGAAGGCGTCGTGTCCCTCCCTGTTAGGTGTCTTTCCGACGTTTTTGATACCTACCGAGAAGAATATGGCGTCGAACTTCTCACCGAGAATGAGATGGCTGGTTTCATGCAAATCGTGGACGCGTCGCCAGACGTCGAGGCGACGCCTGACACTATCCTTCAACTTGTGGCGATGCGTACGTCCTCGGGCCAACAGATTCATCCCGAAGACCATTTGCCGAATGCCGATGACTGGAGCCGTGGCCGCACGGATGAACGCGACCACCATGGTAGCCACTTACGCTCTTCAAGTAATGGCTCCACCACAGGATATAATTATCCCACGCCCGGTAGTCGACCGCCCAGTCGGCCTCCAAGTCGTGGTGTGGGTGGGATGCCCCGTACCCCTGGTGCGAAGGAGTCCCCGTTCGATGCACAGAAACGACAGCGAAGCACCCCCCTCGCCCCTGTTGCACCGTCGAGTTGGACGAGAAGGCCAGCAGCCCCCGGCCGTAGGAAAAGCGATGCTAGCAATCATGGCCGCCCTGTGAGCGACTCAGAGGTCAGTGCCTTCCCGCATTCATTCTCCGTCGGGCATATGCATGTATTCCTCGATGCTCCTTACGAGATCTGCGAGTCCTATAGTTCGGATGTGACATGCACCGCAACTATCTCGGGTCCTAGTGTGAGGGTCTCGTATAACTTCCTTTGTCGGTTCTGGATCCGAACCTTCGGCATCATTGCGAGGTTTTCACGGCCAACACGCCCCGACTTCCCTTCATAGCATTTATGACATTTCGTTTCCACTTTACTAATCGTCCTCTTTAGTCTCCTACCGTATTCAGCCGCTCAGCTGGCGGTCGCTCACGTGCACCTTCTAATCCAACTACCCCAGGTTCCCAACAATCCCCCACTACGTTCCACGGTTCCGTTGGTTCGCCTCCGCTCGGGGCCGTCGGCTCTCGTCCCCACTCACGTGCGCAGTCCCAATCCCAATCCCCATTTTCACACATCACACCACCCCAACTCGATCTCTCCACCGCGATGTATGAAGCTTTTGAGGAAACCGTCACTAAACTGCCTATGCCTCACATGTCGACAGACTCGGACTCGGATGAATCCGAAGATGACTTGGCGCTTGGACTAGTATTTGATCGTTCTACGGCGTCTTCGACAGCCTCCATGGAGCCGTTGGAGCGTCTTGAGGTGTTACAACGTGTCAATTCCGACCTTGCTAAAAAACTTGTCGAAGCGGAGCGTACCCTGCAACGCAGACTGGCCGATCATGAGGCTGAACTGGAGGAGATGGAAGCGCGTCTCGAGGAAGCAAAAAGCGAGCTCAGCGCAGCGAAACGTGAGGAGAAAGAACTACGGAGCAAAGAACGCTCGAATCAAACCCAAATTGCCGCCCTCGAAAGTGAAATCACCAAGGTGCAAAAGATCTTGGACAACTCACGTGCGATGTACAATTCATTGCAAAAGCAGTATCAGGAACAATTGAGTATGTGATGCTTTTGGGTCTCACCATTCACATACCTAATCCCGGTTGCAGATGAGTCCGAGGACTTGCGTAACACGCTTCGCCGCAAGGACGAGGAGATCAGAAGTTGTCGAGAAAGTCTCTCGCTTCAGCAAACGGAGACCAATAAGTACCTCAAGGAAAACGAGGCTTACGAAGAACGCATCGTTTTGCTCGAGCAAGATCTCGGACTCGCGCAACAAGCGCAGGCGAGCCTAGATGAGCAGAAGCAGGAGAACCTCATGCTCAAGGAAACTATCGACCGTATGAGATTCGATATGGATGAGCTCCGAGCGGGGCTCGCGAGCAACGCGCTTGGTGTTGGAAGCGGGACAAGCAGTGCGCCTAGTAGTGTTAGCAGGAGCTTAGGCGCAGAATTGCTCAGTAAATTAACGGATGGTAGTGGATGGATCGACGAAGACGATGAGGGTGACTCGGTGGAAACACTAAGGGTCCTCGGTATTGAGGGTCAAGATGACGATCCTGAGGACGAAGACATCGTACAAACGATTATCACGAGAACTAAGAAGGTAGGTCGACTTGCTCTGAATCCGAGGTCCTCGCCGTCACTTACCCTTTGTGCAGCGTGGCCTTAGTAAGGCCAATAAGGACAATTCGTTTACGCTGAAGGAAAGCCGGGAGTATGCAGATGCCCACGTCCAACACGACCCTACCGCCTTTACTACTGCATCAATCGCGCAAACAGACCCTGCACCTAGAGTCCTGGCAGCCTCGCTGGGTATCCAGACCGACAGCCCATTAGCCTTTGCGTCTTTATCCACGCAAACTGACGTCCTCATACCGCGTGTTACGACAGATGTGGAAGTCCAAACTGAAGAACATATCGCTTCCCGGTCACCATCACCTCAAGAATACGACGAGGCGCTCGCCTCATCGTCTTCCACGGTCCTTCCCCCTACCCCGAAAGCCAAACCTGTGTCCCTTGACCTTCTAGCACCCAATTCTCCGACTGACCTTCCCCCGTCATACAACCAAGTGACGTCTGAGATGCCGTCCCACGACCTTCTACAGCTGCTTGACACCGATGATCTGTCGTTCTCCCACATTCCTGATCCGCGTAAGCGTCGCGACCTTCGTATTGCGGTCGAGACACTACGTATCTGGCACAGTGGCCTCAAAATGCCTCTCCGCTCACCTGTGGGAGCTTCCGCCGAAGTACTTGAAGAGTGGCGCGCCCTCAAAGCCGAGGTTGGCATCGGATGTGGGATTTTCGACCGAGCATTGGAGAGCGCCGCGACAAACGCGCCCACTGGCCATCGGCGCAAAAGCAACCGGTTCTATAACATCTACAACACTTATGTGTATGGTGGTGACAGCGGGGCAGGCAAAGTGCTATGGGGTGGACTCGCTTCACACGCCCTGTTATGCGTTGGCGCGAGTGCCGTCGTATTCTTCGCGATGAGTCCGTTCTTAGCGCACCAGTATGTCGTACCCGGTGGCCCCACATACTACGATCGTACTGCGTGGTCAAGCTTCAATACGATGCATCCGGCCGGCGAGGGCTTTTCGGGTGAAGGAAATGTAGCGGTGTGGAATTTCCTTGGTAGGCTCGGAGGGGGAGCGGCTCGCATCGCCCGTGGGTGGCCAACTTAGGCGCTGCGGCCTACCGCCTACTGACCAGACTGAGACTGCACTCTCGACATCCCACCTCAATCATGTAATTCATGCCTACTATAGCCACTGCATCACGCTGTGATATCCATCCCACCGTGGACAGACAGTATTTATTCTTTGCTACTTATATATACACCCAATCCCATGGCACCGTTCGTTTCTTCTATGCTCCACCCCAACTGTCCCCTTTCTTTCTCGTTAATCCTAATATGAGATAATGTCCCTGTGTCTTGTACAAAGTATAATTCGTATCTGCGAACAACTGTCATGTAAGGCAGGCCAAGTCTTGGGTTTCTTTTTTTTGTTTTGAAAGCGAGAGTCTAGCTTGACTTTTCTAATCAAATCAATGCCCGTCCCAACGTGACCTCTCTGTCGGACCGGAGACCACCCGGGCCCTTTTTTTGCTCAGGCTCATTGACGTCTCAACGTTGGCCTCAACCACTGCGTCATCTCTCGTCTCACCAACCGTATCAATGTCAACCTCGTCTTCGGGTACTAGTAGCGCAGCGTACGCGTCTATCAATGACACCGATCTACTATCAGCAACGGTTGAGGTACGCCAATGTGGCTCTGCGTTGATGAAGCCCCAACGTGACAATCGTCTTAGGCCTTCCCAGAGATCAACGTCCTCCCTGCGTCATCTTATGCATCCTTCCTCTCCCAAGACGCCAAGGCTCGCAAACCCAGTCCTAGTACGTTGTCTCGTCACATGCAACCACCATTAGATGTTCTAAATGCGCATTGTTCTTGTCACCATGTGTGCAGTTCGCGGACTCTTTCCGCTCGAACAAACGCCGGGCGTGATCTCGCTCCTTGCGGGGAAACCCAATGATGCGATGTTCCCATTCACTAATGTCCAGTTCAGCGTACCCTGCCCGGATAGCTCTGAGCAAAGGTTGCTTAAAGTTGACGACGACTTACTCTCGATGGGCTTGCAGTATGGACCCACAAGTGGGATTCCGCCAATGGTAGAATGGCTGACCAAATTTCAAGAGCAGGAGCACGGGCGGAAGAGGCAGGAGGGTTGGAGAGTTAGCGTCACGGCAGGGTCACAAGATGCAATCTACAAGGTTCGTCCTGCTATACCATGTTGTCTCTCGTTGATCCATCGATATTCCAGGCTATACATGCCCTCGTGGATCCGGGAAATCCAGTCTTGATCGAGAGGCCCGTCTATGCGTACGCAGAAGCGCACCTGTTGGTCTTTCAAAGTCTGACCCGTACTAGCGGAGTGATCCCCATGTTCGAGTCGCTGCGTTGTGAGACGATAGGCAAGTTTATGTGTCAAGGGACCATTTCACCCCTGCGATAGAGATTCCAGAGGTCGAAACCGACTCGAAAGGGATCAGTTCGTTGTCTCTACACGAGATACTTGAGAACTGGCCGTCGTCAAAGCCAAAACCCAAAATATTGTATACCGTCCCAGTGCGCGGTGACCATTTGAGATATGATCCAATATTGATCAGAGCATAGTATGGATGCAACCCGACCGGGGCTACGACCTCGCTCGCGCGGCGCAAAGAAGTTTTAGACCTTGCACGGAAGCACAATATTATTATCCTTGAAGGTAGGCCTCACATCTACTCTTGTATCATCTCCGCACTGCATCTTATATGACTAGATGATCCTTATTACTCCATGTATTTTGGCACTGGCCCACGTATCCCGTCATATTTTATGCTTGAAGCACGGACCGGGGATCGCACTGTCGGGCGCGTTCTGCGTTTCGACAGCTTCAGTAAAATACTCTCTGCCGGTATTCGCGTCGGTTTTGTTACGGGACCTGCACCACTACTCGATGCGGTGGATAGACACGTACGGACATTTGGTCACTTCTTTGTACTCTGATGGAGCCTCTCGCAGACGGCCATAGCAAACCTACAGTCGTCATCCTTCTCCCAGGCAGTAATCCTTACCCTATTGCGTTCATGGGGGCGACAAGGCCTTCTTGCTCACGCCCACAAAGTTGCTGAGTTCTATCGAGCGAAGCGCGACGTCTTCGAAGCTGCCATGCGACGCCACCTCTTTGACATTGCAGAGTGGAATACTCCAGAGGCTGGAATGTTTTTCTGGTGCGCTTCCTATTTGATCTCCGCTTGGGAATATAGTCAACAGTGTATGACTAGGTTTAGGCTCCTACTTGGTGAGGATGGTGACTCTGCGAGTGTTATCCGGACCAAGGCTTTCGAGGGCGGCGTCCTCGCACTTCCAGGAACAGTGTTTTTTCCAAACGGAGCGCGCACCGCCTATGTGCGGGCGTCTTTCAGTTTACTAGAAGAAGGGCAAGTCAATGAGGCGCTGCGCCGACTGAGGGTTGTCTTGTTGAGAGAAAGGGAGCTTTTGGGGGGTTCCGCATCATGACATTGAGGTCGTCCAGAAAAACATTACTGTAATAAAATTGTATCTCAAGAAGAAAAAAGGTGACGGGATAAGCACAGTCATCGACTGGCGAACATCGGGGCTAGTTGCAACCAGATTTTGTGCCAAGTGCGCCCGAATTAGCAATTTTATGGTGAGATTTCAGCCGCGGTCTGTGAAAAGCAAACGGGGTGGTATTAAGTGTCAACGCACGGGGGTGCGTCAACGTGCATACAGTGTTATTATACTGGAAAAAAAGGAGAATCCTACGAGGAAGTTGAGCGACAGGTGCTTCACCAGCATGCAAGCTGTCCTGGCTCGAACCAAATTTGAAACATTTTACCTCGTACTTATCGAGTCAAAATGCACTAGTTTTGGGGTATATGGATGGAGTAACAGGAGAGCCTGAGGGTTGCGGGTTGAATTGTGGGCTAGTAAAACTCTCTATGAAGTCTCAACACCTCAACCCTCATTGGGTCTCCAGTCGCCCCCGAAGCCACGTCAGCAGCCCCTTGGTCCCTTCACGTTCCCACACGCGCCGCGGTGGAACACGAAACCTGTGCAAAAGTCAGCGAAAGAAACTATAGGCAATATTCAAAGTAACCAAAAGCTCACAAGTTCCCGTCCACTACGAATAGATCAAGGGGTAGCAGACCTAGCTCTCCCGGAAGTCCTGCGATCGAGTTCTCACGAACATCCAACTCTTCCAAAGTCCACTTAGTACGCAGCTCTACGTCCTCGCTTGCCGCCTCGGCGCCAAAAAACACTCGAGCAAGCTCACGTAAGCCATGGAGCTCCTCGATCCTATTCCCGCAAAGCCCCAAACGACGTAGTCCTGCGCACCCACCCTTGCCCGCAAATAATAGTCGCTCGAGCATTCCGCGTTCCATCAGGGCACCAGTGAAGTTGTTATACCCAAGCTCGAGGTTACGTAGGCTGGGAAATAGTTGCACAAGCACACCAAGTGTGCCGCCATGAGCTGCGTCGGCGCCGGGAATAACATCGCTTAGTGCACAGCCTTCAAGGTTGAGCGTCTCTAGCTGTGGTAACAAGGGCTGGCCATTGTATACGGATAAGATAAATGCGGGTTCTGCACGCCGGCCGCGCAGCTCGAGTGTGCGCAACGTGTCTGCGAAGGGTTGAGTCACAATTAGTGTGAGAGGAAGAGTAGCGCGCGGAAGGGTTTCCTCTACAGTGGCAGAGCTAGCGTTATGGCGTACTGGCCGTCCGGGAGAAGGGGGGAGCGTGAGAGTGAGCGTACGTAGATCCCAGTAGCGTCCGAGGCCTGGCGTGGCGGGAGAGGGGATTGTCGTAGGTACGTCCACCTGTGCATCGTGAGCCATGGGTTCTGCAGTCTCTGCTTGTGGGTGGGGTTGCGGGTCCTCGGGGGCTGAGCCTTGTTCTGCATCGGCCTCGGCCTTCTCTTTCGCGACAGGCTGGGGCAAGGGGGGTAATGAGGGGGTGGGTGTTCCTCCTATATTCACTGCACTACGCTTTTCACGCAGACGCTGGACATGACGGTCTGCCTCAATTTCCCAAGCCTCACGCACGATACGTTTCCCTACAGCAACCACGAGAGTGCCTATAGGCACTGTGCGCGCATCTGTAATGGGTGCTTCAAAATCAATGGTCTGAGTAAGACGAGAGAGAGCCTTGGAAACGGCGGTTTGCGTGACATGCGTTTCTTCCAGATCAAGGACGGCTAATTTAGGGAAGGTTGATTTATTGGCCGAAGTAAGGAGAGACGTCGGGAAAGACGTGTCGTCAATGTTACACCTCGACATGCGAAGATCCACGAGCTGTGTGAGTGTGCTGAGCGACATCAACAGTTCCACAATATCACCGAGAGGGTTGTACGCGAGGTCGAAAGTTCTAAGGTTCTGTGGCAGCATGCTATGATGAATAGCCGAGGAGACAATTTTATTGTGTGAGGCGTCCAAGGATGTAAGGCTTGGGAGTGGACGCGTTGCCCTTATAATCTCTGGAGCCGAGAAGAAGGAGTTGGAGCGCCGGCTTGGCGCTGGAATGCTTGTTGCTGGGTCGAACGACATGTTGAAAGGCAGGGCTGTGAAGGCATTATGGGAGATATCGAGAAGGGAGAGAACGGGAAGGGAATAGATATGGGGTGGAAGGGAGGTGAGGGCATTGTAGGACAGGTCAAGGTTGACTAGGGAGGCGAGATCTGCGAAACTGTCCGGAAGTGACACAAGGCGATTCTTTTGAAGCTGCGAACGTATTAAAAATTAAACCACGTAAAAATAAAGTTAGATGGACCTACGTCGATGGTCTTGAGAGATCCAAATAGACGTATTTCGGGCTGAATTTCTACGATCTGATTATTCCGCGCACGAAGGAATGTCAGATCTTGCTGGTCATACCACGTTGTTGGGTCGGTCTTCGATTTCTTTTCAGGTTTCTCTGGTAAAAGCGGCTCATCTACGACGCTAGGAAGCTTCTCAGGTGTTACTGAAAGATGGATCTCAAATAGTGCAGAAGGGAGACAGGGGAGGTCGCGAGACGCGAGGTTGAGCGAGCCTTGGGAACGTATCCTGATCGGTCAGGAATGTCATATGATCCATTAAACCCATTGATGCACACCTGAGCTCCGCGCACGTTCTATCGTCTCGCGTACAGAAAGTCTTCCGAGATCGTCTCCATCAACCGTGTCCAGCCTCCAGGTATTGGGTGAAGTGTCATCGATACCACCACCACTCAATCCATGGTGTTCTGGAAGAGCTCGCTGCACGGCTGTTGCCTTCTTGGCCTCAGCACGCTTAAGTGCAATCGCCTCCTTCGTGCTCATTGCGGGGGTTCTCGAACGGGTCGCTTGTTCGGGTTCCTTTGTGCGAAAGCGGGGGGGTGGCTTGGGGCAGGATTTGGTTCGTGGTCGCTCAGGGGTTACCTGAGCAGAGAAAGACTGGGATGGTTTCGCACTGGTAGATATCGTGTGAGGTCGAGTCACGGGAGATTTTGGTACTCGAGGAGTCGACGCCGAAGTTGCCAGGCGGGGAGAAACATTGACGACGGCGGCTGTTGGTTGACGATGACTTGGAAGACGGGCATCAGTGTTTAAAGCATTTGAAGAAACAGGTAAACGGGATTTTGAGAGCCTAGGAAGGTTAGAGCTGCCAGTAGAAGATGCCATCATAAGAACGCCGTCACTGCACTTGTAAGATTGAATACTTTTAGCAGTTGCGAGTTGGCTGGTTTTAACGGTTGTTTAATCCGTTTCGGTTTAAACAGACGGATCACGTGAACTATGCCCTGAGTGGCATCTCCTCCCAGGAATTTTTTTTTTCACACTCAGCTAAGAAGCACTGCCACTGCATGCAAATCAGGCTTTTCTTGCAGAAAAAGTCTTAGATAAATGTTAAACAATACTTAGGGTCCATTTGGGAACTTTTTTTTGTTGTGAGATACCAGCCAAAATGTTTTTATGTCAAAATATTGTTGCACTTGAAAAAAAGTGCTGTTTGGGAACTTTTTCTTGCATGTGAAAATGGTTTTTGGTTTTTGATAATGCCAGCCAAGTGCAAATACAGGTCTGGACCTTGATTTCCTCAAGATTGCATGACTTTGTGATGGCACATGTGACTTGTGTGATGTGATCCCCAGCAGGTGGCCCTTTTGAGTGGGCTTGTACATACATTAGGGTCTTTCAAAGCTCAATTATTTATCCCATTTTGATATCCATTATCAATTTCATTATTGATTAAGGGAAATCAAAAATGTGTGGTTTAATGGTCGTCCTTCAATTAAGGACCCTCAACCACTCCTACTTTCTGAATGGTCATTTTCCTCCTCATCTTCCATTCCATTAACAAGACATATGTCACTTTGGAGTTCTATTTCTTTTCTAGGAACCCATCTTGAACTTGAACTACGTGGCACCTGCACCCACACCTCTTGCTCTGTCACGTCCACCTTTACCCCATCCCTTGGGCATGTCTTCCTGTACCAGCGCTGCTACTGTCCGAAAGCCTAAGGCAACTTCTCAGGGTCCCCCTTCTAGCAAGGCAAAGCGTGGTGGCTGGGGAAAGAAGACCACAGGTGAGGATGGGGATGGAGAAGACACCGCAGCTGTGGACCCAAAAGCCACTGCATTGCGTATCATGTGGAATGCAAATTGCACTGACCAACTTGTGGAGTGGCTTGAAGACAACGTTGAGGACCATCAGAGGCTTTTTTCCGATTCAGCTCAAGATGCTAAAGAACAAAACCATCATCCTCGCACTGCCAAGGGCTCCAAGACAAGCTTCCATGTTAAGATGGCTGAGTACATCTTATCGATTGACAAGGATGAGAAGGTCAGGGATGACATAAGGGCCAATGGAGGAAGAAAATACGCCAAGGCCATTGAGAATCGTATTGGCAGGTGAGTTTTTTTTTTTTTTTGCCACTACTGCAATGCTGATTTTGACAAATAAGCTTGAAGACCAAATATAGGGAGATCAACACTGAGCTTGGTATGACAGGGGCAGGTTTAACCGCTGAGCAGATTAGGAACAATCCGGAGCTACGCAACGTCCTTGGTACGTTTCTGCTTGAACATCCATGTAACACCCACTGAAGTCTTTGCATTTAGACCGACTCATCCTTGAGCACAACCTCCCAATCTGGGATTGCCTCCACAGATTTTGGAGGACAATCCCAAACTTCAATCCCCACGCGGTCTTGTCAGAGCCTGGCCAGGACCTTGAGGGAGAAGCTCAAGGCCTCATATTCCCGTCACGTGGTTATGGCAATGTCAGTGAGGGAGAGGAGCCCGAGGATGACATACAGGAGGATGAGGTTGAGGACGTGCGCCTCCTGGGCATAATTGAAGGAGCTGCCAGGAGTTTTGACATAGAGGACAGTCTTGAAGGTCTCAATAATGATGAACCCCTCCCACAAATGCCAGCCAGATTTTATGCGACTCCAAGTGTTGCCATTGGCGGGTACGACAACATAGATGTAGGGGCAGTGCCCCTCCTTTGCAAGAAGGCACTCCTTTCTGCCCATTCACGCACCCCCTCAGTTTCGACAGGCAGCGGCTACAGCAGTCGTAGGTCAAGCAAGTGTTCCTGTATTGACAGCTCACTCAATTCCATCGGCGATCAACAATCTCAACTTGCCAAAATTGCGAAGGGGTTGTTCGACTACAAGATGGCCCACCTTGAAGTCAAACACAAGAAGATGGAGCTAGTGCTCCAGCAAAAACGCGACTTCCATCGCTTTGACACCAAGGAAAAGGCACTGGTGCTCAAGCAGGTGATGCAGAAGAAGGAGTTCGCACATAGGGAGTGGATGATGCAATACAAGCTTGAGCTTGTTCGATTAAGGGCAGAGCAGATGGCTCCCCACTCTGGTGCTTCGAGTGCCTTGGGTGCCCATCCTGTCGGCTTTGGGGAGGACGATCACACAGCAAACGCATTCCCCTCTGAGTTTCCTCAGAGCTCATTTAACTTCGGTACAAGTGCAGCGAGTTCATCTGTCCTGCCCCCCCTTCCTTCTGCTACTTGGGGATCTTCTGAGACACCTGTGTCATAATTACTCACATATACCAAGTATCGTGTCACGTAAAGTCATTATCAGTTGTCTTGTTTATTGCATACATTGTGTCACGCAGATTTAATAGAGTCAGGTTTTTTCACATTGCCTATATACAACGCTACATTTGACTTCAAATAAACTACCTAGGCCACCTCACCGCCCCACTCAATGCACTATTGAACAACCATGCCATGATGTGACGTCGAACCTTCTGCCCTTCCGTCTCCACACATCGTTGGGCCTCTTGCAATTCGCCATCGCTGCCATCCAAGTCTTCATCGTTGGACATATCAGGGACCATTGGTGCCAGGTATCCCCTACCAGCCTTGTAGAGATGCTCACGAAACACTGCATTGAAATTCCTGCCCTCAAGTCTAATGATCAAGTTATGAAGGATAATACAACATCGAATGAACATGATAGCCCATTTATGCTGCTTGGGTGATGTGATTTGAATATGGAGTTCACGGAGAGCCTGGAAGCAGCCTTTGAGCAGGCTGATTGCGTGTTCGGAACAGATGTGGACCTAGCAATCGAGAACCATAAGAAACGAAAAAAAGAAAGATGAAGTGTGGATGTACTCTTGATACATGATAGTTGTAGGTTCTTTGATCGGCTGACAACTCACCGCCGATGGGCTTCCGAAATGGTGCGACACACCACGTCTCGGCAGGGTACGCTGAGTCAGCCCATATCTACTCACCAGGAGCCAAAATTTGCTTGTGTTCCTTGAAGACGCATGTACTCCAGAATGCCAGGGAATCGTGAACACTGCTGGTATGGCCAACGGCATAGTCCACAACAATGAGGGAATCTGGAAGGGTGACGAGCTGGTGAATGGTTAGAATGTGATAGTGTAGATAAACGTGATACACACCTGGCAGTCCAATGAATAGGACTGGTTCTTGTTGAACCAGGCATCGCCATGAAGCCCAGGTCGCTGGAATAGCAAGAACTTTGTTCCATTGACCATGAGGTGCCCGTCATGCCACTTGGGGCATACTTGTGCTGCGACCCATGCCTTCGTGCTCTCCTTCTCCTCAGCTGTTGGGAGGTGGACACTTTTGTCGTGTAGGGATAGAAGTGCCAGCATGACACAGTTTGTGCAGTTTGCCACCATGCCCAGGCTCACGCCAGCCCAATGTCTGATTGCCTCCGGGCTGGCAGCATTACCATAATGACCAGCTTGAAATAAAAAGATAGCAAGTTGTACCTCAATTGGGGCCTGGGGGACATTGGAGTTGTTATGGAAAATTTGGTGGCCGCAGATCTTGTCGGTGATGCCATCAAAAATGTCAGGGTCAATGCGTACTCTTCTCTGGTACTAATCAAGATTCCCACAACGCCAGTGTTCAAGGAGGTGGATTTGCGATGACTTTGTGATGGCAGGATTCTTGCGGAGGACCCTTGAAGTGAGTACTTCTTGGCGTAACCTGTCGATTTGGGCCTGCATTGTTAGGAAGTACATCTCCTAAATGTCTGAAAAGGAGAGTGAGGGAGTGGGTTGGATGGTTGACTCATTATCTGAGCCAAGAGAAGAGATCGAGCTGAGGCTGCTAAGGCTGGATATCAAGGAGATGTCGGAATCGTTGGAATTGCCAGCATTGGATTCACCAGAATCGCTGTCACTGGTCATGGGGATGACGAAGGGTTCAATGGACACATCTTGAAGATACTTGGAAAGATGGGCACATTTGAAAGAGTGATCAGCATCATCCAACTCCTCAAGGAGTCTGCGGCGGAGGGGTACGTGTGGCATGAAAAAAAAAAACATGAACATGTGGGGTCTCACCAGTGGGTTGGAGACTCAAAAAAGTTGGATGTGCCAACACCATGCCGACATCACAAAAATAAAGGGAATCCATTATCATGCCCATTATTGAGATTTTCACTGGGGGGGGGGTTTCAAAGTTGCCCATTAATTGTACATTAATTATCTTATTATTTCGACCATTAATCCAAATTTGGCCTGAAAAACAACTTAATGGGCATGTTAATGGAATAAATAATGGGCTGGAATAAGGGAACTTTGAAAGACCCTATTGTCATGCTCCCAAAAAGGATTGAGCCCAGTAGTTTGGTTTCCACTAGTGACAGCTGTCAAATGTTTGTACTCAGAAAAACATAACAATCTTGGAATAGTTGATGTAATCAAAACAAACATATTGCGTGGGTAAAAACATTTGTTGCAGAAAAGCTAATATAAGCAAAACAAACATATTGCATAGGTAAAAATATTTGTCACAGAAAAGCTAATATAAGCAAAACAAACATATTGCATGGGTAAAAACATTTGTTGTGGAAAAGATAATGTAAGCAAAATATATGTATTGCTAAAACGTGTGTTCTTTGGGTGCTAAGTTGAGTCCCAAGGGCATTCCCAGGCATAAATTCGGCCCAGAAACTAGTCTGAGTGGTCTTCCCTATATTTCCAAACCCTGTACTGGTGACAGAAGGATGCACAAATGCATGCCCAGGCAGAGTGGCAGAAAAAGGCATGAATGTGAGCCCAGGTGTGCTGCTTGAAGGCAGATATGCATGTGGGAACACCCCTGATAGGTATGCAAGAGCAAAAGAATGTGCAGCAGAGCCCACTGCTGCAGTGGAAGGGAGTGCATGTGCAGGGGAAAGCACAGTAGCAGCATAAGGTGTTAAGGCTGCAACAAGCCTTGATAGTACAACTTGTACTGAGATTTGGTCTGGTGGCAAGTGAATGAACAAGTAGAGTCACTAGTGACTGACTAGAGATGACTCAGAGTGTACTGGGCAATAAGAGGATGGTCTGTGAAGGATTTGACAATGGTTGTATTGGAAACCAAGTCAAGCTTAGGGCTTGACTGTCAAAATACTGAGTGCTTATATACAGGCATGTCTGCGCACAGACCAAGACTACTAGGAGAGGTACTACTAGTAGTGACAAAGCTATCTGTACTGTCATGATATCTGTGGCCAAGTGCTGCAGTCTGTATGAGTAGAACAATGGGATATGAGCAAGAGCAAATCAGGGGTCAGGGGAATTGCCTAATCTATCCTTAACCAGGTACTAGTAATGACAGGTCATTCTGAGAAGAGAAGTATTGTCATGATACAATTATAACAATGAAGTTTGAGATTGATCCAAGGTGATCTGGTTGCTGCACACCCATTATGGTCTAATGGGCATCTGAAGTAAGCAGCTACCCTTTATGGTAGTCAGTTTTGATGGTGACCTAATTAAGGGCCATGTCATTATCCATGTCTTCTGCAGAGCTCTGCGTGGCTGAGGGATTGTCTGTGGATTCTCCTGAAGAGGTCAACTGGTGGCCCTGACTCTGGGGCAAGGTGCTGGCTATAGGTGATAAGGCAGCAGGTGTGATTGACTGGTAGCTGCCTTCTCTACTGGTGTGTTGGCATATAGGTGCAGATAAAGGACTTGTAGGTGACAAGGAGTGCTTGCAGGACACAGGACTGCTGGGCTGGGTGAGGTATGCTTGCCATGGTTTGATAGGGGACTCTTCTGGGGATAAGGTATATGTCTGGCCTCTGGGGACATCAGGTTCATAGTGCATGACTAGTTTTGGCTCTAAAGGTGGTGCGTCCTCCATGGGACTGTCTGGGTCTTCCAGTGGGTTCTCTACTGGGGGTGGCTCTTGGTACATCTCCATTGAGGAGTACTCCCTTTGGTGGATGTTCCATGGGATAGGGATGAGGGGCTTGACTGGTGGCTGGACAGGTGATAGTGTAGGAGGTTGCTTAATAGCATCTTTGGACAGTAATGGTGGTAGGACTGGTAGGGGTTTGGCTAGGGGCTTTGGGGTGGTCGCTAAGGGGTATGAGGGAGGTGAAAAATAGGGTGGATTGTAACATGAGGCCCCTCCTAAGGGAATCGTTTCCATACAATTACAAGCTAGCTGGGTCCTGAGTTCCTTGTGATGCTTAAGTGAGAAGTGTGCCCATTTGGCCTGACTGGGGTTGGGTAGTGTGAGTCCTCTGCCTTTTAGCAGGTTGGTTGTCATGAAGTAGAGCTGGGGGTGTATCCATAGTAGGTAGAGCGCTGTGTCCTTGTTGAGTTTCCTGAAGTAAATGGTTAGAGTCCTGGTCTGAAATTTCCCTGAGTTGCATTTCCATCTGTCGTCCATAGCTGTGAAGTCCTTGATAACTAACTTGAGGACTTCCTTTCTGAGTTCCTCTTTAAGGCTCTATGCTTTCTGCCTCCGCGATGGCAAGGAGGACTTCATTGGTAAGAAGTCCAGCTTCAGTGTATTGGCTGGTAGTGTCACTGTTGTCTTCTTCTGTCTCTGTGTCTGGAGTTTGTTTGCTTCCAGGATAGAGTGTTATGAGATTCCGGACTGACCTAATCTCTGCCATGTAAAAAGATCAGTCTGGACCCTTCTGGTTCAGACCTTGTCTAGATGTGTCTGGATACACCTTATGCAAACCTTTTCATACATAGTCTAGTACCTGTCTAGAATGGCCTGAGCATTCTAGACCTTCCCCTTTGGCTAGATCTAATCTAGCCTTCCTTGTTTGTACCATGTAAATAGTCTTGCACCTGCCTATAAAACAGGTGCCAATTGTGAAGAGTTGGGTCTCCAGACTTGACTTACAATCAAAGTCATTCCCCTTTACCCCTGTCACAGAAGCCTTGCTTCTATCTGTTCTTATCAAATCTTTATCAGTAGAGCCTTGCTCCTGATCTCATCAATCTATCTCTGATTCTTTGAATCACATCACACTGCTCTTTGAGCATATTACATTATCCTTTCCCACAAGTCATCTGATTCATATCATGTAACTTCTCTCCCCTCAACAAAGGTTCATTGAGCCTAACATAGAGTCTGGTAGTGCTGGCAGCAGGGTTGAATGGGCTGTGTTCTCCCAGTGTTGTTCCCTCTGATGCTGATGTATATATGGGCGGGTGTCCTGGTAACTGGGGTTCTGTACTGGGTTCTGTGGTAGGGTGGAATTGGAATTGTGATCCATTATACTGGTAGTGCTGATGGCAGATTGCTGCACTAATAATTGGTTCTTTGCTATCAACTGGGACATCAACTCCATGGTGATGAATAACAGTTTCTTCTTCTCCTGGCTTCCAACTGGTCCAGTGGAGCCAAACAGTGAAATCATTTCTTCTGATGAAGGCAGTAAAGAGATACAGGTTGTTAGCTTCAGTGTGTATGCAGATGAGTGTGATGCCATTTTCTGTTCCAAGGGTGAAGATGGTAGATATGGGGAATCCTGAGCTAGGTAGGTCTGGATGCTGTGCCATTTATCGGCAGTGGATAGGGCAGTACTGTTCTTTGGATGTGCTGTGGTGCAGGAGGGTGCACTTGAAGGTGATATCAATGGTGTGTTGTAGTAAGGTAGGCTTCTTAGCAGCTGGTATGAATTCCTTGAAGCAGTATGGCTGGGGAAAGATGGCTGTCACGAGCGGTACTTGCGCCCCCCAGTCTCAGCTACAAACCTGTAACTTCAGCACCACATGACCGTGGGAACATATCACATGACCATACACATGACTCATCACGTGACCCCTTTGCCACTTGTACATCACGTGACTTATCAGCATGTGACCCTGGGAACCTATGACCCTGTGACCCTGGAAAGATAACACACGACCTATCAAGGAAATGGTCATCAACAATGTCACCTGACCAGACGCGCTTTGGACGCACGTCTAACCCATTGATCAACACATGGCAGATCGTGGGAATGATCAACAAGATGTGTCCACTAAACAATCAATGAACATGTGACGTGACTCGATCAACGAAGACACGACTCATTAGGGCTAGACCCTAATTGAGATGTATAATGTAATCTGCAGTTACTGCACATCAACTGCGCAGTCCCCCGTTACCTGTAATTGTACCTACCCTAAACTGCGCACAGACCACCCTGTATTAGTATATAAGACCTACGAATTTAGGTGAACAGTCCTTAGACTGTTCTCTTGTCAATCCCCATACTGGAGCCTTTCAAAGCTCCCTTATCGTCAGCAGCTTGCCCGTTGTCTTCTACCATCTACTCCGTCCCACCTCTCCTTGCCTTTTGTCTCTTCCTCCTCAACATCTCCTTGCTGCTCCTTTGGATCAGTCACCTTCAACTCTGCGCCGTCGTCAAGTCTTGCTACCCATAAAGTAGTGAGTTCCCAACATTAGAACAGTCTCTTAAAGTTGAAGCTGACTGTTTGGAAGTGTCCTCACCTTCCCTCTCCGTTGCCTCTTGGTCCAACTTGAACGCCGTCTACCAGGAGAACTCTGCTGCTGCCTTGGAGGTCATCAACAGTGTCCTCAACAGCCCCCACAACACTTGGAATTACCCAAGTCCCGGAAGCCCCCATCTCCAGTACCCTCCTAGTTCTACATTGTCCCCCGTCGTCCCCTGGTCGCCCACCATTGCCACCAGTCCTGAGCTTCCCTTTGAATTTACCGTCCCCAGCTTCCCCTTCCTTGAACCCACTGGTCCTGGCCCCTACGACAATTACATCCCACAGTCCCCACAATACTCCACCTCATCTGCTAGCGCCGGCATCACCCTCGTCAACCTGGACACCCTTGAACCCACCCCCATTGATCTCGACCCCTACATGGTCCGCTCGCCATCACCACCTACTCCCAAGCCCACTGAGAAGGCACTTCGCGCCGCCGCCAAGTTCGACCTTAGACAACTCGGAGAAGAAAACGCTGCCCACGTCGTCCGCCTTGCCCAAGCCGAACTCGACTCCCTCCTTCCCCCACTCACCCAAGACAGTTGGAGCCACTTTCAGCTCACAGGTGACTTGGTCGACCACATCTCACTTGAGGACATCCCCCTCAAGAACATCCCCCTGTCTGTCGTTACAGCCCCCGTCGCCGCCGTCCCTTCCCCCGCCCTGTCGTCACCCGCTCCTCTCCCTATCCCAGTATTTTACCCGACAGTCGATGTTGGCCCCTTTGAATACCTCTTTGCTGCCCCGCCTTGCCTCCCTGCCAACAGACACCCTCATCAGTACACGGTCTACTACGAGCAGGGTTGTTAGATTTGGTTCTTGTCTGAGGAGCTCATCAATAGTCAGTTTCTCAATCACATCCCCTGGGCCCAAGACCTTGACACCGCTGCACCCCCATACTTCGTCACCCCCTTCCACGCCAATGCCCATCACTCCATCTACATCCACTCCAATGGCGCTCTCCCCCCGGTCCACGTCTGTGCCAAAGTAGGCAAGCACCCATGGTCCCCCAAGTTTCCCTTCGGTTATATCAAGACCACCTTCTTGGACTCGATTAAGTTTGTCTTTTCTCATTTCCCTCCCCTTTGGCTTGCTCACTTCGAAGGAGCCCTTGTCCCCCTTGTTGCCTACGACTTTTTAGACAGTTGTACCACCATCCTTTGCAGCCACTTACATTTCACAGAGCAAGGGATTCTTTTTGTTAACTGGAGCACATGTATTACAGACTTGCTTCATATGGACCCTCAATTTTCTTGTTTTGTACCTACCCCACGAGTTCCCACCAGGCCTTTTGATTTTATTACACCCCCTTCCGAAAACCCTTTGTAATACTTCTTAGTAAGTTACAAAGGACTTATATTTCGGTGTAAAAATAAATCAAAGGTTTTAACTCGTCTTCTTCTGTTTGTCTTAAGTGGCGAGTTTTCGCGAAGAAATCTTAAGGCAGACTTACTCAAGAATCACCAATCTCCAGGAACAAGTTCAACTTACCTATTGGAGTGAACATCACTTAGTGCCTCAGGATCTCTTAGACATCCTCCCCTTTGGTCATCTTTTCAGTGCTCAACGCTTTTATCATTACATTGATTACCAACTTGTCAACATCCTTAACACAGCAAGACGTTGCACTGCATATTGGCAACTCTCTGGCACCCATAACTTCGACCAATCCCCAGCCACCCAGATCTCCTTGTTCTACAACGAAACCTTTTTCTGGCACTACTTCATCCCGTCACACAGGCCAGAAATTATCATGCAGATCCAAGCCAGACACAGAATCAGATTTCTATCTAGATTTTACATGTCAGAAACCAAAGTTGAAGTGGAATTTAACGAAATTCGACTCCAGACAAACCCAAGCGAAGAATTCACTTCAACTAACCTGTACCAGTTCATCTACAGTGACGAACGAATCCTCACATATCAGTGGAACAACCGCACCTGGACCACAGATCTTCTCACCCCACATATGAGTCTCATCAATCCCCCTTCCCACTTTACCCTTCCCATCACCCAGCCAAATACCCAGGGAAGAGACACCGAATACCTGGAATGTTTCCAGCATATCCTCTTGGAACCAGATCTTCTCACACTCAATTCATCGTATCATGACAGCGTGGATAGTACATTACCCCCCACTCTGGTTGGTACCCCTCAATCCAGTCCCCCAAGCACACCTGAGTCAGTATATCGGCGTGCCCGAGAGATCACCTTTTCGAACGACAACCTGGATCTTTGTTTCTGCGGAATCAACCTTTGTCGTTGTGATAGCCGTTACCCCGGAACCCCACCCACCCCACTCGGAATCCACCTCTGGGACCCCCGATTCTTCAGAACAGGACCTATAGAAGGTTTCCATTACAACTGACAACCTGGCCAGTCCACATAACCAGAGAAATCACTCAGCCCCAGCCCAGGAACAAGGACACTCCATACCCTCTAATGAAAGAGGAAGACATAGACTTCGCCGCACCCAGAACTTTGTTGACTGATGACCCCAACCTGTTCCCTCTCCCCAAGTTTATAGAGAACCAACCCCACCCCTGAATCCTTTTACGGTACCAGTAACACATCACATTCAAGAAGTCCTACACGGACCATATAATGCATTACCAAGAATCAAACAACCACTACCCCCTACTCCCCATAGTCACCACACCAGCGTCTCAGGAAATTCAGATCTAGTTGGAGCCACATCACAGATCTATCTACTGGAAGTTATCTACCTTGGTGTCACTGCCCCTACAAGAAATCGCACAGAGCTCCACATCTTCAAGCAATATTGTTTGTTCCTCCTACAAAATCGTACTGAGAAACATATTAGCCACCCCTTGGCAGAGTTACAGACTATCACTCTGCATATCGGGGCCTTTAATAAATTCTTTTGGAAATACCATACTTCGATCACAATCAATGGTATTCTAGAAGATTATAGAGGCATTACCCATCATAGTGATACTAGAACTCCTTGTCTGGTTAAAGTGTGTACAATTTTCTACAGTTGGGATAACCCCAGTTATACCGTCACTCTTGCATAAGCTCTTGGAAGACCATCCTTAACAACTTTCCGCCCGAAGACCAACTTGAACTCACAGAAGAAGAACAGGCATATATCCCAGTCTACGCCACTAACGCCTTTGCCACAGACTATAAAGACACTAGGTGTCTCTTTGCTCTTTTTCAAGAACCAGCTATCTGGTGTAAAGGAGTAGGAACTATCTGGAAATTTACTTCAGATAACTCAGAACTTACCACAAGGAAATTTTGCTTCCTTGTTTCACACCTTGACGAAGTTGAAAACTTTGATTTTGTACAACAAACCGCTACCTACAACGGCAAGCAAATCAAGTGGGATACCCTATACCCCGAGTGGAAATACCTCAACAACCGAAAGGTACATTTCCAAAGTCCTAGTACTTCTGAAGCAGAAGAAACCAAGCCCTCTATCCCCGGAGAATTCAAAGAAGAAGAAAGTGATAAATCCGAAGGAACTGATAAAGCAAGCAAATCAGACGAGGAATCTACACACAGTAAATCCTCCACCAACGAGGACACACTCAATGTTAGCAACTTACTACAAGAAGCTGAAACAAGGATTGTTGCTACTCTCCAGAAACTCACCAGTCGCCCTAGTACCCCAAGTCCCCAAGGAACCCCGTCCCATCCAGCAAGTACGCTTCCTGGAAGCTCCAAACTTTCAATACCAGAAGAAAGTTCACTTCCTACTCCACCCGTGTCCAAAGGCAAAGCAAAGGAAGAACCTTTACCCCAGACTCTTGCCAGCTCTTCGAGATCCTCGCAAGCCACTCCAGTACCCACCGCAACCCAGTCAAAGACACCACTCGTACCGAAGGGAAACCCCAAGGGAATACCACCGCAGATCCCTCCTCACTGGCCACATTCAGGAAGACCAGGCCCACCTCAGAGACCACCTAGTCCCCCAGCACCACCCCCACCCCCAGTTATCATGGCAGGAAATGTCGCAACTCCCAAACTATTGGGAAGTACCCCTGATCCCTATGATGGGAACCCAACAAAGGCCCAAGCCTTTTGGAATACCTTGGCCAACTATTATACAATGAACAACACAGTCTACAATACTAACAACAAGAAAGTGCCAGCAGCATTGACCAATTTCAAAGCTGGTACTTGTGGAGGAGATTGGGCCAGTGACTGCATCGCTGAAGCTTTAGCAGCCAACCCAACCGACTATGGAACATGGGCCCAATTCCAAATAGCCTTTCAGAAGCAATTTATCCCCCCTGAAGTCCAACAAGAAGCTATTAAAGGGATGCATGACACATACATGGGCAACCGAGAATTTAACGACTGGTACCAAGATTGGACCCACCATGCTCAACAATCAGGCGTCGATGACAATACCAAGATGTATGCATTCAGACGATGCATTAACTCAGCACTCCAACAGAAACTAGTTGCCCTATCACCCCAGCCAGCCACACTCCCAGATCTCATTGACTTAGGGAGGGACGTCGAAGCGAGCGCAGCAAGCGGAGACGTCACTAAGCTGTCAAGAGCGGTGAGGGGGGCCAAACGGAGACAACTGGGGGAGAGATGGGGACTCTCCGCCCATCCCAGTTTCGACCTTATATCTCATCAGGTCTCCGTTTGAATCTCCGATTAAACTTACAAGGCCCTTGCGCTATTGGCTCGGGCTGTTGCACTGCCGGTGCTGACTAACGGGGGACACATCACTCCGCGGACTTCTTGTGGGTCATCGGCTTTGGGCCGGCCGATGGCTGATGTCATGTCACGTGCCAAGTCACGTGCGGAGTCACATGATGCTTACTATATAATATCCCAACCCATGAGGCAATACCAGGCTATTGCGTCAGAGTAAGCATCGTTTGATAAGTGCTGGTAACGTACCG
>Ga0307510_10000137_pt1 | contig 60227 bp, 56 predicted proteins | sample 12_EM_MG_FD_207224 | JGI IMG/M metagenome (GOLD analysis project Ga0307510, IMG submission 207224) | Populus trichocarpa ectomycorrhiza microbial communities from riparian zone in the Pacific Northwest, United States - 12_EM | ecosystem: Host-associated > Plants > Roots > Unclassified | place... | reverse complement strand
GTTGGTAAGTCTTTTGCTGTTGATAAGTCCTTTGTTGGCAATAAGTCCTTACTGAGTCCTTTGCTGGCAACAACTTCTTATAAATGCCAAAAATACCAGTCTAGACCAGTCTAGACCAGTCTTTTGCTAGACCAGTCTAGACCAGTCTAGACCAGTCTTTTGCAGTCTTTAAAAAAACTTCATAATGCTTGGACCTTAACCTGGACTGGTCAAAGACTGGACTGGACTGGACCTGAAGTATGGTCTTTTGCAGTCCAGTCCAGTCCAGTCCAGGTTAAATTTCCAGTCCATAGACTGGACCTCTAAACACTAGCCCCCACTGTTGCCGTTCTTCCCACCATTGCCACCACTGCTGCCACCACTGCCACCACCACTACCAAGCATAGCACTACTACCACTGCCAACCCGACTACCGCTGCCGCTGCCACTACCAATACTATTTCTGCCCTGACTACTAGGAGCCTTATCACTGGCAACGCCATCCCTAACATTACAAACTCCAACATTGATACTTATACCACTGCCATCACTGCTGGTACTAGGCCTCCTGATGATGACAATCCACTTCTTGTGTCATCACCATATGACCAGTTGACATGTGCAGAGCAGCCTTTATGACTTGATGACCAGTTCCATGTATTATCTATTCACTTGTCTGGAAACTTGCCTGTGGACCAAGCTGGTTGTTAAGGTCCAAGGGCCTTAAAGATGCGACGTGCGTGGGTTGGTTTGGCAACGACTGGGATTGCTTAGTGGGTTGTCCTCCTAAGGCAATGATCACGTGAGTAGTGCGGTACTGGTTGGCTACACAGTATAACAAGTAAGTCCCCGATGATAAGGGCGACTCCTAAGTGTTCTGATAGATGATGAAAGGGGAGAGCTTCAAGAGGGGATTGAAGCGACTGAGGGTTCGGGCTGTTTGACTCTGGGAGTCCTGGGTGGAAGCTACAAGTCTTGGATTGAAAACCAAGTTAGGCTTAGGGCCTAACTGCTAAAAGTACAAGCGCTTATATACAAGTGAGAAGTAATGGGTTACAGGAGTCACAGAATAATACTGTCACGTATAGTAAGGTTCATCATGAGCTGGCAGTTCTAAGTATAGCTTCATCATGAGCTGGCGGTCTCATCATGATGTGGCAATAAGCTGGCAATCCATAAAGGGGTAAACAGTGATGCTGTGGAATGCTGCGGACTGCAGAGTGATGGCATGTAATATCTGACTGCGGAATGGTCAGGTGATCCATCAGGTGACTTGTCAGGTGGTTTGGTGGCAGTCCGAGTGGCATGTGAGGGAACGAGTGGGGAACGAGTGACCGAGAGTGCAGAATAAATGGTAGAAAAATGGCGGAAAATGAAAGATAAGGCCCAGGATCATAACACTGGTTCTGATAATACATCGGAGGCCAGTGTACATCAGAGGTGTCATAATGATGCACAAGATGTGAAGGAATTCTTCAAAGATAAGAATGGACGATCGTACTGCAAGTTTTGCAAGTATGTGTTTTTATCTATTTTTGACGCTTGCTTTCCTAACATAAAGTTTATAGTCTCAATTGCCCTACATCGTCATGAAAGTCCCATCACCACTCCTATAAATTTTCTTGTGCTACCACTACCCTCTGTCATCATCTTGTAATTAAGAATGCCCAGGAGTGGATCACGTTATGCAGGAAAGCTGGCATTCCGATCACCGCAACTAGCAAGGAAGTACATAATGCGGTTGAAAAGTATTCCCCCAAGGATAATGATGATGATGATACAAGTGGGTGCCCTGTTCCGGTTACTTGCATCTATACCCCTGAGGCCTTTCTGGATGCAATCGCTGAATGGATTGTTTCTGATGATCAGGTCAGTATATATTATTCTGTTTGATTCCTTTTCTGACACTATTGGTGGTAGTCCCTTAATGCGATTGAAAATGTACGCCTTCGATCAATTTTCTTAATGCTACACCCTGGACTCTCCAACCAAGAGATTCCACATTGTACAAAGCTTCGTCACTGCATTATGGAGATTTGGAATGTCCATGTGCATGATCTTAAGAAGAAGATGCAGGTAAGTTACTGTACAACCTACAAGATATTCTATCTTCTCATTTACAATATAGGGAGCACTTGGAAAAATCTCATTTACAGCTGATTGTTGGAGTGATCCCAATCTAATGCCATTCATGGCCATCATGGTGCACTGGTCTGCCCACCATGTTAAGGATACTCAACAGGGGCAGCGGTATATTACCAGCCTTCACTCTGAGCTCATTGCCTTTCATCATGTGCCTCATTGGCATACAGGTGAACACCTAGCATCGGTGTTTATGAGCATACTTGACTGCTACAAGATTAAAAATGTATGTAACACTTTTATGGTTTAATCTTAGCTAATATGTCCTGTCCAGATCGGGTGGATAACGCTTGACAACACAAGCAATAATGACACCCTAGTTTCATTGCTTGCAGCTCAGCTTTTAGCCCAAGGTGTTGACTTTGTATCCCATGAACGACATATCAGGTATGTTGATTGGTTACACAGTGGTACTATTACTAATTATTGAAATAACAGGTGTTTCCCACACATTATCAATCTTGCAGTTCAGGCTGTCCTTAGCTCAATTACCAACATGAGCTATGCCAGAGAAGATGCCGAACATTTCAATATGTGGCAGTCAACAATGCGTGATGTTGTTGCTTCACTTCAGACACTTATCAACAAGGTACGTATTTTCTATTGTCCTGAAAGACATATAATCCTTATCTTAATGTATAGATCCATGCATCAGGCTTCTGTCATCTAGAGTTTGAAGAAGTACAGAAGGAGCATTTGAAGGATAGTCCGGTATTAAAGCTAATTCAGGATGTCCCAACATGCTGGTCTTCAACCCATCTGATGCTTGTACATGCAATACAACTTCAATGGGTATGTTTATAATCCTAAATTGTTTTCTTTTGTCTTAATATTCTAAACAGGCAATTGATATTTTTGTATCGAAGAACCCTGATTTGTCTGATTATAGACTTAGTGCTGAAGATTGGGCACAGATTAAAGTGTATGCAAAGATTCTTGAGGTATGTTTTGATATATAATATTGTGTTGTACTATACTAACATATTGACTTATCTAGGTGCCTCACGCATTTCAACATAAGCTTTCATATGAGAAGACACCAATTCTATGTGAAGCCCTTCCATCATTCCAGAAAATTATTGTAAAGTGGGAAGAGTATCAGGATAAGATGCCAGAATATGCACATCATATTGAGGCTGGTCTCTTGAAGCTTCAGGACTATTTTTCCTGTGCTATGAAGGTTCCAGTATATCAACTTGCAATCTGTAAGATGGTCCTTTCATTGATATGGGTTGACTGGCTAATAATCTTTATTGTACCTCCCAGTACTTCATCCATCAAAGAAGCTTTCCTGGTTCTGTGAGCATTTGCCTGATCAGGTTCGGTCAGCTAAGAAGATGTTTCTTGAATATGTAAGCTGTCAATTTCCTTTCTAATGCTAAGACGGAGACTGATATTGAGTAGCTGGAGCCTTATCAGCCATCATCAAATCCCCACACACCATGGCCCCAGCGCACCATTCACTGTGTACAAGACACAGAAGCTGATTGGGCTGATTCAGTCTTGGGTATAGATTCCTATGATGACTCTGTCCTTAGCTGCTCTTTGCAAATGGAGGTGGAAGCATACTTCCTCGACACAGTGACATCATCCTACACAAGTATTATGATGTTTTGGCAGGTATGTTGCAATTACTTCAGTATTGTTGGTTTATTGGTGCTTACTTATTTCTCTTAGGAGAACCAGTTTCGTTATCCCACCATCTTTATGCTTGCCATGGATGTGTTGGCCATCCAAGGCTCCTCAGTTCCCTGTGAACGTGTTTTCTCATCAGGGAAGGAAACAATGTCACCACATTGGAATCAAATTAAGCATGATCTCATAGAGGGGCTTCAAATGCTTAAATTTACCATGAACCATGGCAAGCAACTTGATTTTATGGTAGGATTGGGGCAAGAGGCTGAACTGCATGTGTTAGAGAGACTGGATCATCTGGATAGTTGTGTTCCAGAAGATCTAATGACTTTTCGTCGCAATCTTATAGCTTCTCTGGATGGTGATGATTCCTCCATCTCATCTGATGAGTCAGACCTTAATTGTGAATAGATCCCCATTCCCTAGCATGTAGTTTTCTTTGAAATCGAAAGAAAAGTGTTTTGTTGTGGTCCTAAGCGTACTATGTGTGATGCATGTGATGACGCGCTTGTGTGTGAAACGGCAATCCTGCATCCATCTCCATTCACTTACACGCAACACCATCACCATCTGCAACACTGCCATCCACCCCTCCAAATGGTGCTACAAAACTTTCTCCTCCCTCTCTGCCACTGCTCCCCCCTTCTATTGTGTTGTCAAAACCAACGTGACGTGGCTCCTGCTCTGCTGGCATCTCCGCCCCACCCACCGCGTGTATGGCATCGAGCCCACTGCAATCATCTTCCAGCAGTGTGATACGGGCAAGTGCCTCGGGTGCAAGCATTCTATCCCCCACATGGCATGCGATTACGGTGTGCCATACAACCAAATCCACTGTGCAGACCACCACACAATGCTCTATCCCACCTCATATGCACAGTCCCTGGCATGCACATCTGCCTTGGCGCCGCTGTGGCCAACATGCAGCCTGACCTGGCCATCGCAGGTGGACTCAGAATCAGGCCTATGTCTGGCAAAGTGCTTGACCCTGCTCTTGTCATCGCTGCAGACAGCATGAAAAGCCACTCTGCAGAAGGTTGTCACAGGCCTCAACAACAGGCCCAAGCTGGCAGGCGACACTGCATATCACATGGTCATATCTACAGACCTCATGCTCCTAAGACAACAGAAGCAACTATGTGGACTGGGTGGCACCCTGCCACCACATGGTGGGATATTGTATCATGAGTCTGTCTGTATGAGCGTTTCTTGGCAATGTTCTGGGAACGTGTGGGATCTGTGACAGTAAGCAAAGGAGTAAAGCCTGGTGTTAATACACCTAGATGAAGGACCAGTTGAGTCATGGGTGGCAGAAGGCAGTAGAGTCAAAATTGTGCATTAATTTGCAGACTTTGAGCCACAGTACTCCCTTGTGCCGCGGCGGCTCCTTTTCCAGTGTTGTTAAGCTCCTTTCATTCATCAAATCGATGTTAATGTGGCATCTCGTGGACCGCAACCCGTTTCCCATCTAGGTCCACCATAATGGGCGCATGGTGCTCTTGGGAGATGCATGCCATCCTATGCTGGTCTGTACGCTCTTATCATCAATAAACCACTATCCAGTAAGCTTATGATGTACCTCTCTAGCCTCACCACGCCCATGGTGCCATAATCATGGTCGAAGATGCGGCAGTCCTCGGCACCCTGCTGTTGTACGTCTTGTTATTCTCACAAGTCTCCACTCTTTTCAGAAGCGTACCAAGTCGTTCAGTGCATATCCCAATCCCTTGGATCCCTATCGCTCCTTTCTCCTGACCAGCGGGCACCCTTTTCAGGTTACCATGCGCGACGGCGACCCAGGGTCCTCCTGCCTGAACCGAAGGATGTTCCACCCTCCAGATGAGCCCGAACAGCGCGCGCATAACAATACAATGCATGTTGACATCGCTGTTGTTCATAATCAAGATGAAGTTTTGGCCTTGGTTGTTGATTTCCTGGGCGTCACCCCATCTGCCCTAGAGACTGCACTCTCATACAAGACCAAGCTTGTCAAGAAGGAATTCTGCAGTCTCCCTTGATCCAGATGGTGTGGCCAACAATCGTGACAACCTTGCAAAGACACTTTTTTCCCTCTCTCTTGTTCACTTGGCTTAACGAACCCATCAATGAATGTTCCTGTTGTGATGATTTCATCACCTTTATCAACCTTTTCGACCTTCCCGGACCCCAGAACCTCATGCCCCGACCCAATTCTCTTGACCAGTTTGCCATCAACTTTGCCAACAAGTGCCTCCATAACTTCGTTCAGAAGGTCTTCGAAAGCCATGTCGCCAAGTCTAACAGCAAAGGCATCTCCTGCTTTGTCTCACAAGTACCCTATCTCGATAATTTGGAATGTGTGCGACTACTGCAGAATCAACCTGGCTGTCGGGAATGCACTATGTGGATGTAGTGGGACACGACAACAACAGGGGTTTGAAGGTGACTGATCCGCAAAGGTCAACAACGTCAAGCTTGAAGGAGATGGAGCTTAGATCTTGAAGAGGAAAAGGGAAAAAGGGTAAACGGTGATTATAGTCTTGTAATCACTTATTGGCAGTTATTATGTAAGGGGTGACAAGAGAACAGTCTGAGGACTGTTCGTGTAAATTCGCAGGTCTTATATACTAATACAGGGGGGTCTGTGCGTAGTTAAGGGTAGGCATAATAGAGAGAGACGGGTGGACACGTGCCCCTTTAGGGCAGGTAATAATACAAGAGACAGGTGAGACTTGAGCTAAGAATAGACACGAACTAATAATAGATGAACTGCGGACTGTGCTGCAGTTCCGCAGTAAGTCTTGTGACTTCGTTGATTCTTGATCAACCGTTGATTGTTCCCACGGTTTTCCATGTGTTGATCAATGGACAAGACACATGTAGAAAGCGCGCATGATCAGGTGATTGTATAGATGACCAATCCCTTGGTAGGTCATGTGTTAGGTTCCCATGGTCACGTGCTGGTAGGTCACATGCTTGGTCACATGCTTGTTCAAGGGCTTGTAGGTCACATGATGAGTCACGTGCTTGGTCATGTGGTGGGGATTTCCCAGGGTCACGTGGTCGAAGATTCTCTTTGGTTACTGGTCGTTGACCAGCCTTTGTCGCAGGCTTAGGAGGGTGTCAGATAGCCATTTGGCTATAGCTTGGTTTAGGGGCGGTTCTCATGGGACTTGTGGGGGTTTGGACTGGGTTTCTAGATGGCGTGGACTTTGTCCACAACACTGGCGAACTCATCTACATAATGGACGACCAAGCCTGCTGCGCGGTGAAAAAGACTGCCATACAATGGTTGAAGCATTTGGAGAGTGTTGGGAAATCACTCATCATTCAAGTTCGGCTCAGTAGTCCACTTAGGCTTCCCAACATTCACCATCAATCACTTCAATGGACCCATCAATTACTCATCTGAGAGCTTTCTCAATCAAAACCTTGACTCACTTAACCTGACTTTGTCTCCCTACTTCGAGGCAGGGCTTCTGGCCCTGAGGCAGCAACCAGTGGTGGGGTCCGATTCCGTCAATCCATTTGTACATGGGCTGTTTTCAGGCAAAGCAATTGCAATGCAGATGCACCCACGTAATGAGGACAATCGTTGTGGTGCAACAGCCTGTTAAACCCACATGTAGGGTATATCATGGGTGCGGGTAACACCACGGTATTTTGGTCACGGTTGTGACAGTTACAGTTACAGTGTCCAGCTCTGCCACACCGCGACAGACTGTCACCTTCACCCGCAGTATGCAGTTGTCCACGGTTTTTGTAACCTCCAGACATCTTTGTTGTTGACAACTTGATCAATGTCCCAAGGCCATCCTCCGAAATCTGACACAGAGCTTGTTCACCCCTTTTATCCTCACTGCATCAAGCTTGGTTACTGTGGTCTGTTGTCAGCCCCGTCTCTTCTCATTTATCCTCTGACTGATAGTACTTTTTGTTTTTGACAGTGGTCTCTTCCCCTTCGCTCCCACCACACACACCATGCCAATTGATCCCCCCAGGATATCTTTTCCGCCATGTTCAGCACAGTCAAGTTTGTCATCGCTGCCTCGATATTCCACATCGATGATTCACATGTACACCCTGATCGAGTCAGGTAGCTCTCTGATATTGTTGTCAAGCAATGGATTTCCTGCTGAGTTTTCTTTTCTCACTTTATTGTCTTGATCTTACTCTTACCATGCCTTTGCCACAAGGCACTCCAGACCACCACATAAGAATATGCACATCGATATGGCACATATCTCTGTCCTGTTGCTCCCAAGTTGATGTCTCCTCTTGCGGGTGTCGCCCCTGCCATTTCCCCTTGCCATTCCCGTGCTGGTATCATCGTCAACTTTGTTACCACCACGGTGGAGATGTTGAGATGCCCCCCTGAAAATGCCTAAGATGGGGTGAACATGCTGTTGTTGTTGTAATTGGTGTTTGATTTGGCATCGACAGTGTCAATCATCATGAGGTGAGATTCTAATATTTTTGTTCGATATTCAAGTTGACGCCCCTTGTCTTTGCGCTGCTCGTTGCCTTGTCATCATTCCGCCCCTTGTTGCCTTGTCTTCGTCCTGCCCCTTATCACCTTGTCGTCTTCTCGCCGCTCATCACATCATCGTCTTGCATCTTTGCACACCTTGTCATTTTCCCGTCTTTGCGCACCTTGTCCCCACCGCATGCCCCACCACATGAAGATGCGATGATGGCATCTGAGCCCACACACTATCTTTGCTTGCACAATTCATTGCCTTCCACATCAGCCAACAACGTCTTATCTACGCCATCTGAGATGACACCTGCAGCCAAAACAAAGGAACAGCTGTGGTGGCACTACATCTGCATGCTACACAAAGTCATTGACAAGTCTGATATCACAGTCCCCATTCTCAATGCATGCGATCCAGCCAGGTATCACAGTCGGTTGGTAGGGGGGGAGGTCATTGACATCATCAGTATGCAGATCATGCTTGTTCTCAGATTTGGTGCTACACAGGAATGCCCAGGCTTGGTTCAAACACCCCACCCACGCTCCTCTTTCGCTCCACAGGCCCACATCGTCAGATGAATCTTGCCTCTGGCACGGCACCCCCCATACTTCGCCTTCTCAAGGCATACAAACCGAGCATGGCCCTGAGCATCACTGTCAAAAACTTACGGATGTGGCACCTCGAGGCGTCTATACCACTGGCAAGAGTTCGTCTGGTGTTGGTCTAACAGCAGCTGTCATGCATGACCTACTCACTGATGAAATGGTTCTTGGTGGGTTTGTTTACCTTGCAGGCCTTGATTGCATAGCTTGACATAAACCCACAGAGGGAGGTGCACTTGTCCTAGCTGACAACGGAATTGATGGATTTGACAAAATGGACAAGTCTGACTGAACGGCCATCCACAAAGTCATGGAACAGCAGACCATCTCCATCTCTAAAGCGGGCATTACTACAATGCTCAACATGTGCACGTCGATCCAAGCCGTGGCCAATCCATTGTATGACCGTTACAACCTCAAGGCGTCTCTTGTGGAGACCACCGATCTGCCAGCTGCGCTTATAATCTTGTTTCAACTTGCTCTTTTTTTGCTGGACAAGCCCTCATGCGACAACAATGACAAGCGACTGGCGCAACATGTCACCTATGTCCACATGTGCAGCAAGCACCCAGACCTTGAACACAAGCCACTTGATCCGGCTCTTGTGCGGTAAGCAGTCCCTCTACTTCTGCACCACTGCCACATCAACTTACTGAACAAATTCCCCTCGATAGTGCGTACATCACACTTGCCCGACAATGTCGCCCCGTCATCCTACATCGTCAACACATACATGTGCCTACATAAGCAATCCAAACACATTGCACAGCAGAACCACTTGCACATGCACACCTTGGCGTGGACATTAGTAACCTTACTCAGCGTCCTGCGGCTCGCACATGCCCTCGCTTGGCTGCGCTCTGCAGTGGTGGTGCTGCACACAGCTGTCACTGCTGGGAACGCCGAGAGGCTATAGCACCTGCGCAGTCTGGTGGCAGCATTTTAAGGGCCCGGCACGACACGTCTATTGGATGCGCATGCTCAAATCTCGCAATGCAGACGTTGCGATCCAAGCATCATATATGCTTGAAAACCTAACCAATGGCCACACACAGCAGCAGGCACTCATTCTTGGGTACAGATAGCTGTTCCGCTCATTGCAAGGTGTGCTTGTTGATGTGCCATGGCTGGCGCAATCATTGAACCGGCGTGTGGCACTCAACCAGCCAGCCACATCCTCTGGCCGAACAAGGAGTGGCTGCAACAGTTCAGGGTGCATGCATGTCCTTGTGACCTCTCACATTGCTGTGGCCGTGCATGTCAGTCAGCTCACACAATACTGTCGATGCATGCCATGCCAATCCCTCCCTCCACCCAAGAAATCTGTCCCCCAATGTCGAGCACAATTAGGTTCGACATCGCCTTCTCAACATTTGTCACATTCCTTATTCACTGCATCAATCATCCAGGCATATACCCCCCTTGTTGTTGTTGCGTCTTTGCATCCCTTATAGCATATATGTACTATGGCAGCTCCCAGCGATGGCCCTTCCAGAGGAGCTGATGCACAAGCTTGTGGCACAAACATTCCAAGAGGCATTTAATATGGTACAAAATGCTATCGTTTAGCCTGATATCGTGTTGCTCACTCCATGCTGGTGCAGTCTCTAATGTTGGCTGTGAAGTGGAGGCGGACCATGACACGTCAACAACCAGAACCATCCTGGACTTCAGGGTTGACCCCACCTTTCTTTGCAAAGATGCTGACGGGTCTATTCCCTTGCACATTGCCGTCCAAAACACAAACACCACTCTTGTTGAAGTTCTCATTCCAACGAGTGCTGTCACCGCCTCTTGACAACACCGACACCACCAATTCCCTTTCCACATCGCTTTCCCAACTTTGCCCTCATGAATGTTGCGAACGTGGTGGACACAGTGGGTGCAGCGGACGTGGTGGATGCAGTCTACATGGTGTGGTGGACATGGCGGACGTTGCGAATGCAGTGGGTGTGGCAGACACAGTGGATGCGACGGACGCAGTAGGTGTGGTGGACGTGGCAGATGCGGTCGGTGCAGCAGACATGGCGGACGCAGTAGGCGCAGTAGATGTGGCGGACACAGTGGACATGATGGACACAGCAGCGATGTCAGTGAGACCAAGGGGTGTCTGGGGAGGCAGGAAAGAAGGTTGTAGTCATGTCTCCAATCCATCTTCATCACTGCACCAAGCATTCTATGGTTCATCTTTCCCTGTCCACCTTATTGACTTTCAAATTGATTTATTGTATTTTTTAATTCAATTTTCTTTTTTTTTAGGCCTTGCAGTCTCCGACGCCATGCAGCTCCATCAAGCAACCAATGGGCTGCTCTCCACGTACCCCCTGCTGTCAGCAGCACAATATCCATCCAGAAGCTATCATTGTGCCCTGTGTGATTGGCTTCGATTCACTTCCCTGAATATCTGCTTTGGACGACCCTGTCCTTATGGCAGAAAACCTGTGGGACTTTGATCTCTCACAACTTGCATCTGCAGAATATATATGTGCTTCAGGTCTTGGGCCCATCCATCAGCGTAAGTTGGTAAACTTCTCAAAGGATTGGACAGAGCCTCTCGTATCACCCATCTTGCCACCACTGCCAATTGCCACTTTGACATCCCCACTGCGGTTTCTGTCACCATCGCAAGTTCACTTCATTGGGTTATTGCCCCTTATGACACCTGCCCGGGCAGCAATGTGTTGACATCCATAAGTGTTGTCACATTGTATTGCCCCCGAATTTAGAAGTCCCTTTTAATTGCCCACCCCACTAGTTACTGCAGTAGAACTACCAAAAGCAGTGTAATTTTTGTAGCAGAATATAAAACTTCACCGCAGGTACTAATAGTACTGCAGTTATAATGCAACACCGTATGATAGTACGGTTAATGTGGGATACCATATATGTAATATATGGGTTTATACCCGTTTCCTCAATGGGTAGGGTGTCTGCGGTTATGGGTGCAGTTATAAAGATGGGTACCCACGGTATACCCATAATACACCCTACCCATGTGTGCCCCTTCAATGTGGCAGAGGAACTCAGTCTGACATACTTCAAGTCTTGGTGATGTAGAAGAAAAGAAACGTGATGGCGGTGACACGGCAGCACTGGCTCAGAACAGTTCAAGCCCTTATGTTGCAGTGAATTCCGGAGTGCACTTGACACGCTGTTTGACACACTCAAAGAGATGCAGATGTGGTATGTTTTGCGTGAACCCGAATGACTCACAACTGCCAAATCAACTCCTCAAGGGCCACTCGGTCAAGGGAGCCTGTGTTTGACAGAAATCCCATGGCGGTGCGTAGGTCGGCATGACACCTCACAAGTTCTGCAATCAGTATTGGGAGAAATGCCCCAGGGTGGGAATCATGGAAGGCAAATCAAGAGATCAAATCAAGCAAGCCAGGTCGGCATTAGGCTTCAAAGATAGTAATCTAGTGCTTGGTCAGTACAAGGTGAGCATGTGGGAACCATATTGTACTCGATGACGACTCAACATTCCTACTCTAATTCCCAGGGCTTCTTATTGCACGAAGCCTTTCATGGGCAGGCTTACAATACTTATGTGTCAATGGATCAGCGATAGGAAGCGGACAGTACGGACAGTACAGTACTACGTGTAAAATAGGGGCATGGAGCAGGGGCAAATTCATAGGGGTAGCTGATGTGCCTATTTTCTGGAATGTTTCAGCATGACAGGTACTTTATTGAGCACAGCAAGTGGGACAACACTCTCAAAACCTTCATTAACTCAGATGGTAATCCCTCCCAGTTCACGGTTAGTCCTTCCCTCCTCTACTTAGTCCTATTATGCCTCTTCCCTAATAGCATATACCCTAGTCCATACCCACCGCAGCATGGTATGTCTCCTTAACCCACTCATTTTGAGTACCTAATGTCACCCTATCGCAGGTTGGTTATCGTTAGTGAGTGAACAAGCTGGGCTTTCCCTGGTGGATATGACAATTGACCCTTTGGGCCTCTCGAACACAGCAATCTTGACTGTCGGCTACAGAGAAATCACGCCTTGCTCCTTCCTCGGGTGTCTGATCACTCTCCCTTTACTTGTATTTGGGCTCCTTCTCATCGCGTTGCCCTCATTCATTCTTGGGTGCGAGTTTAGCATCGTGTGGAACGAAATGATGAATGGGCGAACCCTGCACATGCCATATGCAAATTCAGGTCAAGGCTATGCGCAGTCAGAGTTGGTGCATCTGTTTTTCTCTTTTGCTCTTATGGAGGAATTTAAACACTGACCTACTGGAGTCTAGTTCCTGCATAATCCGAGTTTTTTCTTGCAGATGCGGGCCCGTGCTCATAGCCTCAACGAGGAGTTGTCTGTAACAACAACTGTGGCGGCCATGGCCCACGAAAGCAACAAGGCGTGTCGTCAGCCTAACCAATTGTACGGTGTACTTGCGATGCAGCTTTCAGAGCTACGTGCAGCGATTTGGTTGCGCCAACCAGGAGAACTTGAAGCGCATACTGTACTGTACCTTCCACCATAGCACAAGGTAGAAAAAACCCACCAAGAGGGGATAAGTCTTTGCACTTTGATCTTGACATGCCTGTCTCTGATCTCTGAGATGCCCACCTTGTTACACCCACCACGCGGAAGAGGCGGCACTAAGGCAGTGTAGCTTCCAGAGTGAGGACAAGTGGGCCGCATCATCCGGCACACAGAGGACCGGGCCTCACACAGTTCTCAATTTTCCGCAGAGCATCAAGACCCCCCTCGATCTCAGCTTCTCGCATGCGATTACGCTGAAGCTCTTCTGTATCTTGAGAGCACAAGTAACCCTTGAGGCACCCCCTCCCAGGACAATCCCAGCATTGTCGTAGTAGATCCCGGTACAATGGTCACCACACCCGTTCCAAACATGTTTCTCCCACCTCCTCCCACTCCACCTCCGTCTGGTGACCTCTTCCCACACATTGTGGTTGTCAATCCCCTTGCCCCACCCCTCTGGCCATACCAGTGCTATCTTGTCTGTTCCTATCTCACCAACTGTATCGAAGATTTCCTTGACTCCTGCAGTGTATCAGTGCCGTGTCAGAGGTGGTTAACACTATCGTTGATGGTATTGGGACGCCTTCCCAAGTGAGTCCAATTCAGGGGGACTTTACTCTTCTCACCTGACCCCAGCGCAGGAATCAATGTTCGTCCGAATACAGGATGACAGACATAAGAAGGATGACAATTCATGGGCATCGGAAGATACCAGTGAGGGTGTTGTATATGCCCAAGTAGTGGCACGTCAAGCAAGCATCCTCCCATGGAGAATAAGATTGAGCTGCATGAAGCTACCCTTGACATGATAGAATACTTGTACATAGCCCCACTCACATATGAATAAAAGCACTTGCTTGGCCCTAGACTGCATCTGCTAAGTATTAGGGGCCATTAGAAGCCACTGCACAAACTTGTTTTGCTCTTGCCAAAATAGATATACCCAGTGGTCCCCGGTGGTCTGCTGAGTCCAGACCACACAGACCAATCCAACTCTGGTCCAGTCTTGGATTGGACCAATTTCATTGGGGGACCACATCAGACCGGACCAGACCAGACCAGACCGGACCGCGGCAACACTACTGAAGTTGAAGAAATGGAAGAAGACAAAAGGACAAGTTCTGAACAGTCATTCGACAGTATGGATATAGGAGTACTGTGTGTACCCTCCAATTGGATGCAACCATCTTTGCCTTAGGTCATGTGGTAATGACCACTCTAGGAAGGGCATTATGTTACAATCCTGGGCCCTATTTTTTTTTTTTTTCCACCTTTCCTGCCTACTTGCTTTGCACACTCAATCACTTGTTCCCCACTCATTCCCTCACACACCACTCAGACCGCCACCCAATCACCTGACAAGTCACCTGATAAGTCACTTGATCATTCCACAGTCATTTATCACATGCCACTGCTCTGCAGTCCACAGCATCACTATTTAACCTTTTATGGATTGCCAGCTCATGATGTGCTATCTATAGAATGCCAGCTCATGATGGAGCTACATGTTAAGGCTTCAACAGGCCTTGATAGTACGACTTGTACTAAGGGTGAACTGGTGGCAAGTACTTTGAAGGAGTAGAAGTCTCTAGTGTTGCTAGAGATGACTCTGAGTGGCTTATGTAAGAGATGAGGGAAAGGGGAGGCACAAGGGGAGCTTTCAAGAACATTGATATTGAGAATCAAGTCAAGCTTAGGGCTTGACTGTTGAAATACTGGGCACTTATATACAGGCGGGTCTGCGCATGGGCCATGGTCACTAAGGTAGGTACTTCTGGTCAAGAGGGGTCTGTCTGTATCGTATGAAGGTCCACGGATAAGTGCTGCAGTCTGTATGAGTTGAACAATAGAGAATAAGTAAGAGCGAATGAAGGATCAGGGAATTGCCTAATCTATCCTTAACCAGAGAACAATGGCAGCAGGTCATTCCAAGAAGAGAAGCATCATCATGATGCGATGACAAATCCAAAGTTTGAGATTGATCCAAGGAGATCTGATTGCCATGTGCCCATTCTGGTCTAATGGGTGTCTAGTGTAAGCAACTACCCTTTATGGTAGTTGGCTTTGATGGAGACCCAGTTAAGGGCCATGTTGCTATCCGCATTGTCTGCAGAGCTCTGTGTGGCTGAGGGATTGTCTGCAGACTCTCTTGAAGAGGTCAACTGGTAGCCTTGGCTCTGGGGCAAGGTGCCAGCTATGGGCGATAAGGCTGAAGGGGTAATTGACTGGTAACTGCCTTTACGACTGGTACATTGTTGTATAGGTGCAGATGAGGGACTAGTGGGTGACAGAGAGTGCTTGCGGGACACAGGACTGTTGCTATGACTGAGCCATCTCTGCCATGGCTCAATGGGTGACTCTTGGGAGGACAAGGTCTTCATATGACCTTCAGGGGTGTCTGGTTCATAGTGAGTGACTGGTTCTGGCTCTAAGGGTGGCATGTCCTCCATGGGACTGTCTGAATCTTCCAGTGGGTTCTCTACTGGGGGTGGCTCTTGGTATGTCTCCATTGAGAAGTACTCCCATTGGTGGATGTTCCATGGGACGGGGACAAGGTGTCACCGCCACAAAGTGAGGGCAACACTGATTCAGTGTTGGTTTAGGTAAGCTGTCCTAACTTGGTGGTATGTTGTGTGAATAGCTTGTTGCCAAGTTGTAGTCAATAAAGGAGAAGTGGTTCCCACACTAGAGTAACGTCCTAGTGCCCACTTATAGCAAAATGTAGGAGATGAGAAAGGGAGTTGAATTGACAGGAGATTCAACTTGCCATCTTAGGGACAGCAGTGAGTCTCTTTTATACTAAAGGTACAAGTACCACTAATCATCACGTAGTAAGCCAGATACATGCTATGACTAAGGTACTACTAGGATCAGTAAGTGACTCTACTGGATCAATAAGCAAGGTACACAACATCAGTCATCCGATCACTAATCACTACTGCTTTACTAAGGGCCGGTTCCCACAACTTACAAAGGTTGTCTGTGTGAGTAATCACAATCACCTAAGGCCAGTCACATTACCTCCCGCTCTAGCTAGCGCGACCATGCATGGACTTCTTCCATCCCCCTCAAGTGGCAAGTTGCTCATTCCTCTGCCGAATGAATGGTGTCACCAAGCACTCCATGTGCGCCAATTGCTTGGGGGCACAAGCCAACTCCAATCGCCCCTCACAGATAGTCTTCACAATCTGGACTGCATCTGCCTCAGCATTGAGCCATTCAAGTTCTGTGTTGATACAGGACAAGTCGTCATCCAGTTTGCAGTAGTGCGCAATATCCACAGCAATGCCCCAGTGTTATGATCCACCCCAATTTTTCTCATCCTTGTCGGACCCCCTCCTCGTCACCATACCCACACCTAAGCAACCATTACCATTGAACCCATTATCCCTACCAGACCTGCCACCACTACCGCTCAGTGAACCATCCAAACCATCGTCACCCCTTGATCAGCCCCCAGTTGAGCCCCTCGTCCCCGTCCCATGGAACATCCATCGTCGGGAATACTCCTCAATGGAGATGTACCAAGAGCCACCCCCAGTGGAGAATCCACTGGAAGATCCAGACAGTCCCATGGAGGACACACCGCCCTTAGAGCCACAACCAGTCACTTACTATGAACCTGACATCCCTGGAGGACAGACACATACCTTGTCCCCAGAAGAGTCCCCTATCGAACCCTGGGAAGCATACCTCACTCAGCCTAGCAGTCCTGTGTCCTGCAAGCACTCCCTGTCACCTACAAATCCCTCCTCAGCACCCATACGCCAACGCACCAGTAGAGAAGGCAGTTACCAGTCAATCACCCCCTCAGCCTCGTCGCCTATAGCCGGCACCTTGCCCCAGAGTCAGGGCTACCAGTTGACCTCTCCTGGAGGATCCACAGACAATCCCTCATCCATGCAAAGCTCCACAGACGACGTGGATAGCAACATGGCCCTTAATTGGGTCACCATCAATATGGACTACCTTAAAAGGTAGTTGCTTATGCTAGACGCCCATTAGACCAGAATGGGCACGTGGAGATCAGATCTCCTTGGATCAACCTCAAATCTTGTGGTCGTCATCGCATCATGACAACGCTTCTCTTCTTGGAATGACCTGCCGCCATTGTTCAACCCTTAAGGATGGATTAGGCAACTTGTCACTTTATCATTCGCTCTTGCTCATTCTCTATTGTTCGACTCATACAGACCGCAGCACTTGTCCGCGGAGTACCATACGATACAGACAGCCCCCTCTTGACCAGAAGTACCTACCTTAGTGACCATGGCCTGTGCGCGGTCGTGCCTGTATATAAGCGCCCTGTATTTCGACAGTCAAGCCCTAAGCTTGACTTGATTCTCAATATCAATGTTCTTAAAAGCTCCCCAAGTGCCTCCCCTTTCCTCATCTCTTACATAAGCCTCTCAGAGTCGTCTCTAGGAATACTAGAGACTTCTACCTCTTCAAGTACTCGCCACTAGTTCACTCTTAGTACAAGTCATACTATCAAGGCCCGTTGAAGCCTTAACACCCAGTCATCAAGTTGGTGGGCTGCTTTGGTGAAGTTAGCGTGAATGGCGGGGGTACTGACAAGTAACTGATGGAACCAGGCAGGAAGGGGGTTGATGGGCTTGGATGAGTAGACAGCCTGGGCATAGATGGGAAGTGAGTAGGGGACGTCCAATGGGCCCTGCTCTTGACCGTAGACTTGTACGTACCCATTGTGGGCAGGGGTGACCCAGTAGGCCTCTGTGTAAGCCCCTTCACTGAGAGGGATCTTGAGGTCGGGGTACATGGTGTTGCGGATGTATCCATCTGGGGCTCGCTTGTATGTTTCAGCATACCCTTTGATGGTTGATTCCAGCTGCTTGATCTGGTCTTCGAATGTGATGACTGTAAAGCGATGGATGTCTTTGTGGTTCTTGACGGTCTGGACCAGACCAGTAGCAATATTGCAGAGGGTGCTGGGGTTGATGATTGCATTGTTGGCAAATATAGTTTCCACAGTATGGGGCAAGTAGCATGATGGGGGTGAAGCAGGGTGGCTTCCTGTGGGCAATTCGGTGGAGGCATTGATGGAGTAATCTGACATGTTAGAGGTGGGACTGATGCCAATGTATATGAGGGAGTAATGTTCGTGGTTAAGTGTGATAGGTGCAAAGGGGTTCTTGGCAAAAGTATGGGTGTTGGAGTATGTGGACGTGAGTGGGATGGATCTGTTGTCCAGGACGGAAGACAATGAATTTGTGAGTGGTGAATGGAGGTGGGTGGAGCAGCAATGCTAAGAAGGACTGACAAGGAGGGATTGGTGGTGGGGTCCAGGGAGTGTCTTCCCAGCCAAGTGGTTCTTGGTTGATGGCCAGGATGGCAAGAGATGGGGGTTTGAAGCGATAGTCAGCCAGCCTTTATACCCTTAAGAGGGGTCCCTTTATGGTAGGCTTTAATTAGATCTGAAGCATGTGTGTCTGCTGTGGATTCCCATGTATCATCACTATTAGGGTATCCCTTCCAGTGGATCAAATATTGCAGGGTCCTATTGCGCCCGAAGTACTGGTGATTACGAATTTGCTCCACTTCATATTGTTCTTCATCATTGATCAGGTCAGGTGGAGGTCGGGAGAAGTTTGGACTGTATGCAGTCGTTTCACAATAGGGCGATAGGAGAGAGGTATGGAACATATCATGAATCTTCCATGTCAGGGGAAGGGCAAGTTGATATGCTACAGGGGAGATCTCTTTGATGATCTTGAAGGGTCCATATCTTTTTGGCGCTAGCTTGGTTGCTTGATATGGGAGACGGAGGTTTTTTCCTTCTAACCAGACTTGGTCTCTGGTGTTGTATTGTGCTGACAGGGTTCCTGATTTCTCAGCAACTCAATTCAGGGCCACAGTCACTTGAGCGTGTCTTTCTTCCATCAGACGGACCCTTTCTTCTGTTGTTTCATTGGTGGATGGGGTAGTTATCACCGGGTTTAGTTTGAGATTGTACCCCAGAATGATCTGATTGGGCGATAGCCTGGTGGTCAAGTTCTTGTGATTATTGTGTACGGCAGTGGCTAGCACCAGCCATTGAGTCCAGTCCTTTGGTGCTGCAGATGTCACTAGACAGAGATACTGTTCTACCCATTGATTCTTTCTCTCTGATTGTTAAGGTCCAAGGGCCTTAAAGACATGATGTGCATGGGTTGGTTTGGCAATGACTGGGATTGCTCAGAGGGTTGTCCTCCTGAGGCAATGATCACATGAGTAGGGCAGTATCGGTTGCCTACACAGTATAACAAGTAAGTCCCCAGATGATAAGGGCGACTTCTGGGTGTTCTGGTATGAGATGAAAGGGGAGAGGGGGGGCTCCTTGAACCGTGACCACCACCAGGTGCGATTTTCCCACAAGTAAAACTGGGCAAGGAGAGGCATTAAAACCACAAACACCATTGTCCCCCCAGTAAACCACGTAACTGTAGTGCATAAGCACATCCTTAATTCATAACCACATGAGAAAATAACCAAACAGAAGTCATTGCACACCTGCAGTGCAGTAATATGAAGTCCCCTACCACGTCACTATAGTGCCACTGCCACATCACCAAGGAAAACCCCCAAATCACCACTGAGACCGAAAGAACCAAGGGACACAGAACAAGTAAGCACCTGCCATGACCACATAATAAGTCCTAAACCCCCCAGGACCCAAACACATTGAAAGCCTCAAAGTTGTCAAAGCAAGGAAGGACGTCACCCAGACAAAGCCCCTAGTACAGTACATCCTCCACTGAGACCATGCAAACCTATGGACAAATCACATTGCTGCTACCGCCACCACCCCAATCCCCTCAGTCCCAGGACCCTAGATGCAGTCACAGCCAGCCAACAAGTCCTGTCCTGCCCCAACAAACCTAGCATGGATGCGCTGATGCCCATGGCAACTGCAACACTTCCTCCCATTTGCACTATATAACATAGCGATTTCTGAACCCAACATAGGGCTTTTGAACTCTGAGATGGACAATAATGTATTCTTTAAAAATCAAAATGACAGTCAATAATCCACTACTATTTCTCAACTACTGTAAGTTGCCAAAGTGACCAGCTGCACCTCAATAGCCTCAACTTTGGACCTCCTTATCAAGTAGCATATCAAAAGGGTAACAACGCACCTGCAAGGCCATAAACCAGGCAACTGGAGAGATTGAGACAGATTCTGCAATATGGTATAACCTAAGAGCACAAGTGAAAACTGAACAATCTGAGGAGAAACAATCAACGCAAGCAGACCTAGACAACACAATCAGAGACAACAAAGAAGGATGACGCACTGAGGCCCAACCTGACTCCTCCAAATCCTACTATTGGAATCCATGTATCTGATATGGGCCCTAAGATGCAAATGGGTCATTCAGGAAAAACGACTCTCTGATGGAGAAATATGAGTGAGATGGCACTGTGTGATCAATGAAACGCTCACCATTATAAGGTAACTGCGACAAAAATAACATGAACCAACAAATTCATGAAGCCAATAGAAGAAACCTGGGAACCAGTCTTGAGTAAAGAGATGGAAATACTGGCAAACTGGATGACTGTCGTAAGGTTTTAGTGGGTAGGACTGTATGATGAGCCTGCCTGTAAGGCGGGTAAACACCATACTTTGAGTCCTACACTACCCCTAACCCAGGGGTGTGCATAACTGCATTTTCCCTCACATCCAGACCTCGGTCCAGCTATAGCGCGATAAGTGGGGCTGGTCTATCCTCCCACCGCTTATCACTTATTTCTGATAATGATCTCTATTAGGTGCAAACTACATAGACTCTCATCAAAATAAAGCGCTTTCAAAAAAAAAAAAAAAAAAAAAGATGAAAGGGGAGAGCTTCAAAGGGGTCTTTGAAGCGACTAAGAGTTTGGGCTGTTGACTCTGAGAGTCCTGGGTGGAAGCTACAAGTCTTGGATTGAAAACCAAGTTAGGCTTAGGGCCTAACTACCAAAAGTACAAGCACTTATATACAAGTAGACTGTAATGGGTCACAGGAGTCACAGAAGAATAGAGTCACATATAGTAAGGTTCATCATGAGCTGGCAATGAGCTGGCAATCTAAGTATAGCTCCATCATGAGCTGGCAGTTCATGATAGGTTTAGATATTGATGCTGCAGACTGCAGAGCAGTGGCATGTAATAATTGACTGCAGAATGGTCAAGTGACTCATCAGGTGATTTGTCAGGTGACTGGGTGGCGGTCTGAGCGGTGCATGAGGGAGCGAGTGGGGAACAAGTGACCAAGAGCACAAAACAAGTAGGTGGGAAAGGCAGAAAAATGAAAATAAGGGGCCAGGATTGTAACACTGATAGTCCATCTGTTTGGGGATGGAATGCTGTAGATAGGTTTTGTCAGATATTCAATCTCTTGGTTAGGGCCTTTCTGAAATGTGATGTGAATCGGGGATCTCGGTCACTGATGATCTTATCTGGTAGGCTGAACCATCTAAACATGTGATCCATGTAGAGTTGAGTGATGCCCAGTCCTGTGATGGTTGTGTCACATGCTAGGAATATGGCCACACATGAGCATCCTTGATCCACTATGGTTAGAATAGCATCTTTCCCCTTTATGGGTGGTAGTCCCATGATCAAATCCATTGCTATTCTTTGGAATGGTCGGGCGTCGAGTTTGGTGGGGATGCGATAGGGTGGTACCTTGGTGCAATGGGTAACGATTTTGTTTTGTTGACAGATAGCACATCCTTTCACATAGTTTGCAATTCAATTTTTCATGTTTGGCCAGTGGTAGCATTCTTGGGTTTTGTGGAGCGTTTCGTCTCTTCCTGGATGTCCCATGGATGGGTGGTTGTGTATCAGGTTCATAATTCCTCTCTTGATAATGTCGATAGGTGGTACAAGGATTTTTGCCTCTTGGGTTACTGAAGCAATTTTGAATTTTTGTGCAGGTAAGACCATGACTTGTTGGTTATCTTCTTTTCCCTGGTCTACTCCTGGTAGTTGTGAGAGGGCATTAGGAGGGATGTTGGTTTTTCCCAGGATATAGAGGATGTCAAAGTCATATTCTTGTAAATCTGCGTGCCAATGTGCTGTTCTCCGGTTGAGGTTTTTAGGGGACTTCCAATACTGAAGATTTGTGTGATCTGTCATGATGGTGAAGGGTTCTTTGGTCCATCCTAAGTATGGTCGCCAGTGTAAGAGCGCTTTCATCACAGCTAGTAGCTCCCTCTCATAGATGTCATAGTTTCGTTCAGCCAGAATGAACATGGCTGAATAGTAGGTGATTGGATGGAGTACAGGTTTTTGTTGTTTTGAGAGTGCAGAAGTGGTAGGAATCTCTCCCTCTTGTAAGAGTATGGCTCCCACACCATATGCCGATGCGTCAGTTTGAAGGTAAAATTTCTTTTCAAAGTTGGGTTGTTTTAGGACTGGTGCCATGCACATCTGAGTTTTGAGAGTTTTGAAGGCCTTGAATTGTGGTTCATCCCAATGCCACTTTTCTGATTTCTTTGTGAGATCGAGCAATGGTCAGGTGATCTCTGAGAACCAAGGGATGAAGTATTAGTAGTAACTGCACAGTCCAAGGAATGTGCAAACATCTGTAGGGTTTAGCAGTTGCGGATAGTCTGCAACTCCTTTGAGTTTCTTCGGATCCATATGGAGCTGCCCTTTTCCAACGATTATGCCAAGGTACTCAATTTCTTCTTGTTTGAAGGCACATTTCTCCAGCTTCAGATAGAGGTCATTGGCCTCTAATTTGTCCAATATTTCATGGACATGTTTTTGGTGCTGTGCCAAATGTTGCTCATGTGTTTCATTGATCCATTTCTTTGTATGGATTGTGATATTGTCCATGAAGACTGATGTATCCCCTTTTGCTATGTCTGATCAGAATATTGTATTCATCATCATTTGAAATGTGGCAGGAGAGTTGGTAAGGCCAAAGAACATGACAGTTGGTTCGAATAGTCCTTTGGGAGTGAGGAACACAGCTTTCCATTCATCTCCTGGTTTGATTCAGATGTTATTATATCCCCAATGAATGTCAAATTTGGTAAATAGAGTGCATCCTGCTAGTTGGTCAATGACCAAGGGGATGAGAGGGGATATGTTGCAATTTCATTTAGTCTACTTGTTAAGGGGTCGATAGTCTTGAACTGGTCATAGTTTTCCATCTTTCTTCTTGACAAAGAAGAAATTAGCTGCATATGGGCTCCAGGAAGGTCTGATAGTATTCCTTGCTAAATGTTCTTGGACAAACTTGCTTGCCTCTTCGATTTCTGATTGAGTCAGTGGTAGTAGTCATCCTGGGAGGGTAGTAGGTGCTCCCAGTAAGAGTTTGATGGTGTGGTCCCAGACTGTATGTTGAGGAAGGCAATGCAATTTGTGTTCACTAAATACTTTTTTGTGTCACATGTACTCTACCGGTATTTTGGGATCTTCTTCCTTTACTGTAGAGTTTATGGTGACTCTCCCTATGAAGTATTGGTTGTGGTGTATGGGGTGAGGTGTGTTTATTGTCCAAGGTAGGAATCAGGCTTTCTTTGTATTTGGGGCCCGAAGAATGATGGGAAGTTGGGATGAATTGATCCATCCTTGTTTCCAATCGATTTTAGGTTGGACGGCTGCGAACCAGGAGTATCCTAAGATTGCTTTGTGTTCCCCTAGATCTGACAGGAAGAAGCATAGTTGATTCCTTGACATTCCTATTTGAACTTCAATATCAGTATAGTGTTTGAGCATCCCTGCTTTGTTCTCCATTCTGTCAACATTGAATAGTTGACAGGGTTTATCCAAGTTCATGATAGGAAGTTTTAGCCATTTAGCATAGCTTAGGTTCATGAAGTTTTCTGTTGCCCTGGAGTCCACTAGGGCTATTGCTTCAGCTCTTTTTGCAATCAAGTGTGTGTAGATTTGAACAGTCATAGATTTTCAAGCAGATATGTACACATTGTCATTGCTACTTTGCTTGATTAATGCCAACCTAATCAAGCAGTGGGAAAATCCTTGTTAACTCCCATTTCTTCAGCTAGCTTTGCCTTCTCATCAAGAGACATGGCATTGAGTTGTTGTTTGATTTCATTGACATGGTTTGGAGTTTCGAATCCTTTATAGTTGTTGTACTTGTCATTGAAATTGATAAGATTTGCTCCAGTCCATCCTTGACGATAACAAGGACAGTTTCTGGCAAAGTGACCAGTTTGTCCACATTCGAAACAAGCATTGTTGGTATTTCCCCTTGGAAGCCCAGTGGTATTGTTTCGAGGAGCTGGTCCAAAACCAGTGGCATTCCCTTGCATGCATCCTCTATTGCCTTTCCACCAGTTCAGGGCCCTAGTATGTCCCAGATCCATTGGTACAGCTATGTTGTTCATCCAACAGGGTGCGTTGGTGGAGTTGTATTGTGTTTGAGGAGGTCCTTGACAGAATCCTGGTCCACATTGTTGGAGGAATCCTCCTTGGTTCCCTCAGCCAAAGAACGTGTGTGGTCTTTGGAAGTTGTTAGGTTGCGGGAATGCATTGAAGACTTCTCAATTGAATCCTCTGACTCCTCTGTTTGGATTGTGGGCACAAAGTATGTTGTTAATCAGGACCTTAGACCTTGTGGCTGAAATGGCTTTATCCTTAAGATTGGTGTACATAGTTGGAGTGGGTGAAGTCAAGACTTCTTTAAGGATGTCATCTGGCAATCCTTTGGTGAAGAGTTGAAATACTGTGCCGCTGTTGGTGTCATAACTGGCAATACAGCTCAGGTCTTCGAACCTAGTGATGTAGTCATCAATTTCAGGGAATTTCATGGTGCAGCATTCTATTTCACCTCTAGCTCTATTCTCCCTTTGGCTGTCTTGATATTGCTGGGAGAATTCAAAAAGGAATTGATCCCATATGTTGGGGATGTTGTCAAGGACTGGATCAAGAGTATCCAACCAAGTTCCCATGTCACAAGTCCATCCTGCTACTTGTGGTCCTTTCATGAGGGTAAGGGTAAGGGCAACCTTCTTGATTGGGGAATTGTAGCTGGCTACATCTTGGTTGAGCCGTAAGTATCCTTTTACTTCTTTGATGAAGTTGTCGGCAAGGAGACAGTCTCCAGAGAAGACCTGTGGTAGACCTCCCATGGATTTAACATCTGCTGCTCTGGCAACAGGTTGTTGTCCTCCCTGAACAGGGGGTACTGGTGTGGGAGGTCCTGGTGCTCCGGGTGGATTGCCACCCGGACCTCCAGATCCTCCTAAGGGTGGTCCTCCACTCAGGGGTCCTCCGCTTGGTAGTCCTGATTGTCCTCCTCCTGGGGTAGAGTATCAGCTAAGACTGGCTTTGAGTTTGGAATTAATGCTTGCTGCAGTGCCAGTAGCAATTGTAGCTGTCATACTTCCTGTTCCAGTAGTGCCACTTGCTGAGCCTTTTCCTTTAGAGCTTGAGCCATCTACCCCTCCTTGAGTGAGTGGTTGAGTATCTGCGGGCTGTTGGATTGTGATAGAGGAAGTAGCCATGGTTGATAGTTTGGGTGAAATGGGTGAAAGCTTTGTATACCTTGGGAGGGAGACAGTATTCCTCCATGGGGTGAGTTCTTTGGGTATTTCTGTTTCCCTGATTTGATTGTCGATGTGGAGTCCTCCAGCTTGCTTTGCTAATTTGTCATCTAAATCTTCATCTTCTTCTGCTGGTTCACTATCTGAGCTGCTGCCTTCTTTCCTGGATTCTGGCTCTGGCTTGGTTTCTTCAATGTCGAAGATATGGATGCTCATTAGTGGTTGCCGTAGTCTAGGTAGTCCTGTGTTGGAATCATGTGTGATCTGATGCCAAACTCCATTGTATAGGCAGACTGGTATAGCACGCTTGTTTATGACCTTGTCATCATTATCGCAGAACAATTGAATGGGGTAGGTTCTTGTTCCGGTAGTGTTGGGTGCTTTATATGCAATACAGGTGTTTAGTTTTGTCTTGAGTATCTGCTCTTTGGTTAAGAGCTTGTTGTATGTGCTACTAGCCATCCTGAGTGTAGAAAGTTGAATCTAATGTCACCGCCACAAAGTGAGGGCAACACTGATTCAGTGTTGGTTTAGGTAAGCTGTCCTAACTTGGCGGTATGTCACATGAATAACTTGTTGCCAAGTTGTAGTTGATAAAGGAGAAGTGGTTCCCACACTAGAGTAACGTCCTAGTGCCCACTTATAGCAAAATGTAGGAGATGAGAAAGGGAGTTGAATTGACAGGAGATTCAACTTGCCGTCTTAGGGACAGCAGTGAGCCTCTTTTATACTAAAGGTACAAGTACCACTAATCGTCATGTAGTAAGCCAGATACATGCTATGACTAAGGTACTACTAGGATCAGTAAGTGACTCTACTGGATCAATAAGCAAGGTACACGATATCAGTCATCCGATCACTAATCACTACTGCTTTACTAAGGGCCGGTTCCCATGACTTATAAAGGCTGTCCATGTGAGTAATTATGATCACCTAAGGCTGGTCACACAAGGGGCTCAACTGGTGGCTGATCAAGGGGTGACAATATCATAGATGGTTCACTAGGTGGTGGTGGTGGCAGGTTCTCTAGGGATGGTGGGTTCAATGGTAATGGTCACTTGGCCATAGGTGGGGGTTTGGATAGGGTGACAAGGAGGGGGTCTGATGGTGAAGAGAAAAATGGGGGTGGATTGTAACACTATACTTAGATTGCCAGCTCATGATGAACCTTACTATATGTGACCCCATCATTCTGTGACTCCTGTTATCTGTTACATTTTACTTGTATATAAGTGCCCATACTTTTGATGGTTAGGCCCTAAGCCTAACTTGGTTTTCAATCCAAGACTTGTAGCTTCCACCCAGAGACTCTCAGAGTCTAAAGCCTGATCCCCTGTTGCTTCAAAGTACCATTGAAGCTCTTCCCCTCTTACCTCATTACCAGAACACTCAGAAGTCACCCTTATTATCTAGGGACTTACTTATTATACTGTGTAGGCAACCAGTACTGCCCTACTCATGTGAACATTGACTCAGGAGGATTCCCCACTGAGAAATCCCAGTTGTCACCAAACCAAACCACACACATCATGTCTTTAAGACCCTTGGACCTTAACATATATCCTCCCATGTGTGGCATGAACATAGTGTCAATATAAACTTTGCAGAATAGCAGTGTGGGGGTGTCAACAGTGAGCAGAAGGTGGATGTGTGTGGTCTGGCAGATCTGGCATTTGTGGCAAGTCTGGACATACCACTTGACATCAGACTCAAGCAAGGGCCACCAAAAGCAGTCAAGGAGTGTGCAGCATGTGGAGTAAAAACCCTTGTGCCCTAATTTGTCGTGCACATCATGGACAAGGGCATAGTGTTGCAGGTAGCTGGCATAGAGCTGATGTTGACTGTCAATTTGTCGTCACCAAAGTCATCCACCAGAAATGAGAAAGTAACAAGTTCTACTGATAAAACAAGTAATGGCATTGCTGGACAAGTCAGGAGGGGTGCACTGAGAGATCAGACAACACCGAATATCCACTAAGTCATCTTCTGCTTTGTTAGCCTTGACACTGGTTGAAAACTGTGCTGGGATGGAATAGCAGCCATTGGAGGTGTTGTTGATGTCATCAAGAATTTGAGGAGTACTGGAAGTGTGAATATTTTCTATGTTGTTGTTGCTGCTAGTGCTGTCATTGTGGCAGCGACCAGTGTTGATGTCAGAGTTAATGGCGGAATGCTTGCTGTGGCTGCCAAGAGCGTGTGAGTTGCATGAGTTGCATGCACCTTGCTTGTTACCAAATATCTGGTAGCTGTTGTTGTTGTTGTTGTTGTTGTTGCTTGCATGTGCAAGTTTGTCAATGTCAGTATAAAAGGGAGGGTGCATGTCACTGCCAGTGCCTTTGTTCCTCTTCTTCTCTCCATCACCATCATTGATGTCAGCAGCATCCCTCTCAGTGCCAAGGTTGTTGTTAAGGTCCAAGAACCTTAAGGCACAATGTGTGCAAGAATGCAAATGGCAGCAACAAGTAGTTACAAGGGGCTGCTAACCCTTAGTAAAGCATAGGGGGTAAAAGGATGAAGTGGAACTTAATCCAGGGTCTGGGTGATGAGGAAGAGGAAAGGAGAGTCTCAAAGTTCCCTTTGAGATGACTCAAGAAATGAAGAAAAGACTTTAGAAGTCTCACAGTGGAAGCAACAAGATTGGGTATTAAACCAAGTCAGGCTTAAGGCCCAACTCTAGAAATAAGACCAGCTTATATACATGAGGGCAGCTACCATGACTAAGGGATAATACTACTAGTACCTGTACTAGTAATGATGGAAAACAAGTACAGTAGTTAGTAGGAATGACAAATAACTAGGAGAGGGATCCTAGTTATGAGCTGGTAAGCTAAAGATAGTGAAGACAAGTACAATGATCCTAGAAATGAGCTGCCACTCCTAAGATGACAAGAAAGCGGTCAGGTAAGCAAGAAAGGAGTCAGGTGACATATCAAGTAAGCAGTCATGTGATGGGAATGGATTGGTAAGCATAGAGAAAAGAAAAATAGCCCATGGAACATAACATGACACTCCTTCTATGGTGGTTGTTACCACACAACCCTAAGCCTCCCACTGGTAGAGGTCATCGTCATAGTTGGCACAAGCCAACTCTAACTTGTGACACAAGGTGGGGGATGACATAGCAGCACACCTATCCCTGAAATTTGGGTGAGTAGTAGGAACAGTGCAAAACTTGGCATTGCACTGCTTGTGAGGAATACCACAGTTATTGTATGTGTGCTAGGTGCTGAGACACCAGCAGCATGTCTTCCAGAGGGGACACTCCTCTTCAACGTGGTTGAGATGCGACTCATTGCACTTGAGGCAATATGGGAACTTGGGTTTGCCTCCCCAACACCACTTGCCTAAGACAGTGCAGCACTCAAGACTGTCCTTGCCCTCCTCAACATTGGGCAGTTCTTGAGCTGCAAAAATACAGGGAATGTGTATGGTGTTAGTAGAAGCGGGGTGAATGCAATTAAGGTGGGGAGTAAGCCAGGTATGGACAGTGGCATGGGTGAGATGTCATTCCACCATGTTAAGCTTGCTTTGAGCATTGCTCTCTCTTCTGTCAAGCTCAACTTGTTGGCACTTTACCACCTCAAGTTCACTCTGATGTGCTCAATACCTATAGACATCAGCAACAACACCAGGGTCCTTGAGATCTATGATGGCATTGTCAATGAGAAGTCAGGAAGTGGAAGAAGGGTGAAAGATATTGAGATCATAATCTTTGACCCCAGGGCGATTGAAATTTGGAGCAGGATGTGCCCATGTGTGAAGGGGAATGGAATATTCAGGATCCCCTCACTTGCGAACCCCTACAATGTGAGTGTCAATTCCAATCTGCCTGAAGGTGACATATCATGCTATCTTGTCTTGACCGTACTTGTTGAGAAAAACAAGAGGGTACTGCCATGTATCACCATGGTTGTACTCACTCCATCTAACTCCTGGGTGATTTGGGTCATTGAGCTGCTCAGTGAGTTGGGGAACATTGGGGATAGGACTAGGTGTGGAGGAGAGAGAGATGGTGGGGTTGTACTCAGCAAATTTGATAGGCTTGTCACTTTGAACGTCGTCATCCAACATGTAGCCTTCAATTTTCTCAAGGATCTGGGGAATGAGGAAGAGGTGTTCAACAGCAGTGTAGTCACAAAAGGTAGTGGTAAAGACCTGGTTGTCAAGCTCAGTGTTCCCTAAGATGTTAATTGCTGGGAGGAGGTCCTCCGTCCAAGCTGAAAGAGCCCCAGTTATATGTTTCTGAACCTCCATGTACTTCAACAAGGCTCTGCATTGCTTTCTCACATGGCAAACCATTGCCAAAGAGGTAATTTGCCCCACTAGTGTAAGTACTTCACTGTCAGGGATAGTGTTGATGACTATATTTGAGTGGATGCTGGATGGCTGGGGTGATAGAGGGCGATGGTGCTGGCATTGGAGTAATAGGGTCAGGGGTAGGGTCAACAGGGGGGAGGGGGATGGTACTCAAACCATATTGTCCTTGCTCTGAGGGAAGATATGTGGTGGGATTGGGATAGGGGATGGTGAAGTGCAGCCAAGTGTGGGGGTGGGGAAGGATGGTGGTCGACCTTGTGATCTGCCTGGGAAGCTGCTCAAAGCTGTCCTCAGATTGGAGTAGATATCTGTTGCCGTAGCAGCAACCTCTAGTCCAGCAATGGTAGGTAGCTCCAGTGGTGGGGATGATCATGGAGAAAAGGGTAATGTCTCTATTACCATAGATGGACTGCTGTGTATGGACTGTGGTACCTCCTGGTCCAGTGTTATGCATGGACTCTGTGTATTGTAAATACTTGCCTTGAGTACTTACAGGTAAGCATTTAGAGTCTACCTTTAAAGATAAAGGTCGCACAGTTACTTTAGTGCAAAGCTAAGTTAAGACTAACTTAGATAGTATTGCAGACTCTAGGTGCTTGACTTAGAGTGCGAGGGGATTACTTAGAGACTAGGAAGTAAGGGAGTCACTCTAAGGAGCTTATGGTCCTGTATTGGTTCTACAAAGAGACCAAGTCTGGAGAGTTGGGGGCTCTTCAGGAGGTCTTATATACATGAACTACCTAGTCATCTATCTAACAAGTCAAGGAATGTGTAGCAAGCCTTGGTAATGGATAAGTAAGTAGTTACTAACGTAAACTATCATATGCAAAAGATATTACAGTCCGCAGTATAGAACTGCTTTATGCATTAGAGATATACCAGAGGGTATGACTCTGAATAAGTCGAAATGACTTGTACAGTATGGCTGATGTAATGCGTGGGAGTAGTGGTCGGAATAGGAAGGTACTGTGGCTGTAAGGTAATTAGTATGTGTTAAGTGATAACTGCTGTGTATCTAGATAATGGGTAAGTCCGAGAGTGTGGGAAAGCGGTAAAGCAGACTGGGTATCATACTAATAAGGAAGGAGAGCTGATATAAGCAAATGCATGTTGTTAAGTGGTACTTAACTGTGTAAATGCTTGATAAATCGAAGGAGCTGTAACATGACTCCCCAATCAGGTCTGAAGTACTGTAAGTGATCAGAATTGGTTAAGGCGTCTTAAAATCTAAGATCTGAAGATTTATCTAAGCAAAATGAAATCAGCTTAAGTCAGAGATATCATAACAAATCTGGTTTAAGTAAAGCAATCAATGCTTAAGATTTGTAATGTGCGATAGTTTATCTAAGTCATTTGAAGGGAGATGAATGACATGCATTTATGAAATTGGAATAGAGACCAGACGAACAGGTAATCGAATGGAGAGAGACAAATACTTTGAGACATGTAAAGTAAGACAGAATGGAAAGTAAGTGGCAAAGCCAATTAAGTAGGAAATGCATCAATAATGGGAGTAGAGAAAAGAGAAGCAAAGGGTTACTTGAAAACTGAACCCTTATCATAATAGTACAGTTAAGACAGAACTGGAAAAGTGGAAATCTAAACAGAAATAAGAGAAAGTTCACAAGTTGAGTGTGAACAGGAATGGACTGTGGCATAAAGGAAGGTACCATACTGCTATACTAAGATAGTCCATATGATATGTAATATGCTTGTAAGGTAAGAGGGTCTGAAATGCTAAAGATAGCGATATTGGTAGGTCTTACTTACTTGAAGTGGAAATGCTTCTTCTTGCCTTGAGTGCATTCATGGCGAATGTGACTGTATTCGCAGCATCTGTGGCAATGCTTGGATCTGGTGGAGCATGGGCCAATTGGAGTGGGCTTTGTCTGATATTTGCAGATATCACAGACATGATCATGTAAGGTACAAATCTGATCAGCATTGGTGATAGAGGGAATGTCTGGCATGTGTACAGGGGTGAATGCAGGAGTGCATGCAGATGTGGGCGGACCAAGTGTGATCACTCTGGACATGTAGTGATCTATCGCAGTGTTAGTGCCGGAATAGGTGATGTGGCCATGGAAGGGGGTGACAGATTTGAAGAAGTTGGCATAGGCTTTGGGATAGCCATCAAAGTCTTCAAGGTGGGTGAGGATGCATCCTAAAATGTTAGCATTCTTGAGTGCGCTGAGTGCTTCCATACACTTCTCCAGGTAATGCATGTGGTGTTCTTGGAGGGCGTTGATCTGACGCTGAGTGGCATACTGGGCTTCTTGATAGTGGCGGTAAGTGAGGACTCCTGCAAGGAGGTCCTTGGGGCAGTGTTCAGCAAGGATCCAGTTGATGACTTCACCACATTGTGCTTTGGAATCTAAGATCTCCAACTGTGATGGGGTGAGTATGGGGCATAGGTAATCAACAGGAGTGGGGTGTAAGCCTCAGATAATGACAGGGTAGTTCTTGCTGAAAGTGCTGGCAATCTTGGGCTGTGCAATGGTTAGATCATATTTGATCCAGGGGGCAACTATCTGTTGGCGTGGCATAGCTGGATCTGGAATGAGGAGACAGAAGTAATCAGGGGAACCAATGGTATTGAAGATCCATGGTTCACCAGGGTTTTCTCCACTGAGTTCGATGTTAGGTGGATGCATTGCACTGCCATGGATTGGTGATGGAGATGGAGATGGCCAGGCATCTAAGATACTGACCTGGGTGTCTTCATCTTCATCTTCGGATGAAACAAGGGTGGTAGATGATGGAGTGGCAAGACAAGGTGGCTGGGCATTGTCCCAGGTGCATTGGGAAGGCATCCAATCTTCATAGGGGGGCGCCGACCAATCTGTGTCATCTGGTCATTTCAAGCGGGTGTACATTTCATATAGATGCTTTGGATAATTCTTACCATCATCATTGATGACTTTGGTAAGCATCTTCATGGCTTCTTTGCAGTTAATATCCCATAGGCCATTGGTAGGCGTGATATTAGTAAGATTCTTGACCAGAGGGAATTCGACCTGCTGGTACTTGGGCTTGTTTTGATCAAATAGGTGGTCAATTGCTGGGAGGATAGGTGAGACAGGTGGTTCTTCTTCATCTTCTAGATCTATCTTGAAGAGGAGAGAGGGTGGAGTGTACTCATCACTGCTACTGTTGATGTCCATGTCACTTGGGGATCCTGGTTCAGCGATGGTAGAGGAGGAGAGAGGTGCCCTCTTGGAGGCAACATCGGCAAGAGTGCAGAGTGCAGTGAACATGTTGGTTGGTTGTAAGAGTGGAGACAAGTGGAGTAGAGTATACAGTTTGAACTGAGGACTTTGACAAGTGAACCGAAGGTCTTTTATATCTGTAGAGCTCATACTTGTGCACTAAGATATTCTTCTAGGAGTTCAGGTGCATATATGTCCTTTGTGTCTACCCATTGATTATCTGCTGACAGATAACCTTTCCATCTTACTAAGTATTGCATCTTCTTGTTGTGTCCTGTGTGGCATGTATTGATAATCTCTTCTACTTCGTATTCTTCTTCTCCATCAATTATTTCAGGGGGTGGTTGCATGTATGTTTCACCATAGGCTTCTGTTTCATTGTACGGAATTAGGAGGTCTATGTGGAACACATTATGAATCTTCATTGATGGTGGAAGTTCTATGCAATAAGCAACCAGTGAAACTTGTTTCAAAACTTTGAATGGTCCATATCATCTTGGTGATAGCTTCCTTGAAGGTGTATTAACTTTGAGATTTCTAGAATCTAACATTACTTTATTGTTTGGAGATAATGTTATTCTAGGTGTGTAATGCTTGACATGTTTACTAAGTGATTGTTGTGCATCTGATCGTGCTTTCTGTATCATTAATAATCATTGATGTGCACTAGGATTAGTGTCTTCTTGAATTGATAAGTTTGCGGACAGATTGATTCCTAAGATCAATTGATGTGGAGTGTATTTGGTATGTTCATGCTTCCATGAGTTATGTGCAAATTCTGCAATAGGAAGTAGTGTACTCCAGTTGTCTTGTTGTCCATTAACAAACTCTTTGAGGTAGTTTTCAATCCATAAATTTATGCGTTCAGTTTGTCCATCTGTGCGTGGATGAAAGGCTGAACTAATATTCTGTTGAATGTTTGTCGCTTTGCAAATAGCTTTACTAAAGTTGCTTGTAAATCTTGGATCTCGATCTGATATGATTCTTTTAGGAATTCCGAACCAAGGGAATAGATGTTGTAAGTATAACTTTGCAACACCTTGTCCATCTATGGTTTTATTGCAGGGTATGAACTTTGCTGCTTTGGAACATCCTTGATCTATGATCGTAAGGATTGAATCAAAAGTGTTTGAGGGTGGTAGATCGGTGATTAGATCCATTGAAACATATTGAAAAGGGCCTTGTTCTACAAATGTGTTTAGGTGATAAAGTGGTGTGCGTTTCATGTATGTAGGGAACAGCGGGGGTAGTCCTGCGGCTACCTAGCGCCTGCCCCGTACCCGCACCCGGGCGGGTTTTTTCCCGTCTGGGCGGGTACAATCCCGTCAAAATGAGCCCTAGAATGTCCAAATCGGACAAGATTTGAGCAAGATATGGTTAAAACAGTGTATAACACTTGTTTTAAGCATAACTCATTCAATTCTGGTCTGATTTGGACGTTCTAGGGCTTGTTTTAAAGCTGACGGGTAGCAGAATCCTGACCCGTATCCGGTCCCGCGCGTACCCGTCCCCGCGTCCCGCGAGGGTTACCCCAACCCTTGCTATTGCCTACATGTGTGTGATGACTTTGCTTTCTTGACATGTTGTGCATCCTTTCACATAATCTTCTACAAATTTGCATAATCGTGGTCCTTCATAGTTTCGTTTGACTAAGTCCCATGTATTAGAAATGCCTGGATGACCACTGATGGGTGAGTCATGGATTTCTTGTAAGACTTTGTGATGTGTTTTGGAATTATCTTCTAGATAAACCTTATTAACTTTGATTTCTTGGTTGACAAATAAATTTTCTGGTAGGAGTGTAACATCTTTATTAGGATTTACTCCCTCTTCAAAGTCTTTTCTTTGACTAAGAAGGTCAGCAATGGTATTGCTCTTACCAGGAAAATGGGCAATTTCAAAGTTGTAATCTTGTAGAAATTCGTTCCATCTAGCTTGTCTAGGGCTAATCTTCTGTGGTGTCTTAAAATATTTAAGATTATGGTGATTGGTCCTAATTAGGAATTTCTGTTGTGCACCTAAAAGAAGCTGGTGATTAGCTTTTAGGGCATTAATAATTGCTAATAGTTCATGATCATATATGTCATAATTGCATTCAGCTGGTAATAATGATTTGCTGAAAAATGTGATGGGGTGGCATCCATCACTAAAGTCTTGTGACACTGTTGCTCTGACTGCATGTGCGGATGCATCAGTATCTACAATATAACACTTTGTAGGATCTGGATTTCTAAGGACTGGATAGCTTGTAAACTTGCGTTTGAGAGTGTCAAATGCGGTTTGTTGGTCATCTTCCCATTTCCATGCATGACTTTTCTTTGTAAGATCATGGAGGGGGCGTGCTATCCTTGAGTAATCTTGAATGAAATCCTTGTAGTAATTTCCGAAACCAAGGAATGAGTGTAATTCTGAAATTGTAGTAGGAATGGGCCAATCAGTAAGACCTTTGACTTTGATTGGGTCCATCTTGACTTGTCCATTTCCTACAATGATGCCTAAGTACTCTACTTCGCGTCTGTGGAAGTGACATTTCTCTGGTTTGAGGAATAGATCATTGTCCTCTAAGTGTTTGAGGACTATAGATACAATCTTGATATGGTCTTCAATGTTATCACTGTCTGTAACAATGAGGATGTTGTCCATATAGATTATAACATTGCCAGTTGTGACTAGATCATCAAATAGTGCATCCATCATTGTCTGGAATGTAGCTGGAGAGTTGGTTAGACTGAAAAACATGACTAGACACTCAAATAATCCTCTATTTGTTTTGAAGGCGGTTTTCCATTGATCATTCTCTTTGATGCAGACATTGTTGTATCCCCATCTAATGTCAAGTTTGGTAAACCATTTCTTCTTAACAAGTTTAGAGATTAATTCTTTGATGAGTGGTAGTGGGTATGTGTTTCTGACTGTCCAGTTGTTGAGTGTGCAATAATCTTGAACTGGTCTAAGCTTTCCATCTTTCTTTTTAACAAAGAAGAATGGGGAAGCATATGGACTATTGGATCATCTAATGTATCCTTGGCTAGGTGTTCATCTAAGAATTTATCTAGCACTTCTTGTTGTCCTTCTGCTAATGGGTGCACCTTACAATTGAGTGTAGGTGGTGCTCCTGGTAGTAGGTCTATAGCATGATCCCATGGTCATGATTCTGGGAATCTAGTGCTTTCTTCATCACTAAAAACTTTACCATATTGATGGTATACACTTGGGACTTGCTCTTGCCAAGTGTGTTGTTTCTTATCTGCAGCTTGAGCAGCTAACTCAGTAGCTGTAGTTGTCTTTCTAATTGTAATAGTGTCGTGTTCATTACTAGGAATGAATTGGAAATCATCTTCAAACTCTAGGTCATCTTCTTCTAATTCTGGTATGACTTCTTCATCATTTGAAGTCCATAGGTGTGCATCTTTAGTGGATGCAGTTACATCTCTGTGAAATATGCCTTCTTTCCAATCAATGTTTGGACTGAATGCAGCTAGGAATGGCATTCCTAAGAGTATTGAATCACTACCCATATCCATTATTAAGAATAATAGTGGAACAGTGTGATTTTGGTATTGAACTTCTAACTCTGCAGCATGTGTGATTGAACCACTTCTGTTTTTGGTTCTATCAACATTGTGTACGACCCTAGATTTGGGTAATTCAATCGTAGGAAGATTGAATCAATTGACTTCTAATGGATTAAGGAAATTATCAGTTGTGCCTGAGTCTAATAATGCTTGAAGATCTGCATGAAGATGTGCAGATTGAAGGGAAACTTGAGCTTTGATTTGTGGACATTTGGGAATGAATACAGCCTGAGGAAAGATAGCCTGCAACATGGCTGTGTGTGTTGGGCTTTCTAAAAATTTATTCCTAAGCTTTTCATTTCATCAACCCATTGCTCTCATTGTCCTTCATTAAACTTTGCTGCTTGCGCAGCAAGTTCAGGGATGTCTTCTTCATCTTCTTCATTGATTTCTTCAATATGTGCACTTCTAGCGTAGGATTGGGATGGTGCTCCTAGCTTTGTAGGTTTAGGAAAAGTGCATTTAAACTTTCTAGGTTAATTAGACTTGCATGGTATAGACTGATAACCTGTCTTTTGTCTGGATTGATTAGATTGCTTGAATTGGAATGTCTGTGATTTGCATATTGGGCATTCTTTAGACATGTATCCAATTCTACTGCAATTAAAGCAACGTCCTTCTAAGTGGTGCTTTCTCTTGTCATCATCAGTGTATGCTTTATTAACTTGAGTGAACACTGGTGGATCTATGTCCATTGGGACTGTTCTATTATTAGGATGAACATATTTGTTTCTATGGCGTCCATTGCCATTAGATTGAGTGAATTGCCATTTAAAGTGTGCTTGTCCAGGATTAAGCATTGTTTGTCTGTAAGCATGCTTCTTCATTTCGTCTCTGGCAGCATCTTCCCATTGTATAATAGTGTTAGGGATTGTGCCTTGGCTATAGAGAATTGCTTGAAGAAGTGACTTTTTGAGACCTTGTGCAAAGATGTGCATTGTACCTTCTGTGGTAATGTCATAATTTGCTTGGTTACAGAGATTTTTAAATGTAGAGATGTACAAATCTAGATCATCTCCAAATATTTTTAATGCCATTAGTTTCTGATGAGTGGTCTGTTTCTTGGCAGTATCTGTATATGCATTTGTAAATGCAGTATTGAAATTGTTCCATATTTGTGGATCATTTCTATCAAGTGGGTTTTGTGCTCTTGTGGTCGATTCTCTAATTGAGAGTACTTGGTCATTAACCCAATCGTCTATATTAGGTCCTCTCATGAGTGATAGTGCATACATCATGCGGAAGTATGGAACTTGCATCACTTCATGATTTTCATTGAGTCCCCAATATAAATTGAATTGGTGTAAGAAGAGTTCACTATGTCTTCTATCACCTTTGAAGGTATCTGGTGGGTGAACCTCTTAGTTTATCTGTTGTAGCAACTGGTGCTACAACTTGTGCTGCTTGTATAGGAGCTGCTACTGGAGCCTGTACAGGAGCTTGTTGTGCAGCTTGTTGTGCCATTATGGGCTGAACTAGTGGTTGTGCAAATACTACTGGTACTTGGATAGGTGCGACTTGCACTTGTGGTTGTTCTGGTAAAACTACAACTTGTAGTTCTGGTTCTGCTAAAGGTAGAGGAGGAGGTATATTTAAACCTGCTTCTACTGCTTGTTCTACTAGTTGTAAGTACACTGGTACTTGTGGTGTGAGAGGGTTTTCTGGCTCTCTATCTTCTAAGTCTAAGATGTGTTGAAATTGTGCAGCTAATACATCTGTAGCTTGTTCTGTAGTAGATGTCTGTGGTTTGTAGTATTCGTCTTCTTGATCTTCTTGATTGTAATCTGGGTTTGGTGCAGATTGGAATGGGGAGAGTTCTACTGACTCTAATGTTTCTGCGCATGCTCTGGGTACTGTAAGGGTGGATGGCCCTGGTACTGGTGGTAATTCTTCTGGAACATGTTCTGGATGTTCCGGATCTGTGATTCTCCAATAACCTGTGTTGTTAGAATAGGGTTCTATACGATTTGAATGGGCGATGTATGTATCTTCATCAATTCTATCAATATAGTACCAATGATTGTCTAGGAATTCTACTGGTCTATTGGTATTATAGCTTCTGTTCCAAAGGTAATAACCTGGAAATTCTGAGAAGTTTAGCCACTGAACTTGATCTAAGACATGTTCTGGTAAGTCTGGTCTTGATCTGAGTCTAACTTCAATAAGATGATATGTATCTTCTTGGTCAGGTAATGGTTCTAGCAGATGAGCTGTACTAATGATGGGTAAAGGTCTTCAGCTGCTGAAGGCCTTTTAGTATAGATCAGTTACTTTAGATCTAAAAACTTCGGTGCATTGAAGCTTTATATATTCTTTCAAAGAGGTTGGAACCTTTGGTTGCCAACTTTTGATAAGATAATGCATGCTTTAGATAAGATCCGACTTGATAAGATGTATCACTTTGATACTCTTGATAAGATGTGACCAATTATGTTAGGTCTTGATAAGATGTTCTGTATATGGAAGGTGTGTTGCTACTTTAGGAATGCCTTCTGTTCTGCTTCACTATAGGGGAAGTTGCCTTCATTTGTGGTAACTAGACTAGTTATAGACTTGGTCTAATGTTACGCATGGACTCTGCATATTGTAAATACTCACCTTGAGTACTTATGGGTAAGCGTTTAGAGTCTACCTTTAAAGATAAAGGTCGCACAGTTACTTTAGTGCAAAGCTAAGTTAAGACTAACTTAGATAGTATTGCAGACTCTAGGTGCTTGACTTAGAGCACGAGGGGATTACTTAGAGACTGGGAAGTAAGGGAGTCACTCTAAGGAGCTTATGGTCCTGTATTGGTTCTACAAAGAGACCAAGTCTGGAGAGTTGGGGGCTCTTCAGAAGGTCTTATATACATGAACTACCTAGTCATCTATCTAATGAGTCAAGGAATGCATGGCAAGCCTTGGTAATGGATAAGTAAGTAGTTACTAACGTAAACTATCATATGCAAAAGATATTACAGTCCGCAGTAGAGAACTGCTTCATGCATTAGAGATATACTGGAGGGTATGACTCTGAATGAGTCGAAATGACTTGTACAGTATGGCTGATGTAATGTGTGGGAGTAGTGGTCAGAATAGGAAGGTACTGTGGCTGTAAGGTAATTAGTACACGTTAAGTGATAACTGCTGTGTATCTAGATAACGGGTAAGTCCAAGAGTGCAGGAAAGCAGTAAAGCGGACTGGGTATCGTACTAATAAGGAAGGAGAGCTGATATAAGCAAATGCACGTTGTTAAGTGGTACTTAACTGCATAAATGCTTGATAAATCAAAGGAGCTGTAACATCCAGTGTAGACATAGCTGAAGTGGGCTGGCTGAGTGAAGTCAATAGGCATTCAGCAATGGTAGGGACAGTAACACTCCTTACAAAAATGGGAGTGTTCAAGGGCGTGAGTGTGAGTGGTGTGAATTGTTCTGTACAGCAATGAAGTCTTCTGGGCAGCTGGGGTGACGATGTTGAATTTATGACTGGGCCAGATAGTGAGGTCTCTGAAGAGGTGGTGGAAGGAATTGAAAGGGATTTCTTCAGTGAAGGTGTAGAATGCTCAGTTGGACATGCTGGGAGTGACTTGTCAAGGGGAAGGGTTCTTATACTGCTCAAGGTATTTTGAAAGTCCAATAATAACTCCAGAGCATGGAGATCCTTGGCATTAACCCATAAATCATAAGCTGGCAAGTAGTCCTTCCAGCGCACAAGGTACTGCTTCTTCTTCCAATGGCCAAAAGCCCTCTCTTTGAGAATCTTCTCAATTTCCCATTCTAGTTCACTGTCTAATATGTCTGGTGGAGGTTCCAGAAAGTTTGGTCCATGTTGGTCAGTTTCTTTGTAGGGTGTGAGAAGGGAAGTGTGAAAGACATCATGGATTTTCCAAGTGGAAGGGAGTTTGAGTTTGTAAGTGACTTTTGATATTTGGGAGACTACCTTAAAAGGTCCATATCTCCTTGGGGAAAGCTTGGGTGTGATGTTACTGGGTAATTTTAGATTTGTCCCTTCTAGCCAGACCTTCAATCCCATGGGAAATGGTGTGAACTGTGGACATTCTTTGATCCAGGATTCTTGCACTTTATGTTGGGCCTCTTGGGTGGCTTTCCTGGCTTCTTCAATAGATGAGAGTCATTCTTCTAGGGAGGGGATGGTGGTCTTTCTGGTTGGTTGATGTACTTGTGGGGTGTAGCTGATAAGTAGATTGTATGGGGTTTTCTTGGTGGTTGCAGATGGCCATGAATTCTTGGTGTATTGAGCAAGCAGGAGCCATGCATGCCAGTTGTTCTGTTGTGTTCCGCAGAATACTCAGAGGTATTGTTCTAGGGTTTGATTGGTTCTTTCACTTGCTCCATCGGTTTGAGGGTGATATGCTGTACTGATGTTCTGATAGATGTTGAGAATTTCAAGACGAAACGGACGTCATGGTCCAAGATGATTTTATGGGGAATGCTATAGTGGGGAATAATGTGATTGAGGTAGAGTAATGCAACTCCTTCTGAGTCAATGGTCTTGTGACAGGGGATGAAGATAGATGCTTTGGAGCAATCGGTGTCCATAATCATGAGAATAGTGTCAAATCCACCTGATTGTGGGAGTTTAGTGATGAAATCCATTGCAATGGTTTCAAAGGGTCATGCATTATCTGCAGGAGTGATGGGGAACATTGGTGGATGGGTAGGATGGGTATTGACTTTGGTCATTTGGCAGGTAGTGCATCCTTTGATGTATTCAGTGATAAAGATCTTCATGTTGGGCCACCAGTAGTAAGGTGCGATTAATTGGAGGGTTTTGGTAATCCCGGGATGCCCAGCAGTCATGTGGTCGTGAAAAAGGGAAATTACTCCCCTTCTAAGGCTGTTGTCTGCCATGACAACCAGGGCGGTCCCATGATACCAGTGGGTGCCATCAAGTAAGGATAGATTATGTAATGGTGCCCATTGCTTGAGTTTTGGTTGATTGGGGTATTGTGCCAGTTTGACCTTGTTGTCTAGTTTATTGCTGATACTATCCATGTTGAATATGCAGATTGAGGTGTGGTTTTCACAGAAATATTTGTTGGGCCATACAGTGACATCCTCATTGGCAGGGTTTATTCCTTCATAGTCAGGTTGCCTAGATAGAGTGTCTGCACGATTTGTTGCACCAGGTTTATATTCCAGGATTATGTTGTATTGTTCTCTTTCCAGTAGATAGCCAGCGACCCATGGACCAATGTTTCTGGGGTCCCTATAGTAGTGTAGGTTGTTGTGGTCTGTGAATACCAAGACTGGGGTTGCTGTTCCTTTCAGTAGGTGGGACCAGCATTGTAGACCACGTATGACACCTAGAAATTCACAATCATATATGGGGTAGTTTTGTTTGGTTGTGGTAAATTTCTGGGAATGGAATCCTACTGGTCTTCGTGGTCCTAATTTTTCTGTACCATTGGTGTTCTTGGTTGGGGGGTCATGTTGATAGAGTATTGCTCCTGTGCCAATTTGTGATGCATCCATTTTGAGTTCAAATTGGCAACTTGGGTCTGGTTTGACAAGTACTGGGGCATTAGTGATAAGGGTAATAAGTTTTTCTTGTGCATCTTTCTGTTCTTGGCCCTATTCAAATGGTACAGTTTTTCTGGTAAGTTTGGTAAGTGGTGTGGCAATAATGGAGAAGTTTGCGCAGAACATGTGGTGGTAACCAGCAACTCCTAGGAATTCTTGGACTTGGCATTGGTCTTTAAGCTCTCTTGGGTAGTCCCTGAGACCTGCAACTTTAGCTGGGTCAATAGTGGCTCCATCCTTAGATATTCTGATGCCTAAGAAGTCCATCTGGGGTTGTATGAAAACTGATTTTGATAGTTTAAGATGGAGTCCATGGTGTGCAAGAAGGTCAAATAGGAAGTGGATGATTTCAATGTGGAGCGCTATATCTTTGAGTAATGTACCAAGACCACAGTTGTCCATGTAGTTTTGTATCATGTGTCAGATATCATGGATGCCTTTTTGCTTGAAATATTTGTATAATTCTTCCAGTCTGCCATTCATGAAGCACTGGAAACTGGCAGGGGAATTTGACATGCCAAAGAACATAACCTTTGGTTCAAAAAGGCCTTGATGTGTCTTGAATGCTGCTTTCCATTGAACACCTTCCCGAATACAGATATTGTTGTAGCCCCATTGAATGTCAAATTTACTGAATAACTCCATTCCTTGTAGATTTTCGATCCATTGTTTGAGATTTGGGAGTGGAGTGACATCTTTTTGGGTGATGCTATTGAGGGGGCAATAGTCAATAATATATCATTTTTCCTTTGAGTCTTTCTTTGGGACCATGAATGTGGAAAAACCATATGGAGAGTCCAATGGTGCAATATATCCTTTGGCCAAGTTTTCATCCAAGAATTTGTCTTCTGCCTCCTGTTCGTCCCATGATAATGGGTAGACTTTACAATTGAAGCAGGTAGGGGCAGTATCCAGGAGTATGATTTTGTGGTCTCCATCTCCCCTTGATGGGGGGAATTTGTTTGCCTCTTCATCTGAAAATAGTGCCATGTGATGTTTGAATTTTTCAGGGAGTTTTACCTCCTCTTTCCCATGTTCTGATGTGTACTTGTGGGCCATTTCTACTGCTGTGTGGGTGCGGTTGACCTCTACTGGGCCTCCCATCATTTCTGAAGGGGTGACTCCCATCTATGGAGCACACCTAGTTTGTTGTGCCTCTAGTATAAGGTCTTCATTTTCTGGTGCTTTGCTTTTGATCCATGTTTTGGCACGTTGAAGGGTTCTGAAGAGTAGGGTTTCCATGTGAATTGCAGGTCCCCTTAGCATGCCATTAGCCCAATTGATGTCAGGCTAAAATTCTCTGAACCATGGGTATCCCAAAATGAACCTGTCACATCCTAGATTGGTAACAAAGAAGCATTGTTGTGTTTTCTTGTTTCCTTTAGTTACTAGTAGATCGCAAGCATGAGTGATGATACCATGTCGATTAAGAGTTCCATCAATGTTGTAGACAGGTTGGTTATAGGGGAGTTTCTTGGTTCCTAAGCATAGGCAAGAAACAGTGGTGTGGTCAATAAAATTTTCAGTGGCTCCAGTGTCTAGTAATACAATTTCTTCTGCCCCCCCCTCAATAGTGTGATAGCAAAATTTTAACTTGTATTGAATTTGACTTGTTTACAAACACACTATCAAGGCAGAATGCCCTAACTATGGCAGCTAGTTTTGGGCTTTGGTAAAATCCTTTGGCATGAGAGATTTGACGATGCCAAGCTTGGTGTCTTTGTCCAGTGAGCCCATGTTTTCTTTCAAGAAACTAGAAATGTCTCCAGGGGTCATGTCTGGTACAGCAGGTGCAGCGCAATTGGTAGTAGGTTTGCTTTTGCCAGGATAGTTAGCAGATCCACTCCTGCCAGGACTATTATTGGTCCCACTTTCATAATTGCAGCAGTCTGCTTGTTTCTTGCAACAATCCTTGGCATGGTATCCTCAAATTTCACAATGAAGCATTGATTATTGGTCATTAACTTGTTTTTCTTTGCTTCGGAGTGTTGTATACCTCTGCCAGTCTTTGCAGCATCAACATCCATGGCACTTCCTCCTTGGGAGGTGGTGCGGCATCCTGGTCCATTGGTATGTCCTCTGCAATTGTTTCCTCTGCAGTTTGGATTGATTCCAAAGGCTCTATATATTGCCTGTTATCATGAGTTGATTGGTTTGGTATATTGTATACTGGTTTTCCATTTAAGGTGCTGCTTTCTGGCTTCTTCCCATTTTTTGAAGGTCCAACCAGGGTCGGCACTGACATTGTATCCAGGGAGTTGGATGACTGATTGAGTGAGTGCTCCTTTCAAAGCATTTTTCAGGAGTTTGATAGTTCCTTGATCATTGAGTGCTACGTTGGTGTCTCTGGCCAGCCTTTTGAATTCGGTGAAGAATTTGTCCAGACTTTCTTTCTGGTGAACTTGCATAGTGCTTGGTATGCTTCTTCTCTGAGGTTTGTATTGGTATATGCTCATTTGAAGGCTTCTATGAAGTTGTCCCAGAGAACTTGATCTGTTTCTTGGGTTCCATCGTCTATTTTTTCAATGAGTTTGTCAAGCTGTTCTTCCTTCTAGGAGTCTACTTGTGGTCCGCTCATATAGGAAAGGAGAGCAGTGATGCATGAGTAAGGCTTCCTCATAGTATCGTTATGTTTGTTGGTTAACCTCCAGAGGTAGAAGGCAGTTAGGAAGGTCCTGCTTTTGGATCTGTCTCCATTGAAGATGGGTAGGGGGTTTCCTTTGAGTGTGCCATTGGTATTGTGGTTAATGACATTAATGTTAGGTTGCCCTTGTCCTTCTGGTCCTGTGATAGTGGTGTCAATTTGTTCTGCCATTGTTGTTTGAATGGATAACTGGGGTTGGATAGTGCCTGCTGGGATAGTGTTAAGGGGAATAGAAATTCCTTGGTGGATGGCTGCTTTGATTTGGGGAAGGATAGGTTCCTGTTCTGTGAATAGATGGCTTCCTTGGAGAGTTGCAATGTGGTGAACTCCTCCTGCAAGGATTTCTTCTTCTGGTTTCTTGATAGCAGTATGAAGTGTTGGGCTGAAATGCTTGTCACTGATGTGGTCTGGGTGCTGAGGATCTTCAATGTTCCACCAGCCTAAGTTAGGACTTGATCTGATGATTCCTCCTTTGTTTGTTTTCCAGATGTTATCTCTCCAACAGAGTTGTACCCAGAAGTAGCTTTCATTTGCTTGAATGAACTTGATAGGGACGTGGTTCTTTGTTGATATGTTGACATAGTATCCGTTTCCAGGATCACTGGGTCTCTGGTATTCAAAGTATGCATGCTTTGTGACGTGTGCTGGGAGATCATCCTGTTGTCTCCTGTAAACTTGTTTGTCTTCTTGTCCGAGTTCTCTGATGAGTACTACTGCTGCCAGGATGTTACTAGTATTTGTCCTGTGTTTCAAGGACATCTGAGGAAAGCCTGACTTGTGTTAAGGTCCAAGAACCTTAAGGCACAATGTGTGCAAGAATGCAAATGGTGGCAACAAGTAGTTACAAGGGGCTGCTAACCCTTAGTAAAGTGTGGGGGGTAAAAGGATGAAGTTGAACTTAATCCAGGGTCTGGGTGATAAGCAAGAGGAAAGGAGAGTCTCAAAGGGAAATTTGAGACAACTCAAGAAATGAAGAAAAGACTTTAGGAGTCTCACAGTGGAAGCAACAAGATTGGGTATTAAACCAAGTCAGGCTTAAGGCCCAACTCTAGAAATAAGACCAGCTTATATACATGAGGGCAGCTAAGGTAGGCCACATCCATCTACGGTTAATATCACATGATGTGACTTTTTTTGTGACCATGGTGTTACTTTACTGTGACCAACTGAGACTGATGTGCGATAAGATGTGATATGGCTTGGCCACACAGTGTGTATGCAATCAAGCTCTAGAATGTATGTGTGCGTTATCAAAATCTAAATATCTGCATCTTCCAAGTCCTCCATTATGTTATCTGGGAGTGTTCTGTGCCCCTTGTACTTTTTGGTTGCCCAGGCAGCCTGTTTCCTATCAAGCCCTCATATGTATGCATCCCTGAACCATCTTGATCTTGTAGCAAATCTACAACAAGATTAGAGCCTTCATCTTCAAAAGGATAGCATGTACACACTTTCGCATGCTGTGCAATGGCACAGACTCCAGTGCTGAGGCAACATTACGCTCCAAATCAGCCTCTCTTGAAGATGCAGGGTACTCCTGATAAATCCATTTTGCATAGCCCCAGCATTGCTTGATAAAGTTGAGTTCACAGTGGAACTTTGGGAGAAACAGGATGTCAAACTCCTGTTCCTTGCATATTGTTTCCAGCTTGGACTCGACATGAATGAAATCGGGCTGGGAGTATAGTGTCCTTCGGCAACAGCAATCTGTCTCCCCTACCTTACACTTGAAGTCTTTGCACTACACTTTTAGATCGGCCTCCTTTAACAGGCCCCTCTCCTTCAAGATGATGGACATCCCCTTGAATACTCCAGCTTGTGGGTGCCCTGGGGGGAAATACAGTTCTTGAGGTGTTCCATTAGCAAAGGTAGCATTGGCCATGCGTATTTTGGTCTTCAATGCCTTTCCATCAGGGCCATGGATTGGCTTTCTATCTTTGTCAATCAGATTTGTTTTGGGGCCCCAATTTGTTCCTTCTTTTGGTATGAACTTAGGCATATTTCTGGCTGAAAGGGCATCATCAGGTCGTTTGAGGTGTGTTGTTGCATTGTCATAGATAAAAAGGTGGTCCTCATCCGGATAATGTGCCTGGAGAATGTCCATGGCCTGCTCAGTTTGTTTCAAAACATTGTCATTGGTGAAATACCCCCCCCCGAGACTTCCCTGGCTTAAGAAGTACCCATACATTCTCTTCCCCATTCGGAGAGCGCAACCATCCATAATCAGCAGATATGAAATCAGCAACCATCAAGGATGGCCCTTCACCTTTTGGCTGTCATACTGGTGTTTTATTTTTACCCACCCATCTTTGCTTTCGCCAATCATTTGCATAAAACACGGATTCATCATGGTACCACACAACTGTGTGGCAGACAGTTGGAATTGCGGCCATGCTTGGTTCCTCAAGGCCATCTTTTGTCCATGTTTGCAATTTAGCATCGATTTCAGTTAGTTTATGGAGAAACCCATTTTGCCAGTATTCGACGACATCTTCACGTTCATGTCCATCAACATATTGCCCCTTTGGTGTATTGGCCCAACAGAACTCCATTTTGTGCATCCAGTGTTGGGCTGTTGCAAGGTGTATGGTAGTTTTACAGTTCAACTGCTTCTTCATATCTGGTGTGTCCAGGAATTGAACAATGTCCATGGCCTTGGCATATTTACCAATTCCTTGGAGATGAGTCACAATTTCTTGAGCAAGTGTTTTGTCCTCAAATAGTATGGATTCATTCCACTGGCCATATACATTGATTGGGAGGTCCTTTGTTAAGGGCCAAAGACCCTAAGGTGCAACATGCACGGGTTTGTATAATGACGGCAGGACTTGTACTTCAAGGGATTGCAGGTAGCGAACACTGGCCCTTGGATGCGCTGGTATGACGGGTCTGCACGCATGCAAGACACTAGTGGTGATAATGAAAGATGTAGAAGAGAGTCTCGACGATGTTCGAGACGACTTAGAAGGGATGCAAGTGAAAACTGAAGGCACTGTGGAAGATACAACACTTGGGATTTAAACCAAGTCAGGCTTAAGGCCCAACTCTAGGAAAACACGAGGGTTTATATACATGTGAGGAGGCTGTATAACTAAGGCATAATACGACGAGTACTTGTACTAGTAACGAGTCATAGCCCAAAAGATGGAGTCATATACTGTGGAACTGACTCACGCGTGAAGGTAACAAGAAAGGAGTCAGTATGAGTCGTAAAACGAGGCTATGAAGAAAGTATAATAAGCGGGCTGAGAATCCAGAAGCGAGGCTGAGGTAAGCGAATAGAGACAAGTCAGGGGTAGGGATAGGTAAGCAAATAGAGACAAGTCAGGGGTAGGGATAGGGTCATGTGAGGTCAGGTGAGGGAGTATCAGGTGATGCACAGGTGACTTGGGAGCAGGTGATATAGGACAGGTGACTTTGAGGAGCAGGTGACTGAAATGGCATGTGACTGGTCATGTGGGTGGTCAGGTGACTAGTCATGTGATCAAGATGGATGGGTGGTTGGTCATGTGATGGAAAAGGCTTAGTAAGCAGGTGGAGAATAAAAAATGCACCCTGTGTAAGCCCAAGAACGTAACATCCTTGCAATCGATAATAAATGCACGGGCCCACTCCTAAAGGTTTTGGGCAAGGTAAGTTCCCCTTCCAAGTGTGTGGGCAGTCCATTCTGATGTAGCCATCCACAAACTATTAGTTGTGTCTCCATGGGTTGCAGAGCCTGGATCTGCATAGTTCCATAGGAATTGGCAGATCTGTTCCAGCCATTCTTGTATCATCAAGTCAAATCTGGGATCCAGATAGCCAGCTCCAGTTTTCCGTTTTGGTTTCAAGATGCTCTTTAGATCATTGTGTGCCATAAGTGTGTCTTCAATTCCTGGAGGGCATAAATACATTGTGTATTTCTTTACATTGATACCATGTGAATTGTCATTGTGGACATTCTCCTCCTCAGGGTCTGTATTGATCATATCTGCCATTTCCAGAACAAGGGTGGGGTCTTCAATTCCAAATCCATTTTTGGGTTGATCCAGCATTTCCATAGCCAGATGTATTTCAGGGCTTTGCACCACCTGCATGGGCAGTGGGGCCTTACATGTGGATTGGATGGTATTTTCGACTGCTGTCATTGTTCCTCAGTTTCTGGTGTGCCCATCAGTTTCTATTCTTGGACAACGCTCAATGCTGCAGTTTGTGGGCACAACCTGAAGATAACAGTATCACTTCAGAAAAAAAGAGATAGGGCTGTCATACATTCTCCTTGTTCTTATCCAATTTCCTCCTTACTCCATATATACCAAGGTTTGCAAGACTGTTGCGACTGCTTTGTTTCCGTTTTGGCATTGTTGTGAGGCAATTTTGCATGATCTCAGAAGCACCAATCCGAATATGGACACATGGAATTTTGACACTAAACACATATCTCCTCCTTCAAAAAAGCTTAATCAAACATTTGGAAATCACAGATTTGTTCTAATACTACATCTTCATGATTCCCAAGATGCTAAAATCACATTTATCTTGTTCTTGTGTGCCCAGGTCATAATCTTTTCACAAACTTGTTACTTTTTGTCACTTTTCATCACTTCTGATTATGTGATGCAAGTGGGGCAAACATGGGACAAACATGGAGTTTCAACACCAGAAGCCTATCTCCTCCTTCAGAAAGGCTCTAAATAAAAATTTAGGACCACAACCCTGTTCTAATAATGTATCTTCGTGTTTCTCAAGACAGAAAAATCACATTTATTTTGTTTCTCAAAAGCTTATCCAGTTTTACACCATTTTCATGCATTGTCATGGATGGTCATATGATATTAACCATAGATGGATGCAGCCTACCTCACCATGACTAAGGAATAATACTACTAGTACCTGTACTAGTAATGATGGAAAACAAGTACAGTAGTTAGTAGGAATGACAAATAACTAGGAGAGGGATCCTAGTTATGAGCTGGTAAGCTAAAGATAGTGAAGACAAGTACAATGATCCTAGAAATGAGCTGCCACTCCTAAGATGACAAGAAAGCGGTCAGGTAAGCAAGAAAGGAGTCAGGTGACATATCAAGTAAGCAGTCATGTGATGGGAATGGATTGGTAAGTATAGAGAAAAGAAAAATAGCCCATGGAATGTAACAGTCATCTTCATAATTGTCAGGTGTGCTAGGGCTTGCAGTCACTTGCAGCTGTGCTCCTTCCCCTGTGATTGTTAATAGGCCTTGTTGCTGCAAGGTGTCAGTGGTGTCTTCATTGTTGTTGGGAATTGAGTTGGCAGCAAGATGTCAGGATCAGGCAGAGGCACAAGGCAAAGAGACAAGGTCATCAGTGCAGTATCATGCAGGAAGGTAGCGATTATGGCAGGGTTGGCTGGACTGAGTGGTGGCTTCATCATCGGAGCTGTCGTTGGCATTGATGGAAAGGACAAGGGGCACTGTGTGATGCATATCAGGGGAAAGGGGGGAAACCCAGCTCACTACCCAGACTCCAAGGGTGAGGGTGTTGTCAACCCAATCTTTGGGGTTATCATCTTCTTTGTCTTCTTCTGGAACAGGCTCACACCTTGAGAGGCCATCCAGTCCCTTGTACTTGTTGGCGGGCACATAAGCTAATTTGAAGTTGAAAGGGAGAATTGCCACAATCCAGCAATTGATGGTTCCATCCATGCTATGGTGAGCTTGTTGACTTTGAGGATATGAATTACAAGCTTGAGTTCTTCAGGCCATAGAAAGCTGTTGGAGTTGAGGTTCAGCTTGTCAAGGTGTTTTTGCATGAGGCATTCACTGGGTGTAAAGTCAGGCAGATGAGTTGGGAGAGGTGGAAGCATGAGGGGCAGGTCTTTGGGGATGTGGTGGATGGTGCAAAATTCTTCTGGCACGGTTGTAGGAACAGGTCAGACTTTCTTGTCTACTGTTTTGTATTTGAGGACAAGGGTGGGGTTGACTGGCGGAAGTGGCGGAAGCGGGTGCAGTGCGATGACTTGTTCAGATGGGAGTGAAATGGATGGAGGCAAGCAGTTGATAACAGAGATGACTTGGACTGCTGGTGTGCATCTGGTGTGAGGGCATGTCGAGACATACACCCTGCAAGAGATGTCAGCTGGATTGTGCATGGAAATCTCTACCTTGCCACCAGGGAGATCTTCAAATTGGCAAAGGAGGGCCTGCTAGAAGAGTTGTCTGAGGAGGAGGCCGAAGGAGGCATTTTCAACGACATGCACGTGGATTTTGAACAACATATCACCTACCTGTAAGGTCAGGTTCTCCATGCACCCTACTGTCCAATTAGTAGCACTGTTTGCTCCCTCCATCTTGATAAGTTGCTGTATGTTGATATAAACCCTGAGCGATTGGATGATGTCTTGCCTAATGACGATGATTTGCAAGCTGGTGTTGAAGATAGCCAGAATTTTGACACTGCTGCTGACTAAGACATCAAGTTCTTGCAGTGGAAGGCAGAGGGCGATGGGTGGCTAATTTGAAGGATAGTTGGGACTGTTGTTATCACAAACCGTGATGGCTCTAGCAATTCTGGCTTTGGACAAGAAGAGGTTCACAACAGAAACTGCCTTGTACTTGTTGGCTTCCACATGTCATACCTTGAGTTTGTTGACAATGTCCTTGTGAATGGCAGGACTGGCAGCAAAAACATGAGCAGGAGTCATAAGTGAGAACTTCCCCTGCATAAGATAGTCTTCCAGCTTGGTGACAAGGCATTGGTCTTCTGCATTGGATGTGTATCAATATTGCACATTAGGTTGCAAGTTGCTGGAGGTGGCAGGATGTGCTTGGGGTTCTGTGGATGTCGCGGATAACTTGGATGCCTTGCCCTTCTTATCATTGCACTTCCTCTTGGCAGCAAAGACTTTGAGGATGTCATGCAAGAACTCTTGTCCTTCCTTGATGGTGGCAGTCTCCTTCACCTGCAAGATATAAGTCTTGACTCCCTCTTCGATCCAGCTTGTGGGCACACTACAAGTGTCAATGTGAGGCAGTGGTTCTTGCACGAATACAACACAAGTTTGAGCTGTGGTTGGCATGGGTGCTGCCTGTGCAGCCAACCAGGAATCGATGCTGGCTCAGATGCCTTGTCTTGTGCCATCGTAAGGGATGGGTTGCCTGTTGGGAAGGTGAAGTCAGCCATTGATGATGGTGGTGTGGCCTGATCTACTATATTTGTCACCGATGGGGCACTCATGAATTCTATGGCCTGGTCCAAAACAGAAGGAGCAGACTTTGGGGTGGGGACCAAGGTGGTAGTATGAAGGGCCAGTGCTTGCATTGATGATAGCAGGAGCTAGGATTGGTGTGGGAGGTACAATGTATGCACTCCATGACTGTGGCAGAGGTGGTGGAGGTGTGGTGTGCATGTTCCACAACTGTGGCGGAGGTGGTGGAGGTGCCATGGTCTGGTACAAGTAAGTGGTGGCAGTAGTTCTTGTTCTGTACTCTAGTTTGGGGATGCTCATCATAGCACTCAGGAAGTGCATTGCACATCATGCATATAAGATAGCATAAGACAGGTCTTGTACTGAGAGGCTATACAACTGCTGAATAAGATCCTCCATCTTCTGTTCTTCTTTGCATGGGGTATCTTTGAATCAAACAGATCTTGCTTCGATGCACGCTGACAAGTGTCGGTGCCCCTGATTCAGGTAATCATAGTCTTCCAGCCCCAGAGCCTCTTGATCATCCAACTCTTGATCTTTGAAGGGTGAGGGTTCACAGTACTGTTTGCACCTTGCAGTGTGCCTGTCACAACCCATCCCCCATGAACCTTGAGTGGTGTGCCCTGTCCTTCATTCTTGAGCGCAGTCAGTTTCATGTCTTTGTGGGGGTGGCTCCTGAAAGAGAAGATCATCATCACCTGAGAATATGGCTATGGCCATGTCAAGGACATCTTGAAGGTCGAAGGCTTGTCCCTTGGGCCTGTCTGGCTGCTTGGCGATGAAGTGTTCTCAAAGTGCTAGATGGTCCTTGGGATGGAAGCCACACCAAAAGAAGGTATTGCGCTTGCCAGTGGTTATTTGCCCTGCTTCAAGAAGGGGCTTGCTGAGCAGGTTGAACTTACAATGATAGTTGATCACATCAGTCTCTTCTTCCATTGGTAGCCCTGCAGACCAGTTGGTAAGCTCCACCAGCTTCTGCTTTGAGAACCGTCCTTGGGTGGTTGGGCTGATGTACTCCTTGCATAGCTTGCAACAGAGATTGTTCCAGTCATGGCGAACAAAACCTGACAAGGTCATCCAGATATGGCGCTGATCAGTATTTATATACCAGATAACAGTTTCCACTTTCTGTTGTTTGGAGAGACTGCATCTGTCAGCTAGTTCTTCCTACTCTTTGAGGAAATCTTCTATTTTGATATCAACCTTGCCATAAAAGTATGGCACAGTCTTGTCATGTGGAGACAGCATCATGGCAACACCTCATGCTGATGTGTATGCCATGGTTGGTGGAGGTTGAGGGATAGGTGGAAGCAGTGGTGATGGCCCTGTAGGACAAGTGAGAGGGTGAGGTTGTGCAACTTGAGGCAGCATTCTAGGCAGAGGCTGAGGTGGCAGCAGAATCTTGAAAGGCTTGTCATCAGAGGATATGTTACTGTCAACTAGGTTGGTTGGCTGCTGAGGTTCTAGGTCGAATTCTAGCAAGATGGTGGCTGGAGCTTGTAATTGATTTTGCAGTTCTGAGTCATCCAATCCAGCAGCATTGAAGGTGGGGTGAAGGATAGGTGTTTTGGTAGTATAGTGTGGCAGTGGTACAAAGTGAGCAGGACTAGGAGGCTGACTATTTGATGGGCTGTATGTATAAGCAGCTGTGGCAGTAGTGACATAGGCAATTTGTTCTGATAAGGGGATGGCTAAGAGAAGTGAAGCTCTGGTGATGTCAAATAAACATTGAAGGTGGCTAGATATGCAGGAAGTTGCTGCAGGAGTAGTCATTGGTTGTGCAGGCTCTTCTTGTGGTAGAGGTGTGGAGACTCGAGTAAAGCATCCTCTAGAGTCCCTGTGCTGGTGTGTGTGCATATGAGGGGTTGCTGGAGGCAACCAAGAACAGAACCAAGAAATTTGATGAATAGACTAGACAGCAAGCTTGAAAGAGGTTGCTGTCCAACTGGGGTCGGTATCTGATAAAAAGACTACCAAACTGGTGGGCTCCAGTTTGTAAGGTAGAACGGTGTCTACAAGTTGAGTTTGAGTATATCCCCAGGTGAGATGATAAGAAGGATAAGAGGCTGCATTCCCGACTAGCAAGAACACACAGATAAGGGAACAAGAGAAGTGTAGATGTCAGCATGTTGACACCAACATTAACTAGTGTTTTTGAAGTGTTGATGGGGTGAGAAGGTGATAACATGAAAGTCAAAGATGTCAGCAATGGCAGAAGGAATGGCAAAGGTAGATGACAAGTTTGAGGGAGACAAGAGAGATGGCAATGTCATGGTGATGACAATGTTTGATGATGAAAGAGACAATGCTGGTGGAGGCAAGGCAAGAGAGACAAAGTCAAACATGAAGACAGAAACAAGATGCAGGAAGAGACACAGAAAGACAATTGTGGCATAGCAGGCTTGCACTTCATCACACAGACTAGCACACAAGATAAAAAGAAGAGAGGATGGGGCCACTATTGCCTGACCTTTTGATGGGCCAGACACAGGGTATTTATATGCAAGGACAAGGACAACATGACACAATGTATTCTACGCACGAAAGGTAAGTAAGAAGAAAAATGAGATAGAGACGAACACTTTGAGATACTGCTAGTGACAGACTGCATGGCATCATATACTAGTTGAACCAGTGTCTAGAGAAAGGAGAAAATATTTGAATGGTCACAAGGTGCATGATGTTGGGTACATATGTGAAAGCAAGAGGAATGTTTGCAAAAGAGGGTCTAAATCTAAAGAAGAAACCAGAGATGGCAAGTGGGCGAGTCTAAGATGGAGTAAAGTGGAAAGTGTACTAAAAATGAGACTGACAATCCTATGTACATCTAACATTCCTTCCTATTTTGAGGAGACTGGGGCAGTCGGCAAGGGCAGCACAAAGTGTATACAGCATGTGGCAGTGACAACTCTGGGTCTTGTCATCAGCTGACCTGGTATAGGCGATCCAATGGTTCTTTAACAAGGAAAATAGCTTGACTGTTTGAGGGATGGCTGCAATCTCTTGACAACAAGGGTAGAAATGGAAAGGACAGGAGGGGAATATGGTGTGAGAGGAGGAGGTGGGCACATGGAGGCGATGTGGTTGACTTTGGGTTTGAGCATGTCAGGGCAGGCTGATCTGAGAGGCTAGATCATGTGTTCATCAGCACATACAGGGAACAGACTCACAGGATCAATAAGGTGGGCTATGGCTCAGAAATATGGCTGCGTGGTGTGGTTTTGCTCATTTCTGAGCCTAGTGCATGTACCAGCCTTACAGTGGATATCTCAGTTGTTGCATTTCCCTTTGGGTTGTGTCACTACTGTAGTGCTTGCATGGAACTGACACATGCTAGAGTGTTTTGGGGGGGATGATTTCATGTGATTTTCTTTTACGCATTTCCTTTCTGTGTGTTTCTTCACATGATATGTGCCTATCATATCATCATGTAGCACGCTAACTTTGGTAGTGATTCTGCTCACCTGAACCTTGAAAGCTTGAAATGCTGCGTTGTGTCTATGTAGTTTGCCAGCAAGGACATCATGCACTGATCAGTGATCTAGAAGGGTTTCCATCATCAAGCACTTAGGAGATCATCCTGGCATGCCTGGAGTGGGACCATCTTTCGTGTGCATAGCTAGGGCAGTACAATAGGAAATACTCTAGTATTGTTTCTTCATTGGCACCACCATCAGCAAAAAAGACATGGAATGATCAGTGCCTGATCAACACCTGACCATCACCTGGGCAATTCGCTTAGTACTGTCAGACTGGGAGGCCTGATCAGGTCCCGCAGGTGAAAGTCGAAGTCACCAGGCTGGTCAGTCCAACTGTGATGATCACCAATCCTCACTCTGACTGCGATGATCATGTGCTGGTGACTTCAAGGGTGGCTGGTTATGTGTGATCAGGATTCACCTCAAGTGTGCCTAGCATTGTCAGGCTTCATCAGCTTATTCTTTTTCCTACACAATTTTTAATTACTTTTTCAATTTTATAATTTATTGATCAATGCTAATGACTACAATACAATGCTGTGGCTCTATCTATTGATGCAAGGAGCAGAAAATACCCAAGAAAATAAAAGAGGTGACATATCAACAGCAGGACATGCTGACGCATGCACCTCAGTATAGTATAGCCCATGGAATCCCTCAGACGGTCGAGTCAGCTTGGCATAAGAAACAGAGCTGGAACCACCAACAAGATGACCAGCGACAATGCCCTTCTGACATTTGACAATGCTGACCTCAAGACGCACATGTTGTTGGCGTTCTAGCAGTGGAGGCTGTAGAATACCTCAGTTGTGTCTTGGGGTGTGACTGTCGGGAACTCACTACTTTATGGGTAGCAAGACTCAATGACGGCGCAAAGTTGAAGGTGACTGATCCAAAGGAGCAGCAAGGAGATGTTGAGGAGAAGGAGGCAAAAGGCAAGGAGAGGCAGGACTGTATAGAATGGGGAGCAAGCTGCTAACGATGAGGGAGCTTTGTGAGGCTCCAGTGTGGGGGTAGACAAGAGAACAGTCTGAGGACTGTTTGTACAAATTTGCAGGTCTTATATACTAATACAGGGTGGTCTGTGCATAGTTAAGGGTAGGCATAATATCAAGAGACAGGTGGACATGTGCCCCTTTAGGGCAGGTAGTAATACAAGAGACGGGTGAGACTTGAGCTAAGAATAGACACAAACTAATAATAGATGAACTGCAGACTGTGCTGCAGTTCTGTAGTAAGTCTTGTGACTTCGTTGATTCTTAATCAACTGTTGATCGTTCCCACAGTCTTCCACATATTAGTCAACAGACAAGATGCGCATAGAAAGCACACACGATCAGGTGATCGTATAGATGACCAATCCCTTGGTAGGTCATGTGTTAGGTTCCCACGGTCATGTGCTGTAAAGTCACGTGCTTGCTTGAGGGCTTGTATGTCACATGGTGAGTCACGTGCTAGGTCACATGGTGGGGATTTCCCAGGGTCACGTGGTCGAAGATTCTCCTTGGTTGCTGGTCGTTGACCAGGCTTTGTCGCGGGCTCAGAAGGGTGTTGGATAGCCACTTGGCTATAACTTGGTTTAGGGGCGGTTCTTGTGGGACTCATAGGGGTTTGGACTGGTTTTCTAGATGGCATGGACTTTATCCACAACAGTGACAGCACTGTTGATGAGGATGGCATGCACACCTGGGTAGAGGTTGGCAAAGTGGAAGCAATGGTAGGCATCTATGTCTTCCATGATCTGCTGCAAAGAGAGGGTGTGGGTGGGGGAGCATATGAGAGTTGATACGATCGGCACTAGCGGTCATTTTGATGATGCATACCAGCAAAGACCTTGTTGTACTGCCAATGTGTCAATGTGTGCTGTATGTCTGAATCAGTCAACAACCTGCAGCCAAGCAACGAGCACTACCTACTGTACCTCCTCTCTTGTGGGCACCCTGAGGTTGTTCTTTGATGTGTCCCTGTATATGCGCATATATGCCATAGAATAGGAGTATATGCGGTTAAAAAAATGGCACTTACAGTGTCTGCCAATTAGTAACTTGCATGTGCTAGAGCCTCGATGGGACAGGAGACTACAATGATAGAGACAAACCAAATGGAAGGAGATATAATGGAGGGGGAAACAAAGCAGGGAGATGCACAAGTGGCTTATGAGGATCTGAGACTCAGACCATGATGCAATGTGTCTCAAAAAAAAACATGATTCTTGAGAATAAGTTGGGATAGTGCAATAAAATAAAAAAATATAAAACATGGCCAGTGTTCATTAGCGTTAGCCTAGGAATTGATTGTCATGGCAATTACTCACTGAGTGGCATGGACCAAAATCTGAGGATGGCCAAGGGGGTGCCAGACTGGGATTCCGGTATAGGGGGTTAGATAGTTAGTTCGTCCCCCAACCATGGTATGAAAAAAATCGACCTCCTACAAACAATGAAATCTGAGGTCGAAAGCACTGATTATGGTGGTTCCCAAACCAAACACGTCCCTGTAAGTAACATGCAAGTCGGATTGAGCACTGTCAACCACATGACAAACCCTGACCACCCAACTATCCTCTCACTCTGTTCCTCCCTCATCTTGCATGCCTTGTCTTTTCTCCAACCTTTGTCTTTCATCCTTGTTGACACACAATGAATACCTTTCCCCTAGTGGCCAGGTTTCCCCCTCTCATTGCCCCCCCAGGTCCTACAGTCGAAGACATGCAGATCACATACATACTATTGGTCGACACCATGATCACACACCACCCTCTCCATCACTGCCAGCCCAGCCCAAATCACAACCACCGCAGTGAGTTCCCCAAATTCTTCCCTTCTTTCCATGTCCTGATCAGTTCACTGCTCACACATCTGAGCCATGCCTGTTCCCACACCACCAAACGTGTTCTCTCTCCCTCACAGCTCGAATCACACACCAGAGCCATATCCATTCTCATTTGTATGCCTCAGGTTCCCCAGACCAGTGCCCCTGTCCTTCTGAACCTACATCTTCTGCTCACAGCCCACATTGACCTCCCAGCAAGTGTTCCTGTCTCTTGCTATTTTTCATGTCCTGACCTGTGCTGTGTCTCCCTCATGCCCCTGTTCCTATCTGGCCAGTCCCATCATTGCTGTGGGTGAGTGCCCCTTGAACTCATCTGCCCCCATGCCCAAGGCCAATGTCCATCTCCTCACCATCACTGTCACCACCATTGCCACCGTCCCACTGTGAGCTGACCTTACACTGCATGTGCAGAGCGACCATTTTCAATACCATTGCAAATTTGCATCAAGATGCCATCCTCCCATTTTCCTGCCTCTTTTCCTCCTTTTCCCAACACCATCACCATCGCCTTTGCCAACAATGTTGCCCTTGCCGCAACATGAAACCAACCTCCCTGCCCATTCGCTCGGCTCACACCACCACCAGCAACAATGGCATCTCCAACGACAAAGCCAACACCAACGCCAACATCAGCAACAGCAACAGCTTCGACACCAACTCCACCAACACCATTACTAGCAGCAACACCGACAATGCCAACACCACCAATAGCAACACCACCAGCAGTGGCAATGCCAATGCCAACACCAGTGGCAGCAACACCTTCATCGACAGCATCCACACTGCCAACACCAATGCTGTCATCAAAAGCAGCAGCAATAGCAACAGAATTTCGGACAACACCGCCAGCTTCATCAATACCACATGCATCATCAACACCAACGCCAATAGCAATAGCAATACGAACAGCAGCAATGGTGGCAACAAACACCCCAACACCTCGACATTGTCAACACTGACCCTGCCTTGCCCCTTCACAATAGCACCAGCACCATAGCGCATGACAGCGAACCAGAGCATGAGCACGGCCACACGCTGCCTCTTGACACTAGCCATCAAGTTCCTCCCTTTGCCGCACCATGTCCAGACAAGCCAGAGGAACTGCCACCAGCACCTTGCACAGACACTACGCTCACCACCCCCAGCTCACAAGTTGTGCAAGACACACGCACCATCGGCCTCGACCCCGCGCCTGCCCCTCACCTGTGCAATGACACATCCACTCATTTCAGCGGCAAGACACCCAGTTTTGTGTTGCCAGTGGACGACTTCGATGACAAAGAACATCAGCAATGCATTGACCCAGGAGGGTCAAATTTTAAACCCCCTGGGAGATGTAAGGCGTGCACACGCATTGGCCTTGGAATGGCCCATTTTCCTTATCATCTGACATATCTGACACTTCACCTGACACCTCCAACAACACAGGACTGCACATGCGTACGTTGCAGGCTGTCAACTCTCCATTTTCCACAATGCCCCTCACCCTCATCGTTAAAATAAGTAGTCTAGACTGTAAGTAGATAGTCTTGGAACCACATCAGCAAAAGTTCCAAATCCAGGTAGTGTATGTAAGGGTATTTTAGCCCTTGCATTGCAATACAAGATCACTGCCTATCTTATAAGAGCTTGTAAGGTTTGCCCAGACCTAGTGAGGATTGCAG
>Ga0307510_10000136_pt1 | contig 60370 bp, 65 predicted proteins | sample 12_EM_MG_FD_207224 | JGI IMG/M metagenome (GOLD analysis project Ga0307510, IMG submission 207224) | Populus trichocarpa ectomycorrhiza microbial communities from riparian zone in the Pacific Northwest, United States - 12_EM | ecosystem: Host-associated > Plants > Roots > Unclassified | place... | reverse complement strand
CAGAATGTTGGACGGTGAGCTGACTATTTTGAACCCCCTTAGTCCTGACATGATTTGGATCTTCAGTGATCGTGGTACCACACACAACATGTACAATCGGTCTCTCTGCTTTGCGCACTGGCCCGGCACACATCACGTGGACCAAGGCCAATGCCTCCTGCGGTTTCTACATGCGCGGCCTGTGGTCCTGGAGTTTGGCATGCAAGCCTTTTTGCTGACAATCATTTTGGGTGTGTCACTGCCTCTCTTTCTTTCCCTGATGCTGATTCAATTTTTTTTTCCAGCTTCCTGACCAACTTGGTATACCAACAACAACCACAGCACTTGTCAAGTCCTGGGCTGGCGACATGCATGGGTACACCGCTGTTCCCAGTATGCTCCTCCAACGCTTCAGTCTCGTGCCTGCCACTGCCACCGCCATCCACGCTAGCACTTGCGCTGGATCGCGGACTTCTGTGTGCATGCAGCACATAGTCTGCGATGTCCTTCTCATTCCCCAAATCGATCACTGCACCGCCTATCACCACTCATGCAGCCGAGCTGGAGGGCGTGCCACACGCACTGCGAGACACCATATGGCTTGACCGTGATGCGGTAATGGCGCCAGTTGATCGTCCCGCATTTGGTGTTGTACACGACGAGGATGATGCGGTGAGAGAGCGCAATCTCGTGTGGTGCAAGAGGGGGGAAGAGGGTCTGGAACATTTTCTTGACGAGCGTCATGTGAGGAGGGGTGTTAGGACCTTGTGGGGGAACAATGATGTCAAGTTCTGGGAGGGTGGTGTCGAGTTCTAGGATGGCGATGTCGAGTTCTGGAAGGGCAACATTGAGTCCCACGAGGGTGATACCTTAGGCTTGTCAGATCAGATGTAAATAGCTCCCTCTAGTTGTGCTATATGCACACAATAAATCTTCTTTTTTTTTTTTTTTAAACGGCTTGAGTCAACTCAAAAGTCGCAACTCAAGTCGAGTCGCAGCCAAAGTGTAAAAAGCTGCAGTCCATTAAGCCATATCCAGGAGAAGCCATGGCTTAGTAAGTTGACACATGGTTAACCGAGTTGCGGCAACACTATTCAGTGCTGCTTGCGATTTTTTGCAGACTGGTGCATAATGTCTGCAGGGCCTTCAGGTTGATGGGGGTAATCATTGTGTAGATTACACCAGTATTGATAATGACAGATTAGAAGTGTCTCATGAATAACTCAGACGCGCTCATGAAAGTAGATGGCGCGCACCCCACCAGCTGTCCCGCATCAGGAACCCAAGCCCATCCCCGTCCGCACCTGGTTCCTCCTTCTCTTCCTCCTCCTGTATTGACCGTCTAACACCAGTAACACATGGTTGCCTCCTCGCGCCATCGATATACGACTCACCCAGCGTGCTGCGTACATCGCCCTCCAGGTCTGCCATGAGGTCGCCACTGGTGCTCAGAATCTGAATCGGTGCTATTTTCTTCGCCAATGAAGATGCCGCAGAAGAAGACAACGGGGAATGCTGCTGCTGCTGCAGGGTGCCAAGCGCGACGAATCCATGTCGCCTAGCGCGACACTGCGCCATCCTAGACTGACACATCGTCCCCGTCGATTGTCTGAATATCATTGACATCGTGCGAAAATCCAAGGTTCCTGCTGATGGCCCCGCAGCACCGCCACACAGCTGCAGTCTGTGACTCGTGCAGTGCCCGTTCGTACTCCCATTCACGGTCTGTGATGGCACCCATGACAGTGATGCCCGAGGGCGTGTGGTCGTCTGCAGTGTGCTGCGCAGAGAGGCCTGTGGTGCGTGAGAGGTACAGCAAGCCAGTTGGATCTTTTGTATTCAATTCTGGGTGCACTGCTTTGAATGAAATGAATGACGTTTCCATCTTTCCGTCATTCGACATCAGCCACGCATCCAATACCTTTGTTGGCGCACCAAACTGCCCATGAGAGTCGGCAAGCAAGGATGAGAGTGAGACGGACCTTGATGTTGCCCTGTCGCTGCAAGTCAAACACGGAAAAGCTACAAACATACCCCAGTTCATCTACGTTGACGGTAAACTTGCGGAAAAAGTCGACAAATGCCGGCACACATGGAGATAGCGAAAACCAGAGGATGAAAGGGCATCAACATGATGCTTGCGAGTTCCGTTGCGGAGGCAATCACTTTTATAGGGAAGAGCTCTTTGAAATGCGTGTGCACTGTGTTGGAGTGTGGTTGTTCCCGCCATTCGTCTGGAAGGTAATGCGTGTACTGGACATTGTCTGAACAATCGCCCTTATGAACAGTTCTGAGTCGAACAACCTGCCTTCTTCGGGGATCATCCTGCGCGCAATCGCCAGGATACCATAAATGACTGAAATGTAGAAGAATACAGAGCGACAATGGGTGATCTCGAGGTGGATGAAAACGTTGGGGTCGATGACTGTGGCAAGAAGAAGGACAGCCGCAAAAGGACCAGCCACAAATGCTGTGAATCTGGCTATTGCGTCGACTTGAATACCAAACAAAAATATTACGGGACCTCACCTTATGATGTTGCCAGCTGTTCGTGGGGAAATTGATTTATTCACACGTTCGCAGCGGGATATGCTCCCTTGAGAGTCTTTCAAAGAGGTGAGGAAGCTTGTTGGATTCCCAGAACTTCCACTGCACGAAGGGGGTGTATGCATGACCGCTGATTGAAGACAGGTTCTTGTATGACTCCTGTTCTTCGCAACCGTCAATCAACGCCATTCGGTTGTTGCCTTTTCAGGGACACCCTCTTCACCAGTCCCCTTCTATCAAATAAGTATTGCATCAGACAAAATTGGTGATTCCGCTCCAGGACACATGTAAATGTCCAGCCTTTACCCTCCTCTGCGGGCAACCTGTGATGGAGTGATGCAGTATACGCAAGGCAAAGAGCTCCTTGTTAAAAGGGGCGATTCAGAAATTTTCTTGTCGCATGATTCCATTTGCGATATCGTGGGCACCCAACTTAGCGCCCTAGCCGGCAAGTGGGTGTGGAGGTGGCAAGGAGAGCTCTGTGAAATTGCGAATAGCTCCGATCCATTGGACAACTTCACCAAGAAATGGGGTCTGGATATCTTCCTGGAAAATGTTTGGGAAATGGGCAGTGTCATATGGGTGAGCGGCATATGTCAGGTATTTGAAGAAGGTAGGTATAAAAGTGGTATATGTCCACAAGCCGCATTATGCTCAAGACGAATAGAATGATTTGCCACACGTAGAAGGCACAAAAAGATATAAATAAGAGGAGGGTGCAGCCTGAAATCTGCAAAACAAGACCCATGAGAAATATGAACTGCACAGCCAGAGTGAGAGAGCCCACCGGGAAACACAGCGCTCAACAACGATGCGGGATAGTTGTGTGATTGATCAGGGTGTATGCGCGAATAATCGACGCAGCGGACGAATGTTGAGAAGGCGATGAGAAACTTGGCTTTGCTAGGCTAGGTATTAGCGAGCCTCTCTAACATACAAAGAGGACACCCACAGAAGGCTTAGTCCCCGTTTAAGGGCAATGAAATATATCGCCTTCCCTGGTAGTATGTGTATACCTCCAGGGGAAAGGTATCGCGGATGTACAGCTTCCCCCGCACACTTGTATGCATCTAGGCCGCGCTTCAGATTGGGGTTGCACAGACATGGATGGGGACCGAGAGGGTAGATGGTCTGGATTAGTCTCCGAAGGACATGGGGACACAGATATGCGGGGAGGATCAATTGGCATGGCGCGTGTCGCAAAAGCGACCCTTGCGGGACAGTGCGTAGCAGGAGACTCAACCAGGAAGCTCTGCGGAACCTCACTGTCGAATTATAACTCCTCCTGTATGTGATAGTCCTCGCGACCGTTGGGTCAGACGACACCAGGCTTGGTGGTGCCCCAGGAGAGGCGCTGTGGTGGTGTAGAAATCGCAAAGGAGTGCCTGGATTTAACATGGGGACGGCCTTTGCCTTGGGGTCGATGTCATCATGCTTGGCGCCATTGGTGTCCCCTTCATCCTGTTTGAGAACTAATTACCGTAGTTGGCAGCTGAATCTGGGGCTGAATAGCCCTGGTACGCGTGACAAGTGGGTTGGGCATGTTGAGAAAGGGACTGGAGGAGGCACTTGTGGGTGGGTAGATGGACTGGGAAGCAGAGCATGAGACAGACGATGAGGGGTGAGGCAGTGAGGAGGAAAACGGGCACTATTTGGTAGAGAGGTGGTCACCATGCCTGGTGGGTGGTGTTGTTTGCCAGGCCTGGCATGCGTCTAAACTTGACATAGTCAAGTTTGTCAACAGCCCTCCTCTTCCTTTTGCGATTTCGTGCTCCGGAAACAAACAGGGGAGGATATTGAAGGGTAAAACACACACCAGTACGTCAATGTATGTACACTATTAATATCCTCAGGGAAAATGGCAGAAAATCGTACAAGAAATAGGTTCCGGGAGGTGCTCAATGCATGGAGCTGGGCGAGTACGACTCGAATTTGCAACACTTCACCCTCCTGTCTCAACTGGCTGACACCAGCATCACACATCTGCATCCTCATGCTATCGACATACGACTCACCCAGCCTGCTGCACACATCGCCCTCTGAGTCTGCCACAAGCTTGCTACTCACGCTCAGTATCCGCATAGGTGCAGCTTTCGCCTTCGCTACCAACTGCACAGCTGTGCTCTGCGATTCATCCAGCACATGTTTGTGCTCCCATTCATGGTCCATGGTGGGCCCCGCAACGCTTATACCAGGAGGTGCAGTGTGTGATCGTCTGCGGCGCACTGTGCAGAAAGGTCTGCAATGCGTGAGGGGTACAGAGAGCCCATCGAGTCTGTTGGCATCCAGTCTGGGGGCATCGCTGTGAACGACATGAAGGACTTATTTTCTGTCATCGTGCATCAGCCGTGGATTCGACACTTCCTCAGTGCACCACACTTTGCATGAGGGATGGACCTTGACATTAGCTGTGTCGTTGGAAGTCAAACATGGCAAAACTACACACATAACCCAGTCTGTCTATGTGGACAGCGAACTTGTGGAAAAAGTCGACGATCACCAGTGCTCATGGCAAGCCAGAGGACGAATGTCTTCAACACCACGTTGGCTAGCTCTGTCACAAAAGTGACCGCTTTCATAGCAAGAAGTTCACCAAGTTGAGTTTACATCGTCTTGGCCTGCCACTCCTCCGGAAGGTAATGTGTGTAACGAACGATCGCCTTCATAGGAACTTCCGAGTCGAACACCATGTCCTCTTCAGGGATCATGCCATGTACAATGGCCAGAATACCAGCAGAGATGGAAATGAGGAATAATCTCAAGGTGGATGACAAGATCGTGGTCAATGGTGGTGGCAAGAAGGACAGCAGCAAAAGAAGTTCTCATTATACGACAATTCATTTTACATATTTGTGACGATTAATTATTGATTGACATCACTCAAAAGAATGAGGAAGCTCAGAGGGCATGCGCACAACCACCGATTGAAGACGGGTTCCATATTTCGAAATTAGGATTTCTACCTAAAGAAGACGTCTTCTGAGTCTGTCCCCTTCTACTATCATGCAGATCTGGAGGTTCCACCCCAATTTGCCCTCTTCCGGAGGCTGACCGTGCTAGTAGCATGTACCTTTTTATAATGCATGACGATTTCTTGTAGCACGTCACAGTCAGTCATATCATGCATGGAGCGAAGGCGAGTGGTGAGTGAATCCAAGTTCAGCCATTGATGCATTGATGGCTCCAATTAGTTGAAGCGGCTTCCGGCTATCTTTATAGAAAATGGTTGGGAAGGGAGCAGCAGCATTTAGGTGAGACTCTAAGGAGATAGGTATAACAGTGTTACATGTCTGTGAACGTATTTTGCTCAAGGAGGATACAACGTTCCGCTACATAGAAGCACAAAACAGGAGAGATGAGGTACTACTGTAGTAACTTACTGGCTTACACACAGGCTGTGACACAGTACAATTAGCTATTCCTCAGACTATTTGATATTCTGGACTTGTTGTACCCTTAAATCCCGTGTTTACAACGCTGTTCTGATCAACGCTGCCTGGAACCTTTTGCTGTCAGGAGTTTCCAATGCCGGACCACGAGATGCGACAAGGCCGTCCCGATGGATTCAGTGCCCATCCCTCCAGCAGTACCCACAACACATTCTCCCTCCGCAACCCCCTCACTCTGACATAAATCCTCTCTAATAGACCTCAAAGGTCAATTCCCAGCTATGGCACAGCCACAATGATCCTCACCGGTTACGGCTCCCTTCAAACAATAAACCACTGTTGTACGAAAGCGCACCTCTAATCAGCTTTGAGGGCCTCTCTCCAAGCTTTTCCAGAGCACCCCCTCTGCCTCTGTGCAAGCTGTTGTTCAACTCTTGTTCTGTTTCCATTTCCGTGTCCACAACCCCCTTGACTACAAAGACCATACTCATACCCCCAGCACTACCCACCCACACTCACTGACCTCTTCACAACTGACAGCACACGATGTGCCCAAGGGCACACCGCCTCCGTTTCTTCCTTCCCTTCCGTCTCGCTCACCTCTGATGGGGACGACTCCGCACCAGTTGGGGCATCTCGTCACGTGGGACATTGTTGAGTCCAGAGGCGCGCCCAGCCCGCACAGCAGCAGTGGCGCACAACAATCTCTCCACCAAATAATGCCTGTTTTCCTCCTGACTGCTCATTGTCTGCCTCACCTTCTATTTCCAAGTCCATCTATCCACCCTCCGTCTCCTCCTCCTGTTTCAACATGCTCGACCTGCTCCGCTGCACGTACTAGAGCTATTCAGCCGCTAACTAGTTCGTTCTCAAAGAGTGATGGCGCCAGACATGATGATATCGACCCCAAGGCACAGGCCGTCCCCATGTCAAATCCAATGCCCCCTTCGCAACTTACTATTCCATTAGGGCGCCTCTCTCAGGGCACCACCGAGCCTGGTGTCCTCTGACCCAACATTCGTGAGGACTGTCGCATACAGGAGGTGTCGGAATCTGACGGTGAGGTTCCACAGAGCTTCCTGATTGAGTCCCCCGCTATGCACCATCACCCACTGTTGAGCAAGAGTCGCTCACGCGACATTCGCCATGCCAATCTGTCCCCCGGGATATCTGTTCCCCCACGTCCTTTGGAGATTAATCCAGACCATCCACATTCTCAATCCTCACCTGTGGCCATGCAGCCCAATCCAAATCCTGGCTTTGATGCGTACGAGCGTGCGTTGTGGAACTGGGTGAACCTGTACAACCTTGATGCCTTTCTCTAGAAGGTATACATATGCTACCACAGGAAGGGGATATATTCAATTGCCCTCAAGTGGGGACTGAACCTTCTGTGGGTGTCCCCTTTGTATGTCAGAGTGGTTTGCTGATGCCTAGCTCAGCACGACCGGGTTCATCATCGCTGTCTTGACATCCCTCCTCCACTGCATCGATTATTCGCACGTACACCCTGATCAAGTCACATGACTGTGCGATGTCGCCGCCAAGCGCTGCGTTTCCCAGTGAGTTCTCTCATTCTGACTGTGCAGATCATATCTCTCATCGGTCTTGTTCTGCAGATTTTCAGGCTTCACGCTCCTCTTCTTTCTCTTATTCTGTGCCTTCTACATGTGGCAAACCATTCTATTTGTCTTGAGTATAATGTGGCTGGTGGACATGTACCACTTTTATACCTACCTCCTTCAAATACCTGACATATGCCCCTCACCCATATGATACTGCCCATTTCCTAAACATTTTCCAGGAAGATATCCAGACCATTTCATGGCGAAGTTGCCTGACGGATCAGAGCTATTCGGAATTTCAATCCACTCACAGAGCTCTTGTCACGGACTGCCTTGCTTACCTCATTTCTCACCTTCCTATTCCATTTTCTCGCGCCGTTTCTGTCCGTGACTCTGGGCTGCTTTGCCTATGCTTACGTATTTATCTATGGACTGATCTTGCATTTTCTAGAGACCTCCATACACTTCCATATGTTTCCGTCTCATTCTCTAGCATTCTCTGACTCTCTCTCTCACGCTCTAGTAGCTTCTCTGATTTGTGTATATAAACTGTACTTCGTAGTATAGAACGACTTCCCTAAGCTCGTTCTATTCGTGCAATCAGACTTTGATAGTCTCTTCTCACTATTGAACACATGCGGCTTCCTTCGAACGAACCACTCTGCATTAGTCAGCCTTGCTGCTAATTGCCTCCTATTCTCTACATCTCGAGATCACGTGCTAGTGTCTCGCTCGATTCCAGGTCGCGTCTGACTTGTGTAATCTTTGCTTGTCATCACTCTTGTCACGTGACGCTTCACGTGACTGACTTCCCCTTTGGGAACGACCCCTCTTCGAAATCCATCTTTGTAATCTTGTCTGAGATCCCCAAACCCTGAGATCCCCAAACTCAATCTGACACGGTGGTCTGACCGTGACATTAGAACGAGCTTCTCTCTCTCCACAAATCAACGATGACTTCGACTCCCTCTGGATCAAAAGAAAAACAGAAAACCCCCGAAGGACTAGGCATTCCCATGGACTGGCGTGTACGCACCATTGACCAACTGACGGAAGAATCATTAGCAGTATTGGATCTTCCTTTTGAAACAAAACCTGAAACTAAGGACACAGTTCCATCCAAATTTTCCGAATGAGTTCGCCATCTGGTCAGAGGACAAGACATTGTCGTCTGCATCAATGGAAAAGAAGTCTCCAAGAAGGCCCCCTTCACTGCCTACTATGCTTGCTTCAAAGGGGCTCTCTTAGCCCTATCTAATGTCTATGGAGTCTGGTTCGAAATCCGACTTCAACCAGGAAACACATATGAATGCTTCCAACTGGCACAACCTAGCCTTCAATTAAAAGACTGTCCCATGAAGGGAATCAACTACGCACGGTTGAAACTCACCAGTCTTCCCATCACTAGAGCTCCGTCTCGAGCAACGTCCCCAGTTCGATTAGCCCCACTAGATACAACTGCGGTTACACCACACGACGGGGATGTCTTTCACGAAACCAATCCAGACGACAGAGAAGCACCAGCTAGCGACACTAGTTGGTCCTCCTCACCCGAACCCAACGACCAACCCAAGCGAAAGTCTTTTGCTGGGTTTGGTTCTTGGAGAATGCATTCCTCTCGAACAGCTAGACAACCTTCCAGGCCCCCTCCACGTCGTCCCAAGGGTACTGGGGATGATCCGTTTGGTCTTAACGACTTTATGGATGAGCCAGAAAAAACAAATGATAAAGGATGTCGTCTGGAAGGAATCCATCCAGACAAATTTGAAGGAGATCGATCCAAAACCCGACGATTCTTGAACCAATTCAATAGATTCATGTTGATGAATCATAAGGTGGACATTGCCAAAGATCCCATCTCCAAATGCATCTACTTCATGTCACTCCTCGACAGAGAAAAAGTCAATGGATGGGTAGACATGGCCTTTAACTGGCTTGAAGAGATTGAGGCTGATCCAAGCCTCATCGATCGATTTTCCGACCCTTGGAAAATGATGGAAACAAAGTTCAAGGTATCCTTTACGGACTATGCGGAAAGGGAGCAAGCCCAGGATCAACTTGGGAAGTTAAAGATGACAGGTGACAACCTCAACGAATACTTAGCTGCATTCGAGACCCTTGGAAGTTGCGCAGAACTTAACCCTGATGATCCATCAAATCTGTGCACTTTTGCCCAAGGACTTCCTTGTCAACTGGCTGACGCCTGTCTGGCTATGGAGAATCCTGACACCTACGAACAATGGAGAGCAGCAGCTCAATGACAGCAGGTAATTTACCTGAAGAAAAAGGTGTTACACTCTGAGTATGGAACTTGCAATTCCACTCGAAACGCTGGCCAAAATCCTCAAAAACAGAATTCTGGTTGGATATGGTGTCGCCCTGGAGGAAATTCTAACCCCAACAACCCAAATTGGTGCAGACAGGGAAACTGAGCTCAGCCTCCCCGTCCCCGTCTACCCCCCAGGAATGATGACGCTATGGACCTTTCAGTAATCCGAAAAGCCACCACCGACAAAGAAAAAGAAGAGTACCAGCATACGGGACGATGCTTCCAATGTGGGAAGCAAGGTCATCTCACGCGCAACTGCCCCAGCAAACCCGCTCGCACTCGCACTGTCCAAATAGAAGACAGTCAGTCGACTACGCCAAGCGACAATTCTTCTTTCGTCACAACCCCTTCCCTCGCTGCGCGAGTGGCACAACTAACAGAAGAAGATCAAGGAGCGTTTATGGATGAAATGCGCTCCCTAGGAGAAGATATGGATTTTCTTGGCACCTGAGTACTACGGCTCTTACTTGGGCGGTTCTGAATAGTTCTGGTTCTATGTATATAGCTCGAAATCATGCAATTCAAGTCCCCTTTCAGCTACAAACCAAAACAAAACAAGTTGATCAAAAAGCATTACTTGACTGTGGTGCTACAGAATGCTTTATTCATCCAAGAGCAGTAGAACGTCTCAAACTTACGACAAGGACGCTTGCCAAACCTTGAAAGGTACAAAATGTGGACGGAACTCCCAACAAATCTGGGGAGATTCTAGAAGCTGTCGATCTTCTTGTCGACAACAATGGCAGGAAAGCCTCTCATGCCTTTTTTATTGCCAATATTGGACAAGACGACTTCATCCTAGGGTACCCCTTCTTTGAGGCCTCTAATCCCAATGTTGATTGGAGTGGTGGACGGATAGAAGGTTTCACAACAATCTCCTCCATCAACGCGGACACTTGGCGACCCCCTCGGAAGGGAACTAAACGACAAAACTTAACTCCAGCTTGGGTACGCTGTATTCCCAGGTGGGAAGAAGGCGACGAAATCTGGCTTCAGACCAAGATCGCCAAAACCACAGTTGCTCAGCAACTCGCAGAAGCAGGTACAGACAAAAAGAAACGAACCTGGCAGGAACTGGTCCCTGAGCGGTATCACCGTCATGGCAAGGTCTTTTCTGAAAAAGCTTCGGAGCGCTTTCCTGATCGTCGCCCTTGGGACCACGCCATCGAATTAAAAGATGATGCACCTGCCTCTATAAACTGTCAAGTCTATCCACTATCTCCCAAGGAAAAGGAAGAGCAATGAGAATTCCTCTCTCAAAACCTTCACCTCCAACGGATCCGTCGTTCAAAGTCTCCCTACGCTAGTGGCTTCTTTTTAATTCACAAGAAAGATGGCAAATTCCGTCCTGTGCAAGACTACCAGAATTTAAACAAGTGGACCATTCCCAATAAATATCCACTCCCATTAATCTCCGAATTGATCTACAACCTTGCGGAAAAATGTCTCTTCTCCAAGTTCGATATTCGTTGGGGATACAACAACATTTGTATCAAGGAAGGTGATGAGTACAAGGCCGCTTTCAAAACCAGCAAGGGCCTCTTTGAACCAACCATAATGTTCTTTGGCCTGACCAACTCTCCCGCTACCTTCCAAACGATGATGGACGACATCTTCCAGGAAGAAGTTGCACAAGGATGGCTTTGTATCTACATGGACGATATGATCATCGCCACAGAAGATGATGAAGTCCTCCACGAGCTCTGCGTCAACCATATTCTCGATAAGCTTGAAAAGTTCAATCTATTTCTCAAGCCCGAGAAATGCAAATTTCACCAACGCGAAGTCAAGTACCTTGGTGTACTCATTGGCAATGGCGCCATCAAAATGGACCCTGTTAAAGTCCAAGGGATCTCCGAATGGCCCACCCCACTGACAGTCAAAGATGTGTGGAGTTTTTTAGGTTTTTGCAACTTCTACAGAGCATTCATTAAAAACTTCTCTGACATCGCACGCCCTCTCAATGACCTCACTCGCAAGAACAAACAATTCATTTGGACGACAGACTGCGATGAAGCCTTCCTTCGTCTCAAAGAGGTCTGTAGTAACTATCCAGTTCTCTGCACACCTGACTGGTCCAAGCAATTTGTCATGGAAACGGACGTGTCCGGCTATGCCCTCGGTGTGGTCATCGCACAGGAGTTTGAAGACGGCATCCACCCTATTGCCTTCCACTCCAGGAGTCTCCTACCGGCAGAGAAGAACTATGATGCTCATGACAAGGAACTTGCCACAGTCATCTTCGGTTTTAAATGTGGTCGCCCTCTCTTCCTGGGCGCCACGCATGCGATTCGCATCCGCACCGATCACAAGAATCTTCAGTACTTCCGCGACCCTCGGAAAATCACGGGCCATCAGGCCCGGTGGATTGAGTTCTTACAGGACTTCGACTACACTCTGGAGCACATTCCTGGGTCAACAAACACCGTGGCTGATTTGTTGTCGCGAAGAAAGGACCTTAACAAGGGGGTGGATTCCAACGAACCTTGTATCCTACTCCCTGACCACCTCTTCGCTCCGACAAATCCTACCAAGATACACAAGATTTTTCTCAAAGACGATCTGGACCTACAACGCGACATCCTACAAACCCTCCATGACTCTCCTGCGGCCGGTCATCCGGGTATTTCGAACACTTGGGAACTTGTCCGCGAACAATACGAAGGCCCTAGACTACGAGAATTCGTAGAACAATACGTAAAAGGATGTGCACGTTGCCAAGAGTCCAAGACTAACGTACATTGATCAAAAGCACCCCTACAACGTTTTGATACACCTGTCGAAGAAGGCCCCTTCCAATACGTATCGATGGATTTGATCACAGACCTTCCCAAATCGCAAGGATTCGACTCCATTCTCACGATTGTTGATCAAGGATGTTCCAAGGCAGCCAAGTTTATTCCCTGCACCAAGATGATCGATGGGACAGGAGTAGCGCTCGAATACCTGAAACACCTCGTGCCTTGGTTTGGGCTCCCTAAACGGATCATCTCGGACCGGGACCCTTGATTCACCTCTGCGTTCGCAAAAGAAATATGTAAGGCCTTAGGAATCCAACAAAACTTGTCCACAGCCTTTCACCCTCGCACTGACAGACAGACGGAACGCATGAATGCTTGGATCGAACAGTACTTGCGACCTTGGACCTTAGGAAAACCTTTGGCCTGGAGCCAACTTCTCCCTATCGCAGAATTCGCGCATAATTCTTGGAAACACGATGTAGCACGCAAATCCCCTCATGAGCTTCTGATCGGAATTAAACCACAGGTGATTCTAAAACACCTAGAAGGTCCAGTGCCTGCTGCGGAGACACGCCTCTGCCTCCTGGATGAATCTAGACAATTGGCCCAGAAGCTTCTGCAAAACGTACAAAGCTGCAAGGATAACAAGAAGTTGACGGAGATTAAGGAAGGCAACCAAGTCTGGCTAGAGGGTCGCAATCTCTCCATTGCCGGTAACCACAAACTCTCTCCAAAGCGGTATGGCCCCTTCAAAGTTTCACAAAAGATAAGCCCTGTTGCAATGCGACTCGATCTTCCCAAATCGATGAAGATCCACAACGTGTTTCACACGGATCTCCTCCTTCCATATAAGGAGACGGAGCAATATGGCACGCCCTATACACGCCCCCCTCTGATCATTGATAGCGAAGAAGAATACGAAATTGAGAGCATTCTAGATGCACGGCGTTTCGGCAAGAAACGTAAACTTCAGTACCTCGTGCACTGGAAAGGGTACCCTCATTCTGACGACCAATGGATCGATCACAAAGACCTCAACGCCCCAGATTCCTTAGCTGACTTTTACCTAACCAACTCCGCTATGGCTGGACGACCAACGGTATAAAGACACTCTTGCTAACCCCCAAATCTATTCTCATTCCCCATCATTCCTTCAACCTGGCTTCTCCTTTCACAATCTTCTACGGTTATGACGAATGCTTCCAACAAAATCTGTTCAGTATTCGCCGTGACAACAGGACCTTCGCCAATAACCTTGCTCAGATTTTCAATCAACAATTTGACGACATGACCGATGCCAACTTGGCTATCTTTGTCCCATCCCGCTCTTCTTTGCCCACTCAAGAATCAGCAGGCGGCACTCCCTACGTGGTTACTTCTCCCCCTCCAGACAGTCCTACTGACTCCAAGGCAGCTTGGCCTCACCAAATGATGCTAGAGCACGTCTCCAACCTTCTTGGAGTCAACATCACAGAAGTCTGCCGCCGCTTCCCTGACAACCGATCTCTCCTACCCATTGACGTTCCCCCTCCTCGCGCCCTGTCTCCCGTTTTCATTCCACCGGCTCCTTCCCCACCTTTCATCCCGGGATCTCCGATCGGACCGTATCCTGGATCTGAGCTAGCTGAGTACAATGATCCAGATTTCCCCACCAAACCACCATCCGCTTCTTTGTCCTTCCCTACTGAGTCGTCCATGGTTGTTATCATGACGGAAGGAGAACAGTACGAGAGCGAGGAACAATGGGACCAAAGCACCCAACTTCGCCACTCTTCACCTCAAGTCCCTCTTGCTGACATAACACCTATCCGACAGGTGTCTCATCCACTTGGAGATACAATGGATTACAAGGAACTCGCCATGGTCCTCTATCACCAAGTCTTGGATCAAGACACAACGATCAAAGACTTGTTAGAGGATAAAGAAAATCGAGCGCCATCCCCTACTAATCCTCAACCCAGCACTCACCCTGGTCCAGGCTGGCAGGACAACTTTGACGCCACGGGAACGCGCCACCTGTTTGTCATCCCATTGGGTGATGAAGACGTCATCGCCCCCTTTATTTGCTATGACCTCCGCAGTCCTTTCCCGGAACTTCTAGCTACAAATGGACGACACTGTGCCGTCCACTCCCGTCCCCTTCATGCCGCTCCACAGACGTCTCGCGCCTCCCCACTCTCACCTTGCAATGAGTTGTTCTTCTATCCAGATTTGGAACTGACTAGGGGCGTCGACTGGGCGGTCCTCTTCGAGGACGATCCTACTCTGGCAGGCAAAATTCAACATTTCTGTTCGCACAAAAAAGCCTGCGACCGGATTGCCAAGCGCATGGGACAACTCCGCGAGTCCCTGGAAGTAGAGCGACAAGCCTTCTACCGCAGCTCGGCCCGCCTTACCAGAGCCAATGCCATTGGATGCCTTCAGCATCACATCGACTCCTCCCTACACATTGCGCCATCCTTTTCGGGCATGCAGGTCAAGAAAATCCGCGCTTCTCTCCGCAATCGTGTCACCGAGGAATGCGCTCGCCACCCACAAGAGTGCATGTGGTGTGGAAAGGTTGGGCACACTATCGACAGTTGCTTCTGCATCGGACTGTGCCATCATTGCTCACGTCAAGGACACACCGGGGTCGATTGTAAGGATCCCCACTGTATGTGCCTTGAGTATGGAGACTGTAAAGTATATCCTACTCATCCTAACTTCAAGCGTGGTTACTGTGCAGCCGTAGATGACTGCGTTGATGTCTAAAGGACATTAACAAGGGGGTAATGTCATGGACTGCCTTGCTTACCTCATTTCTCACCTTCCTATTCCATTTTCTTGCGCCGTTTCTGTCCGTGACTCCAGGCTGCTTTGCCCATGCTTATATATTTATCTGTTAAGGGCCAAGGACCCTAAGGTGCGACGTGCACGGGTTTGTATGACGGTGGCGGGACTTGTTCTTCAAGGGATAACAGGTGGCTAACACTGACCCTTGGATACGCTGATATGAGTGGTCTGCACGCGTGCAAGACACTAGTGGGGATAATAGAAGATGTAGAGGAGAGTCTCGACGATGTTCGAGACGACTTGCACGAAGTGCGGGCGAAAACTGAAGGCGCTGTGGAAGCTACAACACTTGGGATTAAACCAAGTCAGGCTTAAGGCCCAACTCTAGGAAAACACGAGGGTTTATATACATGTGAGGAGGCTGTATGACTAAGGCCTAATACGACGGGTACTTGTACTAGTAACGAGTCATGGCCCAAAAGATGGAGTCATATACTGCGGAACTGACTCACGCGTGAAGGTAACAAAGGAGGGAGTCAGTATGAGTCGTGAAACGAGGCTATGAGGAAAGTATAGTAAGCGGGCCGAGAATCCGGAAGCGAAGCTGAGGTAAGCGAAATAGAGACGAGTCAGGGGTAGGGATAGGATCATGTGAGGTCAGGTGAGGGAGTATCAGGTGATGCGCAGGTGACTCGGGAGCAGGTGATATGAGACAAGGTGACTTTGAGGAGCAGGTGACTGGAATGGCATGTGACGCAGGTCATGTGAGTGGTCAGGTGACTAGTCAGGTGATTGGTCATGTGATCGAGATGGATGGGTGGTTGGTCACATGATGGAAAGGCTTGGTAAGCAGGTGGAAAAAATGAAAATGCACCCTGCGTAAGCCCAACAACGTAACATTATCTATGGACTGATCTTGCATTTTCTAGAGACCTCCATACACTTCCATATGTTTCCGTCTCGTTCTCTAGCGTTCTCCGACTCTCTCTCTTGCGCTCTAGTAGCTTCTCTGATTCATGTATATAAACTGTACTTCGTAGTATAGAATGACTTCCCTAAGCTCGTTCTATTCGTGCAATCAGACTTTGATAGTCTCTTCTCACTATTGAACGCGTGCGGCTTCCTTCGAACGAACCACTCTGCATTAGTCAGCCTTGCTGCTAATTGCCTCCTATTCTCTACGTCTTGAGATCACGTGCTAGTGTCTCGCTCGATTCCAGGTCGCGTCTGACTTGTGTAATCTTTGCTTGTTATCACTCTTGTCACGTGACGCTTCACGTGACTGACTTCCCCTTTGGGAACGACCCCTCTTCGAAATCCATCTTTGTAATCTTGTCCAAGATCCCCGAACCCCGAGATCCCTGAACTCGATCTGACACGGTGGTCTGACCGTGACAGCTCTCTTCGCCGCCTTCGCACCCACTTGTTGGCACGCGTAAATGTCCGGCCTTTAACCTCCTCTGTGGGCAACCCATGATGGGGTGGCACACGCAAGGCAAGGAGCTCTTTGTTAAAAGGGGCAATTAGGAAGTTTTCTTGTTGCATGATTCCATTCGCGACATCGTGTGCACCCAACTTAGCACCCTCGCTGGAGTGGAATCCCCAATTTGTCTGATAGAATACGTATTTGATAGAAGGGGACCGGTGGAGAGGGTGTCCCTGAAAAGCAACAACTGAACAGTGTTGATTGATGGTTGCGAAGAACAGGAGTTGTACAAGAACCCGTCTTCAATTAGCAGTTGTTAAGGCCTATTGAACCTTAAGGCGCGACGTGCGCAAAGGTGAGATATGTGGCAGCAACAAAGTTATAAGGGTCATAATTCCCTTAATAACCTAAGTGTTTTGGAAGGTGATAAAAGTGAGAAGGTCGCTAAGACCAATGTCTGGGTGAAGATAAAGAGGAAGGGGAAGTATCTTCAAGGAGTTGAAGATAACTTCAAAGAAGGATAAAAGGGAAATATTGGTTCAAGCAACAAGGACTGAGAACGCAATAGATTGCAAACTAAGTCAGGCTTAAGGCCCAACTCTAGGATATAAGTCCAGCTTATATACAAAAGGGCAGCTACCTGACTAAGCATACAAATAAGGAGAACAATGGGGTCACGAACAATAGGCGTCACAGAACAATGGAGTCACAAACAATGGTGGTCATGGACTACCATAAGAAGAGAACAATGGGTAATGTGCAAAAGGAGGGAACAATGGAGTTCCCGACAAGACGGTTCTGTTGTACAAGTAAGTGGTCATGTGAGTCAAGGTCATGTGATCATATAAGTACATATCAGTTGAGAAAAGAAGAAAAATGTGGGCCAAGTGCCCAGGAGTGTAACATGACGCCCTTCCTAGAGAGTTGCTACCACGCAACTACTTGTCAGACCCTTCGTAGCAGGTATCAGCGTTGTCCCACTCTGCCTCCGCATATGCAACCTCTAACTCGTGATGAAGTAATCTGGCTGGGGTTGCTGAACAGTAGCTGCCAAAGTTAGGGTGCCCAAAGTAGACAAGGCAACGATTAGCTGCACAGGAATTGTGGGGGGAGGGGCACTCATTGTGAGTGTGCTGAGTACTGAGGCACCAGCGGCATGTCTTCCAAAGGGGGCACTCCTCAACCCCGTGACCGGGTGCATCCTGATTGCACCTGAGGCAATATGGAAAGACGACTTGGTTTCCTCAACACCGCTTACCAAGTACCACATGGTCCTCCAAACTGTCTTCTCCTTCCTTGAGTTCAGGTGGACCTTGGGCAGCAAAGATATGTGGGACCTGATAATCACGGGTTGGAATAAGGAAAGTGGGGGGGAAAGGGGGACATGTGGCCAGAAGGTGTTGTTGGAGGCAGGTGCGGACTGCACTAGAAGCGAGGCATCGTTCTACTGTGAGCAAGTCAGCCTCAGCCCAAGTTTCCTTCTTCCCCAATTCTAGGCGTTGTCTTTTGACGCTAGAAATAATATTGTGCAGACCCTGAAGCCAATGAACGTCAGCAAGAACCCCAGGGTCTTTGAGATTGACCAACGCTGTATCCACCATAAGACAAGAAAGGTGGGTGGGATGAAAAAGGTTGAGGTCAGTATCTTTGACCCCACGGCAGTTGAAATTAGGGGATGGGTAAGCTTTCGCCTGTAACGGGGTGGCATACTCTTTATGGCCCTTTCCTTGAGTTCCCACCAAGTAGGTATCTTCTTCTGTGGAGCAAAAGCAAATGTACTTGGCTACTTCCGATTGTCCTTCATCGTTAGAGAAGACGAGGGGGTAGTGCCCAGGGTTGCCAGCGTCGAAGAGGGCCCATCCTTCTCCAGGATATGTGGGGTCTTCGAGCTCTTCACTCAATGGTGGGTTAATGGTGATGGGGGATGGAGTACTAGATTTGGAGATAGTGGGGTTGTATCAAGCAGCGAGGGACTCAGGTGGGTCACTCTGGACGCTATCACTGTCTAAGAATGGTTCTACCTCAGTTAAGACCTGAGGGACAAGAAGAGATGTTGGACAGCAGAGAAATCTCAAAAGCTAGTGGTGAAAATTTGGTTGTCAAGTCCATCGTTGCCAAGAATATTGATGGCAGGCATGAGTCCCTCTGTCCAAGCCTCAAGAGCGCTTTCTAGTCTTTGGTGGGCTTCCATAGCCTTCAGAAGGGCTCGACAGTTCCTCCTGATGTCTTTTATGTCCTCTTGAGTGGGTGTCCCTATCCCAAAAATCATTAGTGGAGTCTCTTGATACTCCAAAGGGGGGGACTGGGACTGATTGCAGAAGAATGATGGGAGAGGGGACTGGGTATGGCGGAGGACCACCAGTGTTAGTGGGCGAGACGGGGAAGGGTTTGGGGTAGCTGGTATGGATGAAAGGGGAGGGTTGGGGGACCGATCATCGAATGGGAGTGGGGACGTGGTCGCATTCACTGTGGCATCTGCCAGGGCAAGTAGTCTCTGGGAGGGGGATGTAGAAAGCCCCGTAGCAGGAGGGGGTGCCAGGAATGTCGGTGGTGGTACTGGGAGTGGTGGTGTCAATGACTGAGAAGCTAGGCTGGGGGAGGTAACTGGTGGAGCGGGTAATTCGCCCAGGGTAACTATCAGAGGTGTCTTCACAGGTGACGATGTATCCATCGCCATGTTGCTGTCCAGTGGTCCAGCTATGGCAAGTGGCATGTCCTGGGGTGATAATCGTCAAGAAAAGGGATATGTCGCCATTCCAGTCGATGCATTCACAGGTGTAGATGGTGCACTGTTCTCGTTGGTAGACATAGCTTTGATAGTGAGGGATGGTGAGGTTACTGGACATAAGAGAGATGAGGTTGAGTCATCAAGTTGGAGGGTTCTTATACTGCTTGATTGATATTGGAAGTCTGCTAATAACTCCGGTGTGTGGAGATCCTCAGAGTTAGTCCATGAGTCATGAGCTGGTGAATAACCCTTCCAGCGCACAAGGTATTGTTTCTTCTTCCAACAGCCAAAAGACCTCTCTTTTAGAATCTTCTTGACTTCCCATTCAGGTTTGCCTTCTAGAATATCAGGGGGTGGTTCGATAAAATTGGGGCTGTGCTGATCGGTTTCTTTGTAAGGTGTGAGTAATGAGGTGTGGAAGATGTCATGGATTTTCCAAGTGGAAGGGAGTTCGAGTTTGTAAGCGACTTTTGATATTTGGGAAACTACCTTAAAAGGTCCGTATCTCCTTGGGGAAAGCTTGGGCGTGGTGTTACTTGGAAGTTGTAGGTTGGTTCCTTCTAGCCAGACTTTTGAGCCTACTGCAAATGGGATGTATCGTGGCTTCTCTTTTATCCAGGATTCTTGTGCTTTACGTTGGGCCTCTTGGGCGGCTTTCCTGGCTTCTTCGATGGATGAGAGTCATTGTTCTAGGAAGGGAATGGTGGTTTTCCGGGTTGGTTGGTGTACTTGGGGTGTGTATCCAATGAGTAAATCATATGGTGTTTTCTTGGTAGTTGCGGATGGCCATGAGTTCTTGGTGTACTGAGCGAGTGGTAACCATGCATGCCAGTTGTTCTGTTGGGTTCCACAGAATACTTGGAGGTATTGCTCCAAGGTTTGATTGGTTCTTTCACTTGCCCAATCAGTTTGAGGGTGATACGCCATGCTGATGTTCTGATGGATGTTGAGGATATGGCATAGTTCTATTGAGAATTTCGATACAAAGTGGACATCTCGGTCCGAGATGATTTTGCAGGGAATGCCGTAGTGGGGTATGACGTGGTTGAGATAGAGTAAGGCTACTCCTTCTGAGTCAATGGTCTTGTGACAAGGGATGAAAATAGACACTTTGGAGCAATCGGTGTCCGTGATTGTGAGAATAGTGTCGAAACCACCTGATTGTGGGAGTTTAGTGATGAAGTCCATTGCAATGGTTTCAAAGGGTCGCGCATTGTCTGCGGGAGTGATAGGAAACATGGGTGGATGGGTAGGATGGGTATTGACTTTGGTCATTTGGCATGTGGCACATCCTTTGATGTATTCAGTGACAAAGGTTTTCAAGTTGGGCCACTAGTAGTATGGGGTGATTAGTTGAAGTGTCTTGGTAATTCCGGTGTGCCTGGCAGTCATGTGGTCGTGAAAAAGGGAAATTACTCCCCTCCTAAGAGCATTGTCTGCCACGACAACTAGGGCAGTCCCATGATACCAATGTGTGCCGTCCAATAGGGAGAGGTTATGTGTTGGTGCCCATTTCTTGAGTAGCGGTTGCTCTTTGTATTGAGCCAATTTGATGCGACTATCCAAGTTATCACCAATGCTGTCCATGTCAAATACTCAAATTGAGGTATGGTTGTCGCAAAAGTAGTGATCCGGCCATACAGTGACATCATCATTAATTGGATTGGGTCCCTTGTAGTCAGGTCTTCTGGATAATGCATCCGCACGATTGGTAGCGCCAGGTTTATATTCCAAGATAATGTTGTATTGCTCCCTTTCCGGTAGATATCCAGCAACACAAGGACCTATTTTTCTGGGTTCCCAGTAATAGCGAAGGTTGGCGTGATCAGTGAAGACTAGGACAGGTATAGTTGTTCCTTTGAGGAGATGAGACCAGCAGCGTAGTCCGCGCATAACTCCTAAGAATTCCCAGTCATAGATAGGGTAGTTTTGTTCAGTTTGGGTGAATTTCTGGGAATGAAATCCAACTGGTCGTCTTGGTCCTGGTTTTTGGGTGCCATCTGGTTTTGTTATGGGAGGATCCCATTGATATAGTATGGCACCTGTTCCAATTTGCGACGCATCTGTTTCAAGCTCGAATTGTCATTCTGGGTCTGGTTGAACAAGTACTGGTGCATGGGTGATCATGTCAATGAGCTTGTTTTGGGCCTCTTTTTGTTGAGGTCCCCATTCAAAAGGTACATCTTTTCCAGTAAGTTTTGTAAGTGGTGCGGCGATGATGCTGAAATTAGGACAAAACATGCGGTGATACCCAGAGACTCCTAGGAAACCGTGGACTTGTCGCTTGTCTTTTAGCTCCCGTGGGTAGTCTCTGAGCCCTGCGACTTTAGCTGGGTCGACTGTAGCTCCATCTTTTGATATCCGAACACCTAAGAAATCCATTTGTGGTTGCATAAAGACAGATTTCGATAATTTGAGGTGTAGGCCGTGGCGTGCAAGTAAGTCGAATAGGAAGTGGACAATGTCGACATGAAGATTGAAGTCCTTGAGTAGGGTTCCTATTCCGCAATCATCCATATAGTTCTGGAGTATGCATCATATTTCGAGTACACCTTTCTTCTCAAAGTGTTCGTACAATTCTTCAAGAATACCATTCATAAAGCGTTGAAAACTTGCTGGTGAGTTGCTCATACCAAAGAACATTACTTTTGGTTCAAATAGTCCTTGGTGGGTTTTGAAAGCAGCTTTCCATTGGTCCCCTTCATGTATTCGGATATTGTTATAGCCCCAGTGGATGTCGAATTTACTGAATAATTCCATTCCCTGTAGGTTTTCAATGCATTGTTTGAGGTTGGGAAGTGGGGTGACATCTTTCCTTGTGACCGCATTGAGGGGGCAATAATCGATAATATACTGTTTCTCTTTAGAGTCCTTTTTAGGGACCATAAAGGTCGAAAAGCCATAGGGGGAGTCCGATGGTGTGATATATCCTTTAGCCAAGTTTTTGTCGATAAATTGATCCTCTGCTTTTTGTTCATCTCGTGAGAGCGGATAAACTTTACAGTTAAAACGAGTGGGGGTGGTGTCCATTAATACAATTTTATGGTCTCCTTCGCCACGAGTTGGTGGAAATTTGTTCGCTTCTTCATCTGAGAATAATGCCATGTGCCATTTGAATTTTTCTGGGAGGGTGATTTCCTCCTTCCCATGTTCTGTTGCGTACTTATGGGCCATTTCTACTGCTGTATGGGTGCGATTGACTTCCACTGGGCCTCCCTTTATTTCTAAAGGGGTTACTCCCAACCATGGAGCGCACTTGGTTTGTTGTGCTTCAAGGATAAGATCTTCATTAACTGGTACTTTACTTTTGACCCATGTTTTTGCACGTTGAAGGGTTCCAAATAATAGAGTTTCCATTTGAACTTTTGGGCCTAAGAGTGTTCCCTTTTCCCAGTCAATTTCTGGTTTAAAAGTTTTAAACCATGGGTAGCCAAAGAGGAGTCGATCTTGTCCTAGATTAGTGACAAAGAATCTTTGACATTCCCTTTTGTTGCCTTTAGTAACGAGTAGGTCACAGGCATGAGTGATTGTTCCATGGTGGTTAAGGGTTCCATCGACATTGAATACTGGGCGGGGGTAGGGAAGTTTCTTCATTCCTAAGCATAGTTTAATGACGGTTGTATGATCAATGAAATTTTCGGTTGCTCCAGTGTCAAGTAGGACTGTTTCTTCTGCCTTCCCTCAATAGTGTGAAAACGCAACTTTTATTTGCACAGAATTTGAGCGATTTACAAAAACACTATCAAGGCGGAATGCCCTAACTATGGCAGCTAGTTTTGGGCTTGGGAAAAATCCTTCGGCATAAGGGATTCGATGATGCTCAGCTTGGTATCTTCATCAAGCGAGCCCATGTGGTCTTTCAAGAAACTGGAGATGTCGTCTGGGGTCATATCAATGGGATCCTGGTTTCGAACAGTAGGGTTGTCGTTTTTAGCAGTTTTTCCACTTTTGGCACAGTCTGCTATTTTCTTGCGACAGACACAAGCTTGATGTCCTCTGATTTCGCAGTAGAAACATTTGTTTTCATTCATGAGTTGCTGCTTTTTGTTGTCAGAATGTGTTTGTCCCATTCTATTGGCATTGATGTCCATAGTGTATCCTCCTTGGGAGGTGGTGCATGGTCCGGAAGTTCTATTTCTTCCAGGTTGATTTTTTCCTTGGTTCGGCTTTAGTCCAAAGGCTCTGTAAAGTCCTTGTTTTTGCTGGCTATATTGAGCGGCAGCCAGCCATTTCTGGTGGGACATTCTGGCCTGTTCTTCCCATTTTTTAAAGGTCCATGGGATGTCCATATTTGGGTTAAAGTCGGGAGAATGTATGACTGCTCTGGTGAGTGGTTCATTCATGCCACGTTTGAGGGTTTTGATAGTTCCCTTGTCATCTAGGGGAACTCCTGCTTCATGAGCAAGTTGTTTAAATTTTGCAAAGAAGTCGTCGAGGCTTTCTCCTTGCTTGAGTCTGCATAGTTTCTGATAGGTTTCCTCCTTTTGGTTTTGGTTGGTGAAGGCTACTTTAAATCTTTCTATGAAGCTGTCCCAGAGATCTTTGTCTGTCTCTTGAGCTCCATCATCCATTGATTCCTGGAGTTTGTGCATTTGTTCCTCCTTCCAGGGGTCTACCAAGGGACCGTCCATGTAGGTGAGGAGGGTGACAACCCTGGAGAAGGGTTTCTTCATGGTGTCATTGTGTCAGTTAATTGCTTTCCAGAGGTCAAAGTTATTGATAAACTTTCTGGTTGTGCTTCTATCTCCAGTGAAGATGGGTGGTGGGTTCCCTTTAAGAGCACCATTGGCAGGGCTAGTGATGACATTGATGTTTCGTACTTCCTGTTCACTTTGTCCAGTAGTGACATTAATTTCTTCCTGTTGTGTTGCCATTGTGGTTTGGATAGACAACTGGGGTTGAACAGCAGTGGCTGGGATAGTATCAAGGGGGATGGTGATGCCTTGTTGGACTGCTGTTTCAATTTGGGGGAGGATAGGGATTTGTTCTGTGAACGGATTGGTTCCTTGGAGGGTTGCGATGTGGTGAATTCCTCCTGCAAGTACTTCTTTGTGTGGTGATTGCTCAATAGCAGTGTGGAGCGTTGGGCTGTAGTGCTCTGGATTGACGTAATGTGGGTGCTGAGGGTCTGTTTCTCTCCAAGCACCAAGTTTTGAGGTGTGAAGTACTCCTCCTTGGTTTGTGTACCACTGGTTATCTTTCCAGAGGAGTTTTACCCAAAAGTCATCGTCTTCTACTTTGACAAATTCAACGACTCCATGTGCTTTCTTTGGGAGATCGACGTAGTATCCGGTGTCTTTATGTCCAGGTCCGTAGTATTCAAAGTATGCTTCACCTTTGACGTGTGCTGGGAGATCGTCTTGTTGTCTCCTGTGAACTCTCTTGTTTTGTTCAAGAGTTCCAATAAGTACTACTGCCGCCAGGGTGTAACTGGTGTTGTCCTGTGTTTCAAGGACATTCGAGGAAAGCCTGACTTATGTTAAGGCCTATTGAACCTTAAGGCGTGATGTGTGCAAAGGTGAGATATGCAGCAGCAACAAAGTTATAAGGGTTGTAATTCCCTTAATAACCTAAGTGTTTTGGAAGGTGATAAAAGTGAGAAGGTCGCTAAGACCAATGTCTGGGTGAAGATAAAGAGGAAGGGGAAGTATCTTCAAGGAGTTGAAGATAACTTCAAAGAAGGATAAAAGGGAAATATTGGTTCAAGCAACAAGGACTGAGAACGCAATAGATTGCAAACTAAGTCAGGCTTAAGGCCCAACTCTAGGATATAAGTCCAGCTTATATACAAAAGGGCAGCTACCTGACTAAGTGTACAAATAAGGAGAACAATGGGGTCACGAACAATAGGCGTCACAGAACAATGGAGTCATGAACAATGGTGGTCACGGACTACCATAAGAAGAGAACAATGGGTAACATGCAAAAGGAGGGAACAATGGAGTTCCCGACAAGACGGTTCTGTTGTACAAGTAAGCGGTCATGTGAGTCGAGGTCATGTGATCATATAAGTACATATCAGTCGAGAAAAGAAGAAAAATGTGGGCCAAGTGCCCAGGAGCGTAACAGCGGTCGTGTATACACCCCTGTTCGCGCAGTGGAAGTTCTGGGAATTCAACGAGTTTCCTCACCTCTTTGAAAGACTCTCAAGGAATTATATCCCGTTGCGAATATGTGAATGGATCATTTCCCCCACAAACAGCTGGCAATCGTCATAAGGTGAGATCCTGTAAGATTTTTGTTCGGTATTCAAGTTGACGCAATAGCCAGATTCACAGCCTTCGTGGCTGGTTCTTTTGCGGCAGTCCTTCTCCTCGCCACTGTCATCGACCCCGACCTTTTCATCCTCCTCGAGATCACCAGTCGTCACTCCGAATTCTACTACATTTCAGTCTTTTGTGGTATCCTGGCGGTTGCGCGCAGTATAACCCCCGAAGAAAACAGGGTGTTCGACTCGGAATTGTTCATGAGGGCGATTGTTCAATTGTCCAGTACACACATTACCTTCCGGACAAATGGCGGGAACAACCACACCCCAATACAGCACACGCAATTCAAAGAGCTCTTCCCTATAAAAGCGATTGTCTTTGCAATGGAACTCGCGGGCGTCGTGTTGATGCCGTTCATCCTCTGATTTTCGCTACCTCCATGCACGCCGGCATTCGTCGACTTTTTCCGTGAGTTTGCTGTCCCCGTAGCCAGACTGGGGGCATTTGTACCTTTTCCGTGTTTGACTTCCAGCGACATGGCAACGTCAAGGTCCCCCACACTCTCTATCTTTCCATTTTTGCTTGCCGACTCTCACCTCTACATATACATGGGCAGTTTGGTGCACCGACTCAGGTATCGAACGCGCGGTTGATGTCGAACAATGGAAAGATGGAACCTTCGTTCATATCATTCAAAGCAGCGCACCTAGAATGTAATAAAAAATATCCAACTGGCTCGCTGTACCTCTTGCACACCGCGGGCCTCTCTGCGTAGCGCACTCCAGAGACCACACGCCCTTGGGTATCACTGTCGCGGGTGCCACCACAGACCGCGAATGGGAGTACAAACGGGCGCTGCATGAGTCGCAGACTGCAGCTGTGCGGCAGTGCTGCGGACCATCAGCAGGAGCCTCGGATTTTCGCGCGACGTCGACGATGCTCGGACAATCGACGGGGACGGTGTGCCAGTCTAGGATGGCGCAGAGTGTCGCACTTGGCACCCCGCAGCAGCAGCATCCCCCGCTGTTTTCTTCTGCGGCATCTTTGTTGGCGAAGAAAATAGCGCTGATTCCGATTCTGAGTGGGAGTGGCGAGCTCGTGGCGGACTCGGATGACGATGTGCACAGCGCGCTAGGCGAGTTGTATGTCGATGGCGCGAGGTGGCATCTGCGTGTCACTGGCGTCAGACGGTCAATATAGGAGGAGGAAGATGAGAGACCAGGTGCGGACGGGGGCGCGTTTGGATTGCTAGCGCAGATACATGCTGGGACAGCTGGTGTGTGCATGCGTGGAGTGCTTTTGTGAGCTTGTCTGAGTCATCTGTTGAGCACTTCTAATCTGTCATTATCAATTGTGGCGTAATCTACACAATGCTCATTCCCATCCACCCGAAGTCCCTGCACATCAAGCTCCAGTCTGGAAAATCGTACACAACACTGGGTGGCACATGTTGATGATGCAGATCGACAGGCTGTGATCATTGATGTCATTCAGAGATCACGTGGACCTGGTGTGGGACGAGTGCCTCTCGACCGGGCATCACTATGCAAATACCGAGGTTTTCTGGGCAACTCCAATTGTGTGGCGCATAAGGAGACGCACGCCTGCCAGATGAAGTTTTTTTCACCTTCCGAAATAGTAAGTTGCATAAATGTCACGTGACTGAGCAACTATGGCCGGCTGTTTCCGTGAAGGCGTGTTGAAGGCGTGGCCAAGGCTTGCCCTGCTCCAGGGTGTTTAAATCCTATCGCAATACAGCACTTGGAGGAACCTGCAACCCCCTGGCTATACGCACATTCCCACAGCAAATATTCAAGGCCATTTTCTAACGTCCTATGGCCCAGTATCCGCGTTCTGATGTGGGATTACTGGAGCTGGGGGACCCTGAAGCCGCTGAACACAGTAAGTTATAACCCGGATGCTGTCCTTTTCGGTTACTCCCAAAAGTGGCTAATTATCTATATTGACAGTTCTCGGGCCAATATCTGAAATCGATGTCAAAATATCTCAGTATCGACACATTCTCTTGTCATCACCTCGCTCTCATCCTTTGCGCTATTCACATCTGGAAGATTTGGCCAGTTTATATAACAATCGCTGTATACAATCGGGTCAGAAAGAGGACTCAGACATGTCGATCCTCTACAGTACAGAAGCGGTATTCGTCGCATCTCATTCTGATAGAATCGATCAAGATACCGTTCGGGGTTTCTATCTCCTTGCGTCCCGGCTTACGAATCGCCTGCAGCTAACCAAACAACCCAGTGACGCCCAGCACTGTATTGAATACTTTGGTTATCTCGAATCCCTGCCACTGGAAGTGTTCGGTGTCTCATCAGATGAAGTCAAAATGTCCTTGCTGGTGGCCCTGGCCTTTCAGGTGGAGCTAGGTATTGGCAATGCAGCGCGGAACATTGACGAGATGATGGCCCGCTTCCGCGACCTCCTTGCCTCCAATATCCCACAGCCGCTCTTAAAACTAGGCATTTCAGCATTGGTTCGCGCCAATGGTGTCTATTCCAACCACTTGCCTGCATCGGGATATTCAGAGATATTGATTGATTGCCTCAGGGAAACAAATAGACACCTCGGCTCTCACGACCCTTACGTTGCCAAACAGCTTGCCCTACAGCTTTCGCGTCGCTTCGGAGAAATTTATTCGATGGATGATTACGAGGAGGCGATGGCTCTTTTCGACAAGGTCATCACTTCCGAACCCAATAGAGATCGTCCAGGACCACTCGCGGCCTGTGCTCTGTTTTTCTCTGCGATACTTGCATCGGAACGAGCAGACATATACGAGAACCCAGAGTTTTTGGAAGAGGCGATCTATCGCCATCGCAAATTTCTCAGAATACCTTCCACCGACGACTTCCGGCGCAGTGCGATCACTCGGATGTTGGCAGTAATTACACTGAAGCGCTCAAGTCACTATAGTATCACCGGAGAAGACCTCCCAGAAGCGCGTACCCCTGATCCAGAAGTCACCTCCTTTGCCCACCTTGTTGCTTCTCTTCGTGCCAGATCCACCATTGACAAGACTGACTGGTGGGCGGCGCCAAAAGAGAGGGCTAAGCATTGTTGGGCACTCCAGACCGTGTGTAACACCACGGACATAGGGGAGGTTGCAGAGGCTGTCGAGTACTGTCAACTTCTCCTTGCATTGACCCCCCCAAGTAACAGTATCGCATATAGTCCTGCCAAGGCCTTGGGGGAAGTCCTCTTTCATGCATTCAAATGCACAGACAACATAGAGTACCTCAACAAATCAATTGCCGCTTTCCGCAACATCCTCGGAATGCCATTTGCAAAGTGGGGCCTCTTCCATGCCCTTGTCAGTCTTCATGATGCCCTATTAGTCCGCTGTGGTCTTTGTCGAGACAAGAAGGACTTCGAAGAAGCCATGCAACTGTGCTCCATGGCTTCTAGAGATACATATACAAATGTACAGGACCGACTCAAATTATCACGTGCATGGGCGGAAAATGCACGGCTCAACGGGCACCCCACCACCTCAACAGCGTATGAGACCGCCCTCTCATTGATGGAGGACGCTCTGCTCTTCGCCCCAACCCTCGAAACACAGCACCAACACCTTGTCTCGCGGCGCAATGTTTACGAGGACCTTCCTAAGAATATGGCATCATATGAGGTCAGCAGAGGTCGATTACCGGAAGCAATCCAAGCACTAGAGCGGGGAAGAGCCCTAATTTGGTCTGAGATGCGAGGTTTTCGTACCTCAATTCATCAACTTGCACTCACCCCGCACTTAGCTGAGGAATTCACCGATGTCAATCTGGAACTCGAGAGATTGACAACATCCGTCTCTCCAGGTATCGCAATGAATAATGACAATGGTCTTGAAGATGGCGATGGGATGGACAAATTTGGTCGTCTGGTGGTGCGCCATCGCGAACTTTTAGTGAAGCGCAAAGAGCTTGTTTCTAAAATACAGGCGCTACCAGGTATCGAGGGCTTTTTGAAGAAACCATCATTCGACACTCTCCGTTCTGCTGCCGTGCGTGGTCCAGTCATCATCGTCAATCATTCCAAGTGGCGCTGCGATATCCTGATCGTTCTCCATCACACACACCCTTCCCTTATCACCACCCCTGACAATTTCTACGGTCGTGCAATTGAACTGAGGAATCAGCTGGTGCACGCGCGAACCAAATATGTGCTCGAATCAAGGCGATACCAGCGGGAGTTACGATTCGTACTCGAGAGCCTTCATGAACTCGTGGGACGACCAGTGATCGAAGAACTCCAGAGGCTGAAAATACCAGAACAATCCCGAATTTGGTGGTGTCCGACATCTGTGTTTTGTTCACTTCCCCTTCATGCAATGGGACCCATTACATCAGACGAGGGTGTCTCGCGTTACTTTTCGGACTTCTACATCTCTTCATATACACCAACGTTATCGGCACTCATTGAGTCCCGCAAGCCCAGCAAACCGTCTTTCGAGAAACCCTCTGTACTACTTGTGGCAACCCCCGATGATTCCCTGCAAGAGGCGTGGCCAGAGATCTGGTCGGTACAGCGCCTCAATACCGTGACAAGAGTGACGACTCTTTTGGGTAAAAGGGCAAAGACTTCTGTCGTCCTTGAAGGGATTCAGGATCATCAGTTTTGCCATTTCATATGCCATGGAGATCTGGTACCGGAGAAGCCATTCGACGCATCATTCCGACTTTACGAGACCCGTCACGAGACCAATCGCCTAACTCTGCTTGACATCGTGCAATCTCGACCCCCCAATGCAGAGTTTGCGTTCCTCTCAGCTTGTCACACAGCAGAGTTGACAGAAGGGAGCATCGCAGACGAGGGACTCCACCTTGCCGCAGCAGTTCAATACTGTGGATTCCGGAGCGTAGTCGGGACAATGTGGGCGATGGCGGATCAAGATGGAGGTGACCTGGCAACACATTTCTACAAATCGATGTTCTCGAGCGACGAACCAGGAGTTCCGTATCACGAGAGATCTGCGCAGGCACTTCGGGATGCTGTGCGAGCTATAAGAAAGAAGAAGCGACTTCCTCTTGAACAATGGGTGAACTTCGTTCACTACGGCGCGTGACCGACCGGGAACCGTAATGCTTGTGAGTAATGGAGTCAGTTTTGTACGAGTACTGCCTTGCGCTAACTCGTCTGCAGCGCGGATGGCACAGCGATTTAGTCGAGGGAATGATAATATGAAAGGACATCCAGCCCGCTACATCGCCATACGGCGTTTGATTGGACGGAATTGATACATCATCGATTTACTACATGTAGTACTAAGATGGTCGTGCGCTTTCCATTTATATGTTACATGTACGATACAACAGGTGACATACCGTGACGGAGACGGAATCGGCCAAAAGAATGTATGCCCCCTTTTTACTACCAATCTCTCTGGCCCGGCCTCTGATATGTATATGGTAAAAGCTGCAAGGAATGTCAAACCTTGTAAGTTCGAAGAAGGAAGGGGGAAAGGGAGAGGGTAACGAATGTTGAGGGACGCGAGGACCAAGGAGAGTGGTTCAACTGTGGTTGACAGGCGCGTAGACAAATGGAAAGCTGAGGGTATCAGAGAAGCCGCAGATATAATCGATACTAAGGTGTTGGAGTGGGGCACAGCGTGGTCGCTTCACTGTCAGAACTGCACAGCAAGATTCAAGAACAGGGGAAAGTAGACTAAAGGTGGTAGGGTCAGGGAGCGAAGAGATGGGAGTGAGACGCGAAGCGACAAACGAGAGACGGGTCCGGTGTTTGTATCGTGCCCGGATCAGAGCAAGCGATAAAAATGAAAGAAAGCGAAGAGGGAGAAACCTGACAGCGTTGGTATTGATAAGGGAGGCGGCGCGTGCCTGGTGAGGCAGTGCGACTTCGGCAAGTGAGGAATGAGGCGATGCATGCAACCTGGCAGGATCTTGGGCCGGTGGTGTGACAGAGAGAAGGGGAGTGGTGTGGCGTTGTGGATTAAGAGAAAAAGGAGCAGAGGAAGGAGGAAGGAGGAAGGAAGAAGAGATGCACGTGCAGAGGAATAGATGTGCCTGGCCCACTCAGCCTGAGGGACAGCAGATCTTCCAGGCTCGGATCATATGAGCGGGCATTCCGAAGTGCCCGTTCCAAGCCAAGCGTGCGATCCCACCTTACAAGGGACCTTGACTTTGTCGAGTCGATTGAAGCACCGTGATGTACCGCCGTGCATGTGAAGACTTTGATAATGAATGAGATGCGCGCGAGGGCGAAGTGCGTCTCCGCTCCTGCCATTCTTTTGCACCTGGGCCGCGTCATCACCGTTCAAGTAGGGGCTCACCTGCAGTAAATAAAAACGTTGCGCATAATCATGCTTAGTAAATGCACTCGTGTCCTGAACACGCTATCAGCCTGTGCAATAGTTTCACCGTTTCTTGTATGCCACATCGTGGTAACACTGTGCTGTAGTAATCATGTTGTCTCCGATTTCCAATATCCTCTTTTTGCACAAGAATATGATGGGAGGAGACCTATGATACATGTTTGAGAAAACACAATCATACTGAGAGCGAAGCAGGAGCGGTGGGGGGGAAGAGCAGGTATTAGTACGTAGATGAGCAGGAACGTCCGGGAGAATAATCACGGTAAGTGTGTCCATCATGAAACTCAGCGAGGATCTGACAAGAAGGGACCGGCCGCAGTGCCCAGGTGGCACTCGTGGCGTTCCAGCCAGCGCTAGCACGACTCAGTAATTGAGCCTTCCGGAGCTCCCGTCTATTCGCACCATCCCACACGCAAACGCGTCGCGATCAGGTGAACCCATACCATCTGGATCGCGCTCATTCCTACCAAGACAGAACAAAGAATTAACGGGGGAAAATGGCTTCAATTCCGTGAGGCGATGAGCAATATGCGCACCAGATGTCGGGCAGACGCCCCGACTCGAGTTTCAACTTGGGCCATATCGCACCCACGACCCGTCCGTCCAGTCTGACATCAGGCCCGGGCTCTGGCCAAGGCTCTGTCTGCGTGGACGCAGGGGATACTCCCACGATCGTGTCGATGTTAATGAACAGGCCGCGCCATCCTGCGTTCCGGCGTTTCACAGGCGTCGGCGTCGACGGTGGTGGCTTCGGCGGCTTCGGTGCCTGCACGTGTACGTTTACGACGAAGGGCGTGTCGTACCGCGCGTGCGCTGCTAACGCCTGCTGCTTCGCTCCCAGCAACGTTGACGTCGACGTTGTTGTAGCTGAGAGGAAGGCACGGGAGGGTATAGATGTGCGGGAGGTCGTTGTGCCTTGTGAAAGGATAGAAGATCGGTCTGAGATGGAGGTACGCGCTAAGGGATGGCGCGAGCGTGGTCGCGGTGGGTATGGATGCGGGGTGGCGACGGCAGCGGCGGAGGGTGGGATGGAGTGGGGGAGGGACCCGTCACGTGTTTGTCAAAGAGCGGGAAGAACTGCTTGCAGAGGGCGTGCGTGTGAGGACCGGAGAGTTTACGCCGGAGACGGGGGAGGGCGTGGAACCCTGCAAGGTGGAACTGCCCATGGAGCTTCGGGTGGGAAAACGGATGCTGGGACAGCCTGGGCGGATACGCTGAGAGCGGAGGTTGGGGTGGCGGCTGCTTGGTTGCCACGGCGAGCGCGGGCTTTCTAGGTGGTGGTGGCTTTTGAGGACGAGGCGGGAGGGCGATGGGGGGGGAGGAAGGAGGAGGGCGCAGAGACGATTTCGAAGGAATCGCATGGGCTTTCGCCGTCTTCTGTTCCTGTGCCTGTCCAATCCCGTTCTATGGGGAATGCGGTCAGTGTGCCGGCGCCCCCAACTTTCCGTTTCACCTTTTGATTTTCAGTCTAACTGCTCACCTGATTGACTTATACTTCGCTTTCACAGAGAAAAGGTCTCCGAACTGCGTATGCATTGTCTTGGAGTGTAGTTGTTCCGCCTTTCGTATAGAAGGTGATGCGTGTGCCGAATGATCGCCTTCACGAGGACTTCCGAACGCTGTGAACCTGGCTATTGCGTCGACTCGAATACTGAATCAAATTTTAGAGGGTCTTACTTCATGACGATTGCTGGCTATTCGTTGGGTACATTTCTACCACGGGATATCACATATAGTTCTTTGGGACGCCGTTCAAAGAGGCGGAGAAGCTCGTCGAATTCCCGGAAGTTCCACTGTGCAAAGTGGGTGTATGCGCGACCGCTGATTGAGGACGGGTTCTTGTAAGACTCTTGTTCTTCACAATGAAAATTGCCACATCATGACAAGAGAAGGCTGTACCTCGAAATAACTGAAGAACGACATATCACGATGAATGGCACGAAAATGGCGTTCAAGATACCCATTAATGGCCTGAGGATCCCCATCGATCAGGGTTCCAAAATAGCCTTGTAAATGACACACGCCGTTGCGTTTCAGGGACGCCTTCTCTTCTCAAACAAGTATTCCATCAGACAACATTGGAGATTCCACTCCAGGGCACGCGTAAACGTCCGGCCTTTGCCCTCCTTCTGCGGGCAACCGGATTGAATGGTAAAGAGTTCTTTGATAAACAGAGTGATCAGCAAGATTTCTTGTCACATAATTCGATCTCGTGTTGTAAGCGTAGGCCACGATCCAGAGAATCCGAGAATTGCGGCAGAAACACGCAAAGAAAAGGAGAGGAAAGGGATGGCCTATGATCGCCTGCCAAGGCCAGGCAAGGAGATAAATACGCGACAAGTATGCTATATAAAAGTCGAGCAGGGGGGCTGGAGAGCCAGGGCGGGTGTGGTCACACAGCGACGATGGAGAGGGAAATTTTAATGAATCGTTTCTAGTTGCGCAACAGCGAACGCGTAGACGACGAGGGTAGGGGGGAAGCAGCAACGTTTCACGGTCAAAGGGCTAAGGCAAAAGGGGAAACTGTGGAAAGGAGAGCAGATGCTCTAGAGCAAAGGGAGATAGAGAACGTACTACGATGGGAGACCTGAATGAGCCGATATATAGTAAAACCCCTTCCTAATAGCGATGTGGTCCAGAGCTGCGAGGGGCCGTGCACGGCGCGTGCGACGTGGAACGACGGGATTTTCGAGGTGGCGCGCGTTTGTGGCGGTGACCGACAATGTCTGGGCGATTCACGAGTCTTCGGCACTAAGGAGGGGCGCGACGAGAGGGAAGTTTGGCTGTTAGGAGAAAGGCGTCGATCGAGCGAAGGGTTGGCGGCGAGGCGTGTCGGAAGCGAGCGAAGGCGGGCTAGTCGGGTGCACGGAGAACGTCACGTGGTCGAAGTTTGCTCAATTCCGATTGCCGATCGCGAGGCTACAGCGCGCGCAGAGTCTCTAAAAAACCATCAATCCTCATTGCCTTTCGTGGTGTTCACGATGCCGCCACGAGACGACCGAAGTTCAATGGAGTCGCGATTCATTCCGAGCCCGGCCATCTCCTCGACCTTCCACTTTCGCCCTGTGCAGCCTTGTCTGCAGCATCCATCCCTCTAATAGTACCAACAACGTATTCTCCTTCCACATTTCCCTTATCCCGACTTCAATCCTCTCTAATTGACCTCAAATATTGCGTCATCGGTAATGGGCTGTTCCATCCCAGCTACTGTAGTGCCCGACCACGACCATCCTCAGCGATTGCTCTCCCCTCCAAACAATCAAACCATTACCGCACGAAACTGCACCTCTATTCAGCTTCGAGGGCTCCCCTCCCAACCTTTCCAAAACACTTACTTTGCCTTCGTGTAAGCCAGCATACAAATCCCCCCCCCTCCCCGACAACTAACGCCATGCTCATGCCCCAGAACCCGACCATCCCTTGCCACCCACCCACACCGACGTCTCCACGACCGACGGCCCACAACATGAACAAGAGCACGTGGCCACCTCCTCTGTGTCTTCCCATTCTGTCTCGCTCTCTTCCGGCGGGGACGACCCGCACCTGTTGGGGGCGCCGGCGCACTGCATGCATTCCTGATGGAACGAGATTGGACGAGGACAAGAACGGAAGACGGCGAAAGCCTAGATGAGTCCTTCGAAAGTGTCTTTGCGCCCTCCTCCTTCCTTCCCCCCATAGCCCTCTCGCCTCATCCCCAAGAGCCGCCGCTACCCAGAAAGCCCGCGCTCGCCGTGGCGACCAAACAACTGCCACCGCCACCGCCGACCTCAGAGCATCCGCCCAAGCTGCCGCAGCGTCCGGTTTCCCAGCCTCGAAGTTCCGTGGGCAGCTTTGCCTCGCAGGACTCTACACCCTCCCCCGCCGCCGCTTTCTGGTCCTCACGCGCACACCCTCGGCAAGTAGCTCTTCCCTCTCCCTGACACCGTGCAACGCGCGCCTCTCCCACCGCCCGTCCCACCCTCCGCCGCTGCTGTCGCCACCATGCACCCACACCCACCGCGACTGCGCTCGCGCCCTCCCTCAGCGCGTACCTCCGTCTCAGGCCGATCTTCCGTCCTTTCACAAGGCACAACGACCTCCCGCACATCCACATCCTCCCGTGCATCCCTCTCAGCCACAACAACGTCGACGCCAATGTTGCCGTGAGCGAAGCAGCAGGCGTTTGCCCCATGTGCGCAGTACGACACGCTCTTCGTCGCAAACGTTCGTGCGCATGTGCCGAAGCCATCGAAGCCGCCACCGTCGACGCTGACGGTTGTGAAATGCCAGAACGCAGGATGGCGCAGCCTGTCCATCGACATCGACACGATCGTGGGAACATCCCATGCGTCCGCGCAGACCGAGCCGGGCCCAGAGCCCGGGCCCGACGCTAGACTGGACGGACGGGTTGTGCGTGCGATATGGCTCAAGTCGAGACTCGAGTCGCAGCGTCTGTGCGATATCTGGTGCGTGTCATCATCACCCATCGCCTCACAGATATTGAAGCCAATTTCCCCCCGTTAATTTTTTGTTTTGTATTGGCAGGAATGAGTGCGATCCGGATGGCACGGGTTCGCTCGATCGCGACGCGTTTGCGCGCGGGATGGTGCGGATTATTGACGAGGAGCTCCGGAAGGCTCAATTGCTTGGTCGCGCTAGCGCTGGCTGGAACGCCGCGAGTGCCGCCCGGGCACTGCGGCCGGTCCCTTCTCGTCCGATCCTCCGCTGAGTTTTATGACGGACACAGTTACTGTGATTATGCCCCCGGACGTTGATGCTTATCTACATACTAATAATACCCACCCTTCCCCATACCGCCCCTGCTGCGCTCTCACTGTAATCGTGTTTCTTCAAACATGTATCATAGGCTTCCTCCCATCACATTCTTGTGCAAAAAAGGACATTGGAAATCGGGCACAACATGGTTACTGCAGTACAGTGTTGCCACGATGGACACAACCCTCAGACGTGCTTAGGACATAGCTCCTTAACCTGATTGGCGGAAGCTGTCAAGCACGCGACAGTTGTCAGAGTTCGAGGTGCTCTGGTTGGGTCCCACGATCAATCTGGTCCTAGTACTTAGTGGAGCAACTAACCCGGCCAACCACAGCGGAAATGGGGTGTCTTGTGGCGGGAGAACCTACCCACGATACTCTGTTCATTTTATCATGTTGGTATCCCGCTGTTCTTCCGCAGACGAATTAGTTTACAAAATCCACAACGCAAGACAGCGGCAAGGGACATCGATGCGCCAGGTGTGGGGTTGCACAAAACGCTGGGATCACCGTCCTTGCAATGGCTGTGAATCCTAATGGGGGGGAGAGGGATGCGCAGCGTGTGGATTTGCGGCGGAATTTCGAAGATGAGCGCTGAGCAACAACTGAAATTACAGCCCCCGATTCGCCCCAACAAATGGGGCAGAGATCATCGCAGAGAGAAGGAGAGACACGCCCCGCCCTCACGTGTCTCATTCACTAGTACTGTCGAATCTCCATTTCTCCATTCCTTCTTCGAACTCACAAGGTGTGACGCTCCTCGCACTGTTCACCCATTACATATCAGAGGCCAAAGAGATCGGTTGTAAAAATGACGCATAACACTCTTTTGACCAATTCCGTCTCCGCATATCGCCTGTATATCACCTGTTTTATCGTACATGCAATATAAATAGAAAATACACGACCATCTTAGTGGAGAGGTGATGTACCAGCTACATCCAATCTAACGCCGCATTGTGATGTAGGGGGCTAAATCCCATTTCACATTATCATTCCCTCGACTCTCCGTGCTGTTGACTAGTTAGTGCAAAGACAACACTCGTTCAACACCGACTCGATAACTCACTTCCGGTTCCAGTCACGCGCCGTAGTGAACAAAGTTCACCCATTGTTCAAGAGGAAGTCGCTTCTCCTTCCTCATAGTTCGCACAGCATCCCGAAGTCCCCGCGCAGATCTCTCGTGATATGGGACTCCTGGTTCATCGCTCGAGAACATCAAATTGTAGAAATGTGTTGCCAGATCTCCTCCATCTTGATCTACCATCGCCCACATTGTCCCAACCACGCTCCGGAATCCACAGTATTGGGCCGCTGCAGTAAGGTGGAGTCCCTCATCAGCGATGGTTCCTTCTGTCAACTCTGCTGTGTGACAAGCCGAGAGGAATGCAAACTCCGCAGTGGGGAGTCGAGATCGCACCACGTCAAGCGGTGTGAGGCGATCGCCGCCGTAAAGTCCGAACAATGCTTCAAATGGTTTCTCTGGCACCAGATTTCCGTGGCAGATAAAATGAGAAAACTGATGATCCTGAAGGCCTTCGAGCACGACGGAACACTTTGCCCTTTTACCCAAGAGAGTCGTCACTCTCGTCACAGTATTGAGACGTTGTACCGACCAGATTTCAGGCCACGCCCCTTGCAGGGAATCATCGGGGTTTGCCACAAGTACCACCGAGGGTTTCTCGAAAGATGATTTGCTGCGCTTGCGGGCATAAATGAGTGCCGATAACGTTGGTGCATATGAAGTGATGTAAAGGTCTGAAAAGTAACGCGGGACACCATCGTCTGATGGAATCGGGCCCAGTGCGTGAAGAGGAAGTGAACAAAACATAGATGTCGGACACCACCAAATCCGCGATTGTTCTGGTATCTCCAGCCTCCGCAGCTCATTGATGACTGGTCGGCCAACGAGTTCATAAAGACTCTTGAGTACGAATCGTAAAGCCCGCTGGTATTGCCATGATTCGAGCGGGTTATTGTTTCGCACGTGCACCAGCCGGTTCCTCAGTTCGACTGCACGGCCGTAGAAATGTTCAGGGGTAGTGATGAGGGAAGGGTGCATGTGGTGGAGAACGATCAGGATATCGCAGCGCCACTTGGAATGATTGACAATGATGACCGGACCACGCACGGCAGCAGAGCGGAGAGTGTCGAATGATGGTGTCTTCATGAAGCCCTCAAGACCTGGTAGCGCCTGCATTTGCGAGACAAGATCCTTGTGCTTCGCCAAAAGTTCATGACGCCGCACCACGAGCACCACGAGACGTCCGAATTTGCCCATTCCTTCGCCATCCTCAACCTCATCATTGTCATTCCTCCACCTACGCGAAGAGACAGATATCGTCAACGTCTCGAGTTCGTTGTTGACGACGGTGAATTCCCGTGCTAAGCGCGAGTCAACTGGAATTTGGTCAATTGAGGCGCGCAATCCGCGCATCTCAGACCAGATTAGGGCTCTTCCCTGCTCCAGAGCCTGGATTGCGCCCTTCAGTTGACCTCTGCTGACGTGATATGATGCGATGTCCAGTGGAGGCTTCTCAACAATGCCGCGCAGTGTCATAAGATGAAAATGCTGTGTTTCAAGGGTTGGAGCAAATAGCAGAGTATCCTGCAACGATGAGAGTGCAGCCTTATATGCGGCTGAAGTGCTGTGGTGTCCGTTGCATCGTGCATTTTGCGCCCAGTGATATGATATATAGAGTCGCCTACCTGCATCGCGTATGTATCTTTGGACGCCCTAGAATATAGTTGCATGATTTCATCAAAGTCGCTCTTGTCTCCAGAAAGTGTCAAGCGGGCTGATAAAGGGATAGTAAGCTGAAATATGACGTCGGAGAGATCGAACCTCGCCGTCGGCGATTGAAGGATGTCGTAGAAAGTAGCAATTGATTGATTGAGGTACTCTATGTTATCCGTGGATTTGAATGCACGAAAGAGGACTTTTCCCAAGGCTCTCGCAGGTAATAATATGGCGGGATGACCTGGTGGAGTTGAAGCAAGGAGGAGTCGACAGTACTCGATGGCATCTCCGATCTCCGCTATATTTGAGTGCCCTGAAATGCTTGGTTTGCTCTTCTGACTCCATCCAGGCTGTCTGGTCGGTGGTGGATCTGGCTCGCAGAGATGCAATAAGGTGGGGAAATGAGGTGACTTCCGCATCAGGGGAAAGTGCTTCTGGAAGGCCTTCTTCGGTCACACCAAGGTTACGTGCGCGGTCCGCCATAAGGTCTGCCAAATTCCTAGTGATTTCACTGCGAGGCCAGTCGATGTCGTCGGTGGGGAGTGTTCTGAGAAATTCGCGATGGCGGTAGATCGCCTCTTCTACACACGCTGGGGTCCTATATATGCGGGCTCGGGCACGTGAAAGTAGGGCGGAGTAAAACCGGGCGCGCGTCACGTTGGGTGCTGGAGAATCTCTATTGGACTCGGATTCGGAAGTGATGATCTTGTCAAAAAGAGCCATCGCCTCTTCGTGATCATCAATTGAACCAAGTCCTTGGAAGCGAATTGAGAGAAGGAAGGCAAGGTGTTCGGCAATTGAGGCAGAGTAGTGGCGTCTATTCGCCTCCCGGAGGCATTCAATCACTTGATCCATGCATTCCCTTAGAAGAGGTTGCCCCTGAACTTGAATAGACATTATAAGATATGCAATGGCCGATTTTAACATCGGCTGTGGGATATTGGAGGCAAGGAAGTGGCGGCAGCGGACCGCCATCTCCTGAATATTCCGTGCCGCATCGCCAATGCATAGCTTCACCCGAGAAGCCAGGGCCGACAGCAAATTTATTTTGACTGCATCTGATGAGACACCGAATACTTCTAGTGGGAGGGATTCGAGATAACGAAAGTACTCAATACAGTACTGGGCGTCGCTAGGTTGGCCGAATCGCCCAAGGCGAATATTAAGCGAGGACGCAAGGTGATAGAAACCCTGAACGGGATCTTGACCGACTCTATGTGAATGAGATGCGAGTAATACCACTTCTGTCTTGTAGAGGATCGACATGTCTAAGTCCTCTTTCTGACGCGATGGTATATAGCGATTGTTGTATAAAGCGGCCAAAACTCGGAGATGTGAAGAGCGCAAAGGATAAGAGCGAGGTGATGACAAGAGAATGCGTTGATTTTGTCATCGATTTCAGATATTGATTCTCTAACTGTCAATATAGATGATCAGCTACTTGTGTGGGTACTCGAAAAGGACAGGATCCGGGTCATAACGTACCGTGTTCATCGGCTACCGGGGCCCCCAGCTCTGATATCACTCGAAAACGCGGATTGTGGGCCATAGGACCTCTTAAAAATGGCCTTGAGTATTTGCTGTGGGAAGGTGGGTATCGCCAAGGGGGTGAAAGCTCCTTCAAGTACTGTATTGCGATAGGGATTTAAACACCGTGGAGCAGGGCAAAGCCCACGCCTTCAACACGCCTTCGCGGAAACAGCCGGTGGCATAACTGCCATGAGGTCCGCAATTTCACCGAGACACGTGAACTTCATCCCAAGGCAGGTCTTCACAAGCTTGACACGTTTCACACTGTCACACAGCTAAAGCTGAGGCAATACGTTACGTATTACGTACTATTTCGGAACTCGTGATTTATGGCAGATGTGTGTCTCCTCGTGTCCCATAGAATTCGTGCTGCCCGGAACAGAGTGGTAGATGTCAAGGGTAGAAGTGCGCAGAAAACATCCGTGTTTACAACGTGTTCGTTCGTGATACTGCTTAGGATCGGAGGCGATCGTCACACACCAGGTCCACGTGATCTCCGAAATGACAGTCCGTCGATTTGCATTATCAACATATATCGTCCAGTGCTGCCTACGATTTTCCAGACTGGCGCTTAATGCATAATGTCTGGAGGGTATTCGGGTCGATGGTAGTGGTCATTGTGTAGAACACGCCAGTATTGATAATGGCAGATTAGTGGATACCACCAGCTGTCCCAGTGTCATGATATATCTGCGCCAGCAACCCAAGCATGCCCCCGTCCGCACCTAGTCACACCTCCTCTTCCTCCCCCTGTATTGACCGTCTGACGCCAGTGACACGCGGATGCCTCCACGCGCCATTGGCATATGACTCGCCCAGCGCGTTTCGTACATCGCCCTCCGAGCTCACCACTACCTCTCGGAATCGGCAATGGTGTCGCCTTCTTCGCCGATGAAGATACGGTAGAGGAATACCGCGGGGGATACTGCTGCTGTGGGGTGGCGAGCGCGACGGACCCATCCGAGTCGCCCAGCGCGACACTCTGCGCCATCCCAGGCTGGTACACCATTCCCGTCGACTGTCCGAGCATTGTCGACGTCGCCCCAAATACGAGGCTCCCGCCAATGGCCCCACCACGCCGCCGCGCCGCCGCACAGCCACAGTCTGCGACTCGTGCCGCGCCCGTTCGTACTCCCATTCGCGGTCTGTGGTGGCGCCCGCGACAGTTATGTCCGGGGGGCGGGGCGTGTGGTCGTCTGCGGTGCGCTGAGCAGAGGTCCGCGATGCGCGAGAGGTACAGCGAGCCAGTTAGGTCTGCCGGAATCCATTCTGGGTGCATTGCTTTGACAGACACGAAAGATATTTCTATCTTTCCGTCGTTCGACATCGGCCGCACGTCTGGTACTTTCGTCGGCGCACCAAACTGTGCGTGTGCACGTAGAGGTGAGAGTCTGCAAGCGGAATTAAGATAGAGAGCATGTCGGACCTTGACGTTGCCGTGTCGTTGGAAGTCAAAACACGGCAAAGCTACTGTACAAACATACCCAGTCGGTCGTGGACGGTGAACTCGCGGGAAAATTCGACGATTACCAGCGCGCATGGAGGCAGCGAAAACCAGACGATGAACGGCGTCAACACGACGCTCGCGAGTTCGCTCTCATAACGAAAAGCTCTCCGAATTGCATGTGCACTGTCTTGGAGTGTGATAGTTCCCATCATTCGTCTGGGAGGAAAATGCGAGTACTGAATGATCGTCACGAGCACTTCCGAATCGAGAACCCTGTTCTTATCAGGGATCATGCCACGCGCAACCGCCAGAATATTACCAAACACTGAAAGGCAGAAGACGGATCGATGAGGCGTAATCTCGAGGTGGATGAATAGATCGGGGTCAATGACCGTGGCGAGGAGGACGGCAGCAAAAAGAACTAGCCAAGGACGTTGTAAATCTGGTTATTGCATGAACTCGAATATCGAACAAAAATGTCACAGGATCTAACCTTATGACGATCGCCAGCTTTTCGTTGGGAAACTGCTTCATGTATATAGCCGCAACGAGACATGATTCCTTGATATGTCGTTCAAACAGGTGTGGAAGCTCGTTGAATTCCCGGAACTTCCACTGGGCAAAGGGTGTTTGTGCGCGACCGCTGATTAAAAGACGGGTTCTGGTAAAACTCCTGTTCTTCGCAATGAGAATTGCCACATCATGTGAAGAGAAAGGCGTACTTTGAAAGATCGGAAGAACCAATACATGAGCAGATACACCAAGATGAATGGCGCGAAAATGGTCAAGATACTCATGAATATGAAACGTCTTCCGAGGGTGAAAACCCTCATCAACCAACGCCGTTCGGTTCTTGCTCTTCAGGAACACCTTCCTCACCCGTCCCCTTCTATCAACCAGGTATTCCATTAGATAAAATTGGAGATTCCACTCCAGGGCACGCGTAAGTGTCCGGTCATTACATTCCTCTGCAGGCAACCCGCGATGGGGTGACACACGCAAGCCAATGAGCCCTTTGTTAAAAAGGGCGATCAGGAAGTTTTTTTTATTGTAAGATCCGATTCGCGATATCGTGCGCGTCCCATTTAGCGCCCTCGCTGGCACGTGGCTGCGGAGACGACGAGGAGTCCCGTGAGTGGATTGGATTAACAGATAGTTCCGACCCTTCGAACGAATTCGGCCCAAGAAATGACCTGGTTACCTTCTTGGTAAATGTTTGAGAAATGAGCAGTGGTATATGGGTGAGAGGCATACGTCAGGTATTTGAAGGAGATATGCATGAAAGTGGTAACTTACATGTCCACCAGCCGCATTATGCTCAAGACGAATAGAACGGTTTGCCACACGTAGGAGGCGCAGAATAAGAGAAAGAAGAGGAGCGCGAAGCCCGAAAATCTGCAGAACAAGACCGATAAGAAATATGACCTGCAGTCAGAATGAGAGAACTCACTGGGAAATGCAGCGCTTGGCGGCGATATCGCATAGTCATGTGACTTGATCAGGGTGTACGCGCGAATAACCGACGCAGCAGAGGAGGAATGTTGAGACGGCGATGACGAACCCGGTCGTGCTGAGCTAGGCATCGGCGAACCACTCTGACATACAAAGGGGACACCCACAGAAGGTTCAGTCCCCACTTGAGGGCAATCGAACATATTCCCTTCCCGTGGTAGTATATATATACCTTCTGGAGAAAGGCATCGAGGTTGCACAGGTTCACCCAGTTCCACAACGCACGCTCGTACGCATCAAGGCCAGGCGTTGGATTGGGCTGCACGGCTACAGGTGGGGATTGAGAAGGTGGATGGTCGAGATTAATCTTCGAAGGACGTGGGGGAACAGATATCCCGGGGGACAGATTGGCATGGCGTACGTCGCGTGGGCAACTCTTGCTCGACAGCGGGTGATGGCGCGTGGCGGGGGACTCGATCAGGAAGCTCTGCGGAACCTCACCGTCGGATTCCGACACCTCCTGTATGCGATAGTTCTCGCGAACGTCGGGTCAGAGGACACCAGGCCTGGTGGTGCCCTGAGAGAGGCACCCTAACGGAGTAGAAATCGCGAAGGAGGCATTAACTTTGACGTGGGGACGGCCTGTGCCTCAGGGTCGATATCGGCACCATCGGTGTCCTCTTCATCCTCTTCGAGAACGAACTAGTCAGCGGCTGAATAGCCCAAGTACGCGGCCGAGTGGGTCGAGCATGTTGAAACAGGAGGAGGCGACGGAGGGTGGGTAGATGGACTTGGAAATAGAGGAAAACGGGCATTATTTGCTTTGAGGTCGTCGTTCGCCGCTGCCGCCGTGCGGGCCGGGCGCGCCTCTAAACTGCCAAATGATCAACATCGTCCCACGTGACGAGATGCCCCGACTTTCCGTTTCACCTTGATTTTCAGTCTAACTGCCCAGATTGACCTATACTTCTAATGAGCATTGCCCTTTGATATGTCCCAGGACATAACCCTTCAATCACCCTAGCAGAAGTTTTTGGGAAGGCGACGTCTGTTAAGATTTGATGTGCTCTGGTGTACCCCATGATCAATGTTTACCCTAGTACTCAGTGGAGCAGCTAAATCATAGTGAACAAAATTCACGCATTGTTCAAGAGGGAGTCTTTTCGCCTTCCTCAGAGAACGCCGCCTACGCCTTGCCGTCAAACTCAACTTGCGACTTGCGTACACGTGATGGATACACCGTCAAGACAGTCCCGGGATGTTGCTATGGCCACAGCCCTCAACTACTCAGGGCCAGGATACAGTACTGTACAGTACCACATGTCGCAGACAAGCAGCCATAACTTAATTTGTTCATCCTTTCGCGGCCCGTGCAAGGGAGTATCCGATCCTCGACAGCGTCGCGATGATTCATCCCGAGCCCGACCATCTCGATCATCCACATTCGCCCACTGCAGCATCCATCCATCCAATAGTACCCACAGCTTATTCTGCTTCCACATCCCCTTCACTCCGACATAAATCCTCTCTAATAGACCTCAAGGATTGGGTCATCGATGGTGGGCCGTTTCGTCCCAGCTGTAGCACGACCACGACCATCCTCAGCGGTTACACCTCCCTCCAAACTATCAAACCACTATCACACGAAGGCGCACCTCTAGTCTCCAAACTTTACGAAAATGCCTCCGTGCAAGCTATCATTCAACTCCCCCTCCGTTTCCGCCCCCACAGTGCCCGACTACTCACAGTACTGGCACCATGCTCTTGCCCCCAGAGCCCGACCAGCCCTACAACTTCTCCGTGACTGACGACATATGACGTGCCCAAGGGCACGTGGCTACCTCCTGCCATTCCGTCTCGCTCTCTTCCGATGGGGATGACTCCGCACCAGTTGGGGGCACCGACACACTGCACGCATTCCCGATGGAACGAGATTGGACGAAGAAAGTGAACGGTAGATGGCGAAGGCCAAGGTGGGTCCTTCGAAAATGTCTCTGCGCCTCCTTCATCCCCCCTCATCGTCCCCAAAAGCCACCGCCACTCGGTAAGCCTGCGCTCGTCGTGGCAACAAAGCAGCCGCCGACGCCACCGCCGCCCTCAGCGCATCCGCCCAAGCTTCCCCAGCGTCCGGTTTCCCAGCCCCGAAGCTCCACGGGCAGTGTCGCCTCACAGGCCTCTATACCCCGTCGCCTCCAGCGTAGACTCCCCGGTCTTCACACGCACACCCTCCGCAAGCAGCTCTTGCCTCTCGCTCACAAGCACGCGGCGCCTGCCTCCACCACCGCCTATCCGACCCTCCGCCGCTACCGTCGCCACCCCGCACCCATACCCACCGCGACCGCGACCGCGCTCGCGCCCTCCCTCACCGCATACTTCCATCTCAGACCGGTCTTCCATCCTTTCACACGGCACAACGACCTCCCGTACATCCACATCCTCCCGCGCCTCCCTCTCGGCCACAACAACATTGACGCCAACGATGCCGGCAGCGAAGCAACAGGCGTTAGCGACGCGCGCGCGGTACGACACGCCCTTCGTCGCAAACGTGCGCACGCTCCCACGAAGACGCCGAAACCACCACCGTCGACGCCGACGCCCGCGAAACACCAGAATGCAGGATGGCGCGGCCTGTCCATCGACATCGACACGATCGTGGGAGCATCCCATGCGTCCGCGCAGACCGAGCCGGGCCCAGAGCCCGGGCCCGACGCTAGGCTGGACGGACGGGTCGTGCGTGCGATATGGCTCAAGTCGAGACTCGAGTCGCAGCGTCTGCGCGATATCTGGTGCGTGTCATCATCACCCATCGCCTCACAGATATTGAAGCCATTTTTCCCCGTTAATTTTTTGTTTTGTATTGGTAGGAATGAGTGCGATCTGGATGGCACGGGTTCGCTCGATCGCGACGCGTTTGCGCGCGGGATGGTGCAGATTGATGAAGAGCTCCGGAAGGCTCGATTGCTTGGTCGCGCTAGCGCTGGCTGGAACGCCGCGAGTGCCGCCCGGGCACTGCGGGCGGTCCCTTCTCGTCCGATCCTCCGCTGAGTTTTATGACGGACACAGTTACTGTGATCATGCCCCCGGACGTTGATGCTTATCTACATACTAATACCCACCCCTTCCCCACACCGCCCCTGCTGCGCTCTCACTGTAATCGTGTTTCTTCAAACATGTATCATAGGCTTCCTCCCATCACATTCTTGTGCAAAAAAGGACATTGGAGATCGGGGACAACATGATTACTGCAGTACAGTGTCACCACGATGTGACATACGAGAAGCAGTGAACGCTAGTGCAAGGGCTGATATCGTGTTCAGGACACGATTGTATGAAAGGAAGGCTGGGATTGAAACCGTAACTTTCAGCGTTGAGGGGTTGGTCACCCCTCCATCTGTGCAGATTTTTATCACACTCTTTCCGGGGCGAGCCGGCGCTATTGGCATTGTGTCACGGACATTTACATTTGATTTTCCCCTTCGTCAATAACTAATGTCAGGTAGTGCAGTGCCATGCTCAAATTTAATCGTTTTCTCGAAGCTCCCGCATGCCCCCTCTAGGTCTTCGGCTTGTAGCGCTTACTTCCTCTGACTTGTTCGTACCTTCGTGGATGTTTCCCGGGAAATGTCTTACGTGTCATCTAACGCCAAATGGTGATGTAGTAGGCTGGATCTCATTTCACATTACCATTCCCTTGACCGAAATGACTGTGTTCTCTGTGCTGTAGACTAGTTAGAGGAAAGGTAGTAGTCCAAAATCGACGCAATCACTCACAAGTATTATGGTTCCAGTCACGCACCAAAATGAACAAAATTCACCCATTGTTCAAGAGGAAGCCGTTTCTCCTTCCTCATACATTGCACGGCATCCCGAAGTGCCCGAGCAGATCTCTTGTGATATGGAACTCCTGGTTCATCGTTCGAGAACATCAAATTGTAGAAATGTTTTGCCAGATCGCCTCCATCTTGATCCGCCATCGCCCACATTGTCCCAACAACGCTCCGGAATCCACAGTATTGAACTGCCGCGGCAAGGTGGAGTCCCTCGTCGGCGATGCTTCCTTCTGTCAACTCTGCTGTGTGACAAGCTGAGAGGAACGCAAACTCTGCATTGGGGAGTCGAGCTCGCACGATGTCAAGAAGAGTAAGGCGATTGCCGCCATAAAGTCCAAATGATGCATCAAATGGCTTCTCTGGTACCAGATTTCCATGGCATATGAAATGAGAAAAATGATGATCCTGAAGGCCTTTAAGCACAGCAGAAGCCTTTGCCCTTTTGCCCAAAAGCGTCGTCACTCTTGTCACGGTATTGAGGCATTGTACCGACGAGATCTCAGGCCACGCGTCTTTTAGGGAATCATCGGGGTTCGCCACAAGTAGTACCGAGGGTTTCTCGAAAGACGATTTGCCGGGCTTGCAGGACTCAACGAGTGCAGTTAACGTCGGGGTATATGAAGGGATGTAAAGGTCCGAAAAGTAACGTGGGACACCATTGTTTGATGGAATCGGGCCCATTGCATGAAGAGGAAGCGAACAAAAGACAGACGTTGGACACCACCAGATTCGGGATTGTTCCGGTATCTTCAGCCTCCGGAGTTCTTTGATCACTGGTCGGCCCACGAGTTCATGAAGGCTCTTGAGCACGAATCGTAAAGCGCGCTGGTATTGCCTTGATTCGAGAGGGTTATCCTTTCGCGCGCGCAGCAGCCGATTTCTCAGTTCGATTGCATGGCTGTAGAAATAGTCAGGGGTAGTGATAAGGGAAGGGCGCTTGCCGTGGAGAACGATCAGGATATCGCAGCGCCACTTGGAATGATTGACAAGGATAACTGGTCCACCCAGGGCAGCAGAACGGAGGGTGTCGAATGATGGTGTCTTCAAAAATCCCTCGAGACCTGGCAGCGCCTGTATTTGCGAAACAAGCTCTTTGCGCTTTGCCAAAAGTTCGCGATGCTGCACCACGAGATGACCAAACTTGACCATCCCCTCGCTGTCTTCTTGTCCATTGTTGGCATTGATTACGTTATCTGGAGATACGGACGTTGTCAACGCCTCAAGTTCCCGATTTACCGCGGCGAATTCCTCAAATAAGTGCGAGGTGAATCCAAGTTGATGAATTGAGGTACGAAAGCCCCGCATCTCAGACCAGATTAGGGCCCTTCCTCGCTCTAGGGCCTGGATTGCATCCTGTAATCGACCCCTGCGGACCTCATATGATGCCATATCCTTGGGTAGCTCCTCGTAAGCAAGGGGCTGTGAGACAAGATGAAAGTGCTGTGTTTCGAGGTTTGGAGCGAATAGCAGAGTGTCCTCCATCAATGAGAGGGCGGTCTCATATGCTGTTGGGGTGGTGTGGTGCCCCTCGCGCCGTGCATTTTCCGCCCATACATATGATACTTTGAGTCGATCCGATACACTCGCATATGTATCGTTGGAAGCCATGGAACATAGTTGCATCATTTCATCGAAGCTCTTCTTGTCTCCAGAACGATTCCAGTGGGCTGCTAGGGTATCCTGAAGATTGACAATGACTTCGAAGTGGATGGACTTTGAGTTTGGGATTCCGAACATGTTACGGAAAGTGGCAATTGACTTGTTGAGGTACTCCATGTTGTCTGTGCATTTGAATGCATGAAAGAGGACTTCCCCCAAGGCTATAGCAGGATGATATAGGGTAATATTACCCGGGGGAGTTAATTCAAGGAGAAGTTGACAGTACTCGATTGCCTCTTCAATCTCCGCTATATCTGTGGTGCAACACACGTTTTGGAGTGCCCGAAGATGCCCTTCCCTCTCTTCTTGCACCTCCCACCAGTTACTCTTGTCAATGGTGGATGTGGCGCGAAGAGACGCAACAAGGTTGCGGAAGGAGGTGCCTCCTGGATCAGGGGAACCTGCTTCTGGGACGCCTTCTCCGGTGATACCAAAGCGACTTGAGCGCAGCCTTAATTGACGTGCCAACCCCTGAGTGACCATACTGCGCCAGTGGTCGTTTGTGGAAGATATCCTGAGAAATTTACGATTGCGATATATCGCCTCTTCCAAATACTCTGGGATCTTGTATTTTTGTGCTCGGTCCGATGCAATTAATGCAGAGAAATACAGAGCAGTGGCCGCATGTGGTCCTGGACATTCTCTATTGGGTTCGGAAGTGATAATCTTGTCGAAAAGAGCTATCGCCTCCTCGTAATCATCTGTTGAATCCATTTGTTCGAAGCGACAGGTGAGGTATAGGGCAAGCTGCAAGGCCACTTCAACATCTTGAGAGCCAAGGCATCTACTTGCCTCCCTGGTGTAATCAATCAATATCTCCTGATATTCGAATGCAAGTGAGTGAGCGGAATAGACACGATTGGCCAAAATCAAGGCTGTGATGGCTAGTTTTAAGGGTGGCTGTGAGATATTGGAGGCAAGGAGGTCGCGGTAGCGGAACATCATCTCATCCATGTTCCGCCCCGCATCACCAATACCTAGAACAACCTGAGAGGCCAGGGCCACCAGCAAGGATATCTTGACTCCCTCTGATGAGACACCGAACGCTTCCAGTGGCTGAGATTCGAGATAACGAGAGTACTGAATACACTTCTGGGCGTCACCGGGCCGCTTGAATAGCCACAGGCGATTCATAAGCCCGATTGCAAGACGATAGAAAGCCTGAACGATATCTTGACCGACACTATCTGAATGAGATGCGACGAATACTGCTTCTGTACTGTATAGGATAGACCTGTCCAAGTCCTCTTCCTGACGCAATTCTGAACCGCGGTCATTGTATAAAATGGCCAAAGCTCGGAGATGAAAAGAGCGCAAAGGATAAGAGCAAGGTGATGGCAAGAGAATGCGTCGATAATGAGATATTTCGTCATCGATTTCAGATATTGAGAAGCCAACTGTCAATGTGAATAATTAGCCACTTTTGTGAGTACTCGAAAAGGACAGGATCCAGTTTAGAACTTACTGTGTTCAGCGGCTTGAGCGTCTTCCGGTTCAAATCTCAGCAGATACTCGACCATTGGGCGTCAGAAAAAAGGCCTTGACTATTTGCCGTGGGAAGGTGTGGATAGGGGGGGGGGTGCAAGTTCCTTCAAGTACTGTGCTGCGATAGGATTTGAACACCGTGACCCCTGGAGCAGAGCCCGCCTTCAACCGTGATAAAATTCCCGGAAACAGCCGTATTGAGCGAGGCACACATAACTGATATTAGGTAAGCAGTTTTACTAAGTCACGTGGCTTCATCGCAAGGCGCCTGAGATTCCATTCCATGGCCCACGGCGCGCGTTAGTGTCCGGCCTTCACAGCTTCACCTCTAGTACTTGTATTGTAGGACTGTATGCTTGCTGACGAGCCCAGGATGAGTTGGACCCGGACCCGAGCATTTCTCTGCAGGCTATCCGCGATGGAGAGGCACAGGCAGGTCAAGGAGCTCCCTTGGGCCTTGTTAAAAAGAGCGATCAGGGATCCCGATGATCCGATTCGCGGTATCATGTGCATCCAATTTAGTGCGCTGGCAGGTGCCTTGGGTGCGAAAACGACGATAAGAGTTCTGACTTCTGGGTCTAGCAAGAAGGATGTGAATGAGGATTGGAGTGCAATAAGCACGAGGGAAAGGACAGCACATATTGCTGCACACCAGGGCAGGAGTGGGACACCACCTCATATTCTATGGGGTGACGGTAATATAAGGAAGCACTGCGCAGATACTACAGATAAGGGAGCCCGGACTTTGTCGTACGGGTCCGTGCACGTTGTACTGAGTGGAGTGGATTGATTAGCGAATAGCTATGCATCAGACGACTTCGGGACAAGAGCCCGGTTGTCTTCCTGAAAAATGTGTTTGGGAAACAAGTGGTGGCATATGTTTAAACAAAAGTAGAGCGGTTATGCACGTGCACACACGGGAATGGAGTGGGGACGCCCACTCATACGCAATCACTGTACTCATTCACGGCGGGTTCTACCTTATAAATATCGTACGGATGTATCGGTATCTTGGGGTATGAACCCTTGTCTGAGGGCGGAGGCCCCTTGTCTTATATTGTCTCAGATGCAGTGCCGGGCCTGTCCTAACGCGTTTCCCAACAATATGGCTGAGGTGGGAGGCATAAACTCGGTCCTCACAAGCCCTTGACAGCTTCGCAATTCATTCTGAGCCCGACCATCCTCGTTTGCTTTCTGCAGCCATCCGATGCCGCACCAAGAGACGACGAAACCCCTTCGCGGCCCGTCGGAGCCTCAAAGGGAGCCCAACCATATCCTCGATGGTCGCCATTCAGCTTCTGCAGCATCCATCCCTCCCATAGCATCAACAATGTATTCTCCCTACGCATCTCACTTACTCCGGCATAAATACGCCCTAATAGACCTCAAAGATTGGCTCATCGATGATGGGCCGTTTCGTTCCTGGTACGACCGCCATCCTCAGCAGTTGCTCCCCCCTCAAAACGATCGAACCACTATCGCTCGAAAGTTCACCTCCAATCAGCTTCACCCCCCCTCGAATTTTGCCAAAGGACTCCTTTTGTCTTCGTACAAGCTATCGTTCAACTCTCCTCACTTTGTTTCTCCCCCGGCAACCCCCCCAACTAGCAACACCATGCTCATGCTCCCAGAATCCAACCAGCCCTGCTCACCCACTCTCACCGACCTTTCCACGACCAACAGCACATGACATACCCCAGGGTACATGGCCGCCTCCTCTGTATCCTCCTTCCCCTCCATCTCGTTCTCTTTTGATAGAGACAGCTCCGCACCAGTTGCGCACTGACTCGGAATGCATTCCCCGTGGGAAGAGATTTGACGGGGACGAGAACAGAAGATGGCAAAGGTCTTGACAAGTCCTTCGAAACCCTCTCTGCCTCCGTCCCCCCATCGCCCTCCTGCCTCGTCCCCAAAAGCTACCTGGACCCAGAAAGCCTGCATTCGCCGTGGCGACCAAGCAGCCGCCACTGCCGTCCTCATTGCATCCGCCCAAGCAAGCCCAGCATCCGGTTTCCCAGCCTCGAAGCTCCGTGGGTATTAAAATCTAGCGTGCCCTCAGTGATGTGTCCAAAGACAAGACTGAGATTAGTGTAAAGTACCTAGTGTGCTATGGTACAGTTAGTAAGGTAGAGGGTGATGTAAGGTAGGTTAACATACCCCTCAGTGATGTGTCCAAAGACAAGACTGAGGGGGAATAGATACCAAAACATGAACTTATGAGGGTGTGCAGTATCATGTGTGTTTAGGATGAGACGTCGTAACCAAGATTGTGGTAGTCACGCATCAACACTCCTCCTCATGACGTTGACAAGGCACCAGTGTATGTGTGGAACCGAAAAGAACCGAAAAGAGGATATAAAAGAGAGGCGCGTGTGGTTATATCATAAACAAATCAAAAAAGGATGAAACCAAGAAAAGAGAGGGGAATGCTAAGGTATGCTCCTCCTCGTTCGTAGCTCATGGGCTCCTCCTGGTGGTTGCTCCTCCTCACACAGAACGGGTGCTGGTGTGGCGAAGACCAAGGTATCTGCGGAGTCATAAGAAGTCGCCGTGGCTCAGGGGTTTGGTGAGGATGTCCGCAATGTTGTCCTCACTTCGTACTCAAGGAACTTGGACATCGCCAAGGGCAATATAGTCACAGATGGTGTGGAGTTTGACCCTAATGTGTTTCACCTCAGAGTGAAGGACTTGGTCTTCCGCAAGTCAGGTGGCGGCATTGTTATCGCAATAGATAGGCGTGCTTCCTCGGCAGGGGAACCTGAGGCAGTCCAGGAGCTGTTGTAGAAAGATGGCTTCATGCGAAGATTCATGCAATGCGGTGTATTCAGCATAGCATGTAGAGTCTGCAACAAGGCGCTGTTTGCAAGATCACCAAGAAACGATGCCAGAGCCAAGTGAGTAGCAGTATCCAGAAATAGACCAGCTAGTATCCTTGCAGTTTGCAAAGTCGGCGTCTGAGTAACCAAGGAGGGAAGGGGCATGTGTGCCTCCAAGCACTAACAACAGTGTCTTTGTGCCTTTGCGATAGCGTAAAACGCGCACCGTGGCGGTCCAGTGGTCCTGTAGGTAGCAATCCAAGAAGGAAGCCAACCGACCTACAGCATAGGCTATATCTGGGCGTGTCGCAACCGCGATATAATTGAGACTGCCAACCAGTTCATGGTATGGCATTCGTTCTCTCCATTCGGTGACCTCTGGGGGAGTTGGGATAGACTTGTCTGGATGGCGTAGCTGGAGACCTGCAACCATTGGGGTGTCAACGGGATGGGCATCAATCTGACCAAATTGCTCAAGGATACAATCAATGAAGGCAGTTTGGGATAATGAAATGGTGTCTGTGCTGCATTCGACAGCAATCCCAAGGGCAAATTTGATGGGCCCAAGGTCTGATATATCCCATTTGGACTTCAGCTGTTCACGGAATCAAGCATTTTCACTTGGAGGGTTGGATATCGAGAAGATGTCATCAACGTGGACTGCAAACATAACTGTGCCAGAGGGAGAGTTGCGGACGTAGATGCACCACTCACAAGGGACGCGTTTGAAGCCAAACTTGATGACAGCCTGATGGAAAGTCTCGTTCCAACAGTGACTGGCCTGGCACATGCCATAGATGCTTTTCATGAGCTGCATGACCCATGTTTCCTTACCCGCGACCTCAAAGCCAGGTGGTTGCTCCATGTACGCTGTTTCACTCTTGGGCAGGATGCCATGGAGGAACGCCGTCTTTATATCGAAGTGTTGGATGTCCCAGCCAAGGCTCGCAGCGATGTGGAGAAGAGAATGGAACGATTCCAGACGGGTCATGGGGGCAGTGGTTTTGGTGAAATCGATACTGGGCTGTTGAGTGAACCCTTTTGCGACATAGTGCACCTTGTACTGGGTAACCTTACCAGTATCGTCCCGTTTTCGCTTGCAAACAAGCTTCCCCTTGAGGAGTCGTTGGCCTTGAGGGACCGAAGAGTGAGGCACGAGCGCGAATACCTGAAGGTCTTGGAGGCTCCATAGCTCCTTGCGTGCGCCCACAATCCAATACTCTTGTTCTGAGGAAGCCAAAGCGTCATGCCAAGAAGGGTCATCGTCAGTCTCACAGGTGGGTTCGAAGGAACCAGTTTCGACATTGGATAGGAAAATGTCAAGGGGCAGATTGCAATCAGAGGGAAGGTCAAGAGGAAGTAGATCATGGGTGTCTTGGAATTTGGAAAACTCAGAAAGAAAAGTGTGTGTAAAATTGTATAAAGGAAGGTCATCTATAAATGTCGAAATATGTGCTTCGGGCACAGAAGAAAGTTGCAATGATCGTGCAGCACATGTACGGGTAGTGGAAGCTACGGAATCGGAAATGGCATTTGTGAGGCGGGAATTGGGTCGAAGCCCATCGTTAGTCACTTCCTGGGCAGAAGAGAAATGAGCTCTTGAGGATCTGCGTAAAGTAGAAGTTTGAATGGTGTTATTAGAAGAAGATATTGTAGGTAAATGGGAAGGAGGTATCATAGGGGGAGGATTTGAATTATTTTGTATGGTGGTTATGGTATTATTTGTTGTTCTATTGTTACGCACGGACTCTGCATATTTGTAAGGACTGTGACAAGTACTTACAGGTAAGCGTTTAGAGTCTACCTTTAGTTATAAAGGTCGCACAGTTTAGTGCAAAGCTAAGTTAAGACTAACTTAGATAGTATAGCAGACTCTAGGTGCTTGACTTAGAGCGCGAGAGGATTGCTTAGAGGGATGGGAACGGGAGTGAACGCTCTAAGGAGCTTTAGGTCCTGGGATTACTGCAGAGACCAAGTCTGGAGAGTTGGGGGCTCTTCAGGAGGTCTTATATACATGAGCTACCTAGTCATCTATCTAACGAGTCAAGGAATGCGTAGCAAGCCTTGGTAATGGATGAGTAAGTAGTTACTAAGGTAAACTATCATATGCAAAAGGGATTACAGTCCGCAGTAGAGAACTGCTTCATGCGTTAGAGATATACCGAGAGGTATGACTCTGAATGAGTTGAAGTGACTTGTACAGTATGGCTGATGTAATGCGTGGGAGTAGTGGTCGGAATAGGAAGGTACTGTGGCTGTAATGTAATTAGTATGCGTTAAGTGATAGCTGCTATGTATCTAGATAACAGGTAAGTCTGAGAATGCGGGAAAGCGGTAACGCGGACCAGGTATTGTACTAACAAGGAAGGAGAGCTGATATAAGCGAATGCGCGTCATTAAGTGGTACTTAACTGCGTAAATGCTTGATAAATCAAAGGAACCGTAACATGACTCCCCGATCAGGTCTGAAATACTGTAAGCAATCGGAAATCGGTTAAGGCGTCAAATGATCTTCGGATCTGAGATTTATCTAAGATGAAATGACTTTAATGTCATAAATGAAAATCAGCTTAAGTTGCAGATGATATCGTAACAAATCTGGTTAAGTAGATTTGTAAGTGACGGAAGTTTACTTAATATTATTCAAGGGAGATGAATGACACGTGTTTGCAAAATCGGAATAGAGACCAGACAAACAGGTAATCTGACGGAAAGAGACAAATACTTTGAGACGCATAAAGTAATAACGGAACGGAAAGGTAAGTGGTAATAACCAAATTAAGTATGAAATGTGTCAATGATGAGAGTCGAGAAAAAGGTAAGCATAGAAAAGAAGAGCGAAGGGTTAGTCTAAAGTTAAAACCCTTATCATAATAGTACAGTTTAAGACGGAAACTAGAAAAGTGGAAATCTTGACGAAAAGAGAAAACAAACAAATAAAAGAAAAGTCCACAAGTTGAGTGTGGACAGGAACGGGCTGTGGCGTAAAAGAAGGTACCATACTGCTACACTAAGGTAGTCCATATAGTGAGTAATACGCTTTGTAAGTAAACCAAGTCCAAAATGCTAAAGATAGCGATATTGGTAGGTGTTACCTATTTGAAGCGGAATACCTTCTTGTTGCGGGGACACTCGCGACGAATGTGTCTGAGTTGGTGGCACTTGTGGCAGCGCTTGGATTTGGTGGAGCGCAGGCCAGCCAGAGTGGGCTTCCTGTTCTGGTATTTGCGGATATTGCGGGTATGATTATGTAAAACACGGATTTGGTTAGCATAATTGATCGGAAGAGGGCATGGTACGCATACAGGGACGAATTCAGGATGGCACGCGGAGGTGGGCGGGCCGAGGGCGATCGCGCTGGACATGTAATGGTTGATGGCAGTGTTAGTGCCAGAATAGGTGATGTGACTGTGGAAGGGGGTGACGGCGCGGAAGAATGTGGCGTAGGCTTCGGGGTATCCTTCGAAGTCTTCCACGTGGGCAAGAATACGTCCTAAAACGTTAGCGTTCTCAAGGGTGCTGAGCGCTTCCATATGTCGCTCCAGATAGTACATGTGACGTTCTTGGAGGGTGTTGATCTGGCGCTGAGTGGCGTACTGTGCCTCTTGGTAATGGCGGTAAGTGAGGACTCCTGCAAGGAGGTCCTTGGGGCAGTGCTTGGCAAGAATCCAGTCGATTACCTTACCACATTGCGCTTTGGAGTCTAAGATCTCCAGCTGTGAAGGGGTGAGCGTTGGGCATATGTAATCGATGGGGGTAGGGCGTAAGCCTCGGAGTGTGATGGGATAGTTCTTGCCGAAGGTGCTGGTGATCTCGGGTTGTGCGATCATGAGATCGTACTTGATCCAGGGGGCGACGATCTGTTTGCGTGGCATGGCGGGATCTGGGATTAGTAAGTGGAAGTAGTTGGGGGACCTGATGGTGTTGAAAATCCAGGGCTCGCCGGGGTTTTCTCTGCTGAGTTCGATGTTAGGTGGGTGCATGCCGTTACCGTGGATTGGAGATGGAGGTGGAGATGGCCAAGCGTCTAAGATGCCAATCTGTGGGTCTTCATCTTCATCTTCGGATGAAACGAGGGTGGTGGATGATGGAGTGGATAGGCGTGGTGGCTGAGCGTTGTCCCATGTGCGCTGGGAAGGTGTCCAGTCTTCATAAGGGGGCGCCAACCAGTCGGTGTCAGCTAGTCGTTTCAATTGTGAGTACATCTTGTATAGATGTCTGGGTGATCTCTTACATGAGTCGTCGATGGCTTTGGTAAGCATCGCTATTGCTTCTTCGCAGTTAATGCTCCATAGGCCGTCAGTGGGTGTGATATTAGTAAGATTCTTTACCAAAGGGAGTTTGACCTGTTGGTACTTGGGCTTTGGCTGGTTCTGATCGAATAAGTCGTCGATCGGTGGGAGAAGAGGGGGCGCTTCTTCTTCTTCTTCATCTAGATCTATCTTGAAGAGGAGAGAAGGAGGGGTGTACTCATCACTGCTGCTGTTGATGTCCATGTCACTTGGGGATCCTGGTTTAGCGATAGTGGATGAGGAAAGTGGTGCCCTCTTGGCGGCGACGTCGGCAAGAGTATGGAGTGCAGTGAACATGTTGGTTGGCTGTAAGAGTGGAGAGGAGTGGAGTAGAGTGTACAGAGTGAACTGAGGACTTTGACGATTGAACTGAAGGTCTTTTATATCTTCAGAGCTCATACTTTTGCACTGAGATATTCTTCTAAGAGTTCAGGTGCATGTATGTCCTTTGCGTCTACCCATTGATTGTCAGCAGACAGATATCCTTTCCATCTTACTAAGTATTGCATCTTCTTGTTCTTGCCTGTGCGTCGGGTATTGATAATCTCTTCGATTTCATATTCTTCTTCTCCATCAATAATCTCAGGGGGTGGTTGTGTGTATGTTTCTCCATAAGCTTCTGTTTCATTGTACGGAATTAGAAGGTCTATGTGAAACACATTATGAATCTTCATTGATGGTGGAAGTTCTATGCGATAAGCGACCGGTGATATTTGTTTTAGAACTTTGAATGGTCCGTATCGTCTTGGTGATAACTTCCTTGAAGGTGTATTGACTTTGAGATTACGTGAGTCTAACATTACTTTATCGCCTGGAGATAACGTTCTCTTTGGTGTGTAATGTTTGATACGTTTACTAAGTGATTGTTGTGCATCATCTCGTGCTTTCTTTATCATTAATAATTGTTGATGTGCACTAGGATTAGTGTCTTCTTTGATTGATAAGTTTGCGGACGGATTGATTCCTAAGATCAATTGATGTGGAGTGTATTTGGTATGTTCATGCTTCCATGAGTTATGTGCAAATTCTGCGATTGGAAGTAGTGTACTCCAGTTGTCTTGTCGTCCATTAACAAACTCTTTGAGATAGTTTTCTATCCATAAATTCATGTGTTCAGTTTGTCCATCAGTACGTGGGTGGAATGCTGAACTAATATTCTGTTGGATGTTTGTTGCTTTGCAAATAGCTTTACTAAAGTTGCTTGTAAATCTTGGATCTCGATCTGATATGATTCTTTTAGGAATTCTGAACCAAGGGAATAGGTGTTGTAAGTATAACTTTGCAACGCCTTGTCCATCTATGGTTTTATTGCAAGGTATGAATTTTGCTGCTTTGGAACATCCTTGATCTACAATCGTAAGGATTGAATCATAGGTGTTTGAGGTTGGTAGATCGGTAATTAAATCCATTGAAACATATTGAAAGGGGCCTTGTTCTACAAATGTGTTTAGGTGATAAAGCGGTGCGCGTTTCATGTGTGTGATGACTTTTGTTTCTTGACATGTTGCACAGCCTTTCACATAATCTTCTACAAATTTGTGTAATTGTGGTCCTTCGTAGTTTCGTTTGACTAAGTCGTATGTATTAGAAATGCCTGGATGACCACTGATGGGTGAGTCATGGATTTCTTGTAAGACTTTGCAATGTGTTTCAGGATTATCTTCTAGATAAACCTTATTACCTTTGATTTCTTTGCTGGTAAATAAAGTTTCGGGTAGGAGTGTAACGCTTTTATTAGGATTTACTCCCTCTTCAAAGTCTTTTCTTCAACTAAGAAGGTCAGCAATGGTATTGCTTTTACCAGGAAAGTGTGTGATTTTGAAGTTGTAATCTTGTAGAAATTTGTGCCATCTAGCTTGTCTAGGGCTGATCTTTTGCAGAGTCTTAAAATATTTAAGATTATTGTGATCGGTCCTAATGAGGAATTTCTTTTGTGCGCCTAAAAGAAGTTGACGATTAGCTTTTAGGGTGTTAATGATTGCTAATAATTCGCAATCATATATGTCATAATTGTTACGTTCTTGGGCTTATACAGGGTGCATTTTTCATTTTCCACCTGCTTACCAAGCTTTTCCCATCACGTGACCAACCAACCATCCATCTCGATCACATGACCAATCACCTGACTAGTCACCTGACCACTCACATGACCAGTCACATGCCATTCCAGTCACCTGCTCCTCAAAGTCACCTTGTCCTATATCACTTGCTCCCGAGTCACCTGCGCATCACCTGATACTCCCTCACCTGACCTCACATGACCCTATCCCTACCCCTGACTCGTCTCTATTCGCTTACCTCAGCCTCGCTCCCGGATTCTCGGCCCGCTTACTA
>Ga0307510_10000135_pt1 | contig 60466 bp, 24 predicted proteins | sample 12_EM_MG_FD_207224 | JGI IMG/M metagenome (GOLD analysis project Ga0307510, IMG submission 207224) | Populus trichocarpa ectomycorrhiza microbial communities from riparian zone in the Pacific Northwest, United States - 12_EM | ecosystem: Host-associated > Plants > Roots > Unclassified | place... | reverse complement strand
TCATATAATTAAATAAAAATAGTTTAAAATAAAAAATATTAAACTCAATGGAGTTCATGATCCAGGTTGCGGGTTTGGTAGGTTGACCCGGGTTGATTCAACGTGTCGTCATCTTAATAATTTTTTTAAAAAAAATATCATCTTAAAAATATTTTTAAAGTCAAACCATGTTTTTACCGGTTGTCCGAGTTTGCTTTAATCGGTCAAGTTTATTACATCACGCCAGGGTAACTCCTATACAATTTAATTTGAGACTTGAGTTAGGTAAAGAGTATAGTTGAGAGGTTTCAAGTTTAATTTGTTGAGTTAGGTTTAATGACATTGTCAAAGAGTTTTTTATGGTTTGGGCATTTATTTTTTACATGTAATGAAATTTTAATCTCACTGCAACATAGCGCAAGGAATCATCTAATCTCTATTTAAGCATGCTAAACTATGCAAGTTTATATATAAAACCACACTGGATTCTTATTGAATTGGTTAAAAACCATCATGATAACATGACATAGCAAGGCTAGTGGAAATTAAATGTTTTGCGCATTCAGATGGAGATATGTCATAAGCAAATTATGTGAATGACATAGCAAATGCTTTTGTAGACTAGCAAAACAAGTTTAAATCCAAAAGAAGATGTTTGGTTGCGTTAGATCAGAGTAGTGACTAAAAAAGACCATAACATAATATTCAACTATTGGATCAGGATGAATTTTTTACAAGAGATTCTTGAAACCCAGTTCATAGGTGACCAACATTTTTTGTTATCTACTATCTAAATATTTTGAAATTAGATTCAAAAGATCCTATTTGAGCTAATTTTGTTGTTTTTCTTTGACATTTTAAGATTTATTATTTTATTTTGGATATTATATGATTTTTCTTTATGCTTTCAAATTTTGATTTTGTTTCCTAGAAGAGATAGATTTTTTGGTCTATTTAAAAGACCCGTAAATCTTTTTATGATGTGAACTACTAAATTTATTTTCAGAGAATAAAAATGTAAATTTAGAATTTATACTTGCAACTTTTTTACTTATTAAAATTTTATTTTTCTATGATTATTTATTTGTCTTTTTAGCTTTTTCTCGCATCACAACAATCATCCGAATAACAACAATAATGTGATTACATGAGCAACCATGCATTTAATTATATAAGAGCATTAAATTAAGAAATTCAATTTCATTAGAAAATTAAAATCAATTGAGATTATCATTTTTCATTAAATAAAAAAAACATTTTAAGTTCAAAATTAATATTTAAGCCATCTATTTGATTAAAATAACCTTATTCGGAGGTGGCATGAAGGATAATCTTGACCGAGGTTAACAAGACAATAATAATACAAATGCCATTAATAAAAGGATATAATATATATATAAAAAGGCAATTTGGAACTATAAAGATGTATATGTTAATCCACAGTTGATGCCATTAATTCATTTCCTCCAATAATGAAACTGAAAGCACGTCAAGCCTGAACTCGATGCTTGTACAATCCAAACTAGCTAGAAGCTAGGCCTCCATTGCTTATCATTTGCGAGCTGATGTATTGGAGTGAATAATATCCTTTGAACTTGGAAAGACAGCTGAGCGCATAAATTCCAGAGGAGTACTGGCCACTCCAGACATGGCCGGCATCGGAACAGATGAGTGTGTGGAATGCCCTCCGATATTCAAAGGAAAGAATGGCGCTTGTGATACCGACATGGGTAGCATCTGACCAGCTGGTAGCCCAAACATGCCTGAAGCTGGGAATGTTGCTGGACTGCATCCAACACCCATTTGCATTAATCTCGTATCCATCCCCACACCCATAGGAGAAAATTGAGCTAATAGTGGTGCATGTATATGTTGCATTCCTGTTGGTAACATCATTAGAGGCATACAAAGCCTAGTTCCCATCGACATCATCTGCCCCAAGACACACAGTTAGGATTACAACTACATATATGTGTAAGATTGTTAAGATCATGTGCATGTCTCATGTGTGTGTCAAAAACTGAAAGTAAGGAAATATATACCTGTACTTGAAGCTGAAGGGATTTTAGGTAGTCTATTGCCTCACCAAGCATAGAAGCTTTATCCACCTGACAACCACAGGTAGAAGAGCAAAACCAAAAAAAAAAAAAAATTCAGAAAAAGATTATGAAAGAGAACATATATATTTATTAAGTTTCGGATGAAAATAGTGCCAACCTTATTTGAATTGGGTATTAGATCTTGTAATGCACGCATCTTCTTGTTGATCCTATCTCTTCTCTTCTGCACGTACGCACACATAAATGCATAACAGCTAATTAGATTTGTCAAAGGATATCAGCTTATTGATTTAATTATCAAATCAATGACATCACTAACCCTTTCAGACAGATTATGGATTTCTGTTGCTCGCCTTCTCTTGGAACCTGCACTCCCTCGAGCAGGTACTTGTTCTTCTTCCTCAAGATCCTGGGTCATTTGTCAAACATGAATTTTGTAAGAATAAGAAGGAAATGAAACACGGAAAAGGTAGACAAGTTTTACTAATTCGTACATCGCTTGAATACGCTGTCCCCTCTGTGTCTTCATATTGCCTTTCTAGAGAAGATGTTGGATCATTTGAAGCTCCTCGTGAGCATATTGAACTAGTTGCAGTCAGTTGATCTATAGACTTTCCTCTATCAGGCTTCCCCTTTATTTTTTTTTCTGCGGAGCCTGAGGTTGAACCGAAAACCCGATCGCAGCACCTCTTACTGGTAGTGGCATAGTTATGGAGAACAGCTTCAGATTGCTCATCTGGGGGTGACGCTTCTGCAGACCTGTCAATTGGTCCAATAGGAACTATCTGGCTTGCCATTAGATATTGTTGGTCATTGAAATATTTAAAAACTTTTGAAGCATAAGTCGGCACCATCTGTCCCGACTCAACAAGATTTCTACAACCTGCTGGAGGCTCGTCAGTGTTGCTTTTCAGTTGCTGGAGTCTTGATGATCCAGGACCGCTTGTCGGTCTTGTTGCATTACTGCCATGACTAGGTTTAGGAAGAGCTGGCCTTAAAATGCGGGACAAGTTCTGCAACCTCGAGTGGTTGTCAGATCCAGAATCCACCTGCTGCAGCTTTGAAGTGGGCAATCCATGGAATAGTGGAGCTGAAGCTTTGTGTTGCTCCAAGAAAGACTGATATAGCTGACCATTACTAGCTGTTGTAAGCTGAGGAACTTCAGCTGCAAACTCGGACGCCTTCCCCGGTCGCCAATTTGCATCTTTATACCCCGGAACAACATGGGCGTCCGTGATATTCTTCTCATAAATGTTATTTTCATTATTTTCCAAGAGCATATTGAGATTAGTTTCACATAATTCAGAGAATAACTCTGGATGGTGATCGTCTTGCGAAGATTTGTCACGCTTGGCGAGTTCTCTATCATCTATCAAAGGAAAGTCGCCCAAGATAGAATCCCCAGTTCCTAACCTTGGCCTCTTTGTAGTGTAGCCATCACTATTATTCTCGACTTCACTAACATTTTTTTTAGGATGAGGAGTGTAACTGGTGCATGAGCTACTAGTACTGGGCAATACTCGCATAAGAACCTGACCATTTTCCCACACCAATTCCATATGCCCGCGATCATCCCTGCATTTAAATTAAAATAACCTGTCAAACAACGCATCCAAGAAAAAATGTCTCCAAGAAACAGGATGTACCAAGTTGGTTTAAAGAATAGCATACATGGAAGCTAAACTAGCCAAGCGGGTCGTCCAGAACAGGATTGATTCTGGTCAGGTGTCTCTTATGATACTGGCTGAAGGTAAAACTTTATGGAGAGGACAGACTCAACAACGAGGACATCAAAGCAGTATTACTTTTATAGAGTTATTCGTTCTTTCTCTCTTTCTTTTTTATATTTTTGAAGAGAGTATCAAGAAAAAAACAACAACGACGGTGGACAAGAAGATCTCGAGCAGACTCTGTGATGGGATATCTTGAGATTAATCAACCGAAAGGATAACTCCACATGGTCCAATTTCAATTTATACACTGGACTGCGTTATCCCTGGTAGCAGCTGGTCCATCTTCAACCACTTGAATCATGAAAGTCGATCGAGAGTTACTGTGAAGGGGAAAAAAAAACATCAAAATCATGGTCTCAATTTAAAACAGAAACTACGACAACACCCATCTTGATGGAAGATTCTTTGGTGGCCAAGTGAGATTCTAGCATTCACAGAAAACATGTGTACATAATCTAACCACGTCTCCAATGGACTATGGTGTGGAAGGTCAGCGTCCACGACCAGAAGCTGGACCCACTTGCTGCTCTAAATACAAAGTACCTCCTAATTTGTTAGCTCGTGTGAGCCAAGAAGTTAACTGGGGCTGTGGGATTTGGAGCCATATTTTTTTTTTTATCTGTTCACATGATCAGGACTCGAGACTTTCTAACTGTACCAGCTCTAAAATATCAGGACCAGTTTCCTTCTCACCTCATGAAGATATTCGCACCGAGGTTTTCTAGATGAATTAGGGGGTGTTGGGCTGGGAGATGAGGGTGGTTTTTTTATAAATTCATAAAAAAAAAATACTATATAAATATTATATATAGTATTTATTTAATTACTATATTTATTTAATTTCTAAAACTAGTTTTTATTTAATTAAAATAAATATTCAAAAGAATTTCAACGATTAAAATTATAAATAAAAAGTATTTATTTAGTCAAAAAAAAATTTAGTTTTGGACGAAACATTTTCTTTATTAAGAACATGTTTTTTGGATTTCTAAAACCTAAATTTCAACTTATTTTAACCAAAACAAATCCTAAAAATACCATATAAATCTCAATAATTCCATCTTCAACCACAAAACAATCTTTAATCAATTTAAAAGTAAAAAATCAAACAAAAAATAATAATAATAAATTTATGGACCCTAATCTACTTTTTCAACATGGTCAAAGGGCAAATTCATCATTATTGAACCCCCCCCATCTCTTAACGAACCTTCATTGACACCAATATGTATTTTTTGTGATTGGAATGTGGTGGACCCATTCTCTCTCTCTCATCTCTTTTTTCAATGACTTTATCTTTCTACGCTCAATAATCAAGTACTAAAATGTGAAGGAAATGAAGTTTTAGAATCAAAATGTAAAAATCTATAACTACTGGGACTGAAAATGTAAAAATAGAAACTTTAAGGGTGAAATTGAACTTTTGCGAAAACTTCAAGGACTAAATTGAACTTTTTCTCAACATTTATGGACATGGAGAGAAAAATTAAGTTTTATGGCTAAAATAAACATATTAAACTATAGGGGATGGAAATAAATTTTTTTTGAAGATTTAGGGATGTGATTGAACTTTTTATCATTGTATGTATTTTCAAAAAAGAGTCATTGCTCTCATTTAATGAAAAATATAGAAATACCACCATTCATTGTTATTTAAAGAAGGATACCTATATTTTAGCTACAATCCCAAATCTTAAGAAGCAATAAAGAACACAATTTCACCACACTTTCGGCCAAAGTTTCAAGAGTCAGAATACACAAGATTTAACAATATGTTTAAGACAAATGTCTAGAAATTAAAAAATAAACCCATAATTTTCACCATAATTTTAGCATTCAAACCTGTCAAACCACACTACCCAAATTCCACCCAACAACATTACCTAATCACCAAGACAACAAAAATCATAGCCAACACACTATCAAATTTGACCAATAAACACTCACTAACAACATTAACATTTCATCATCTACATCAACTACTATTACACTTTCACCTTGGTTCTAGCTCTCTATAGTAGCATTAAAGGTTAGTTTAATACCAAACTTATCTTTAAAAATGGTATCGAGTTCTTTAATTGATATATTTAGATCAACACTCATTCTGGTTAGTTAAAGATTGGTTTCTATCTTTTTTATATTATTTTTATATGTTTCAGTTAGTATTAAAGTCCAATAATTTCCAGTTGTTAGTTATTGTATGTTATTAAATAATAATGGTTGGAAGAGATGGTCACAAAACAAGATGTGTTTAGGTAGGAGGGGATGGGGAGGTCCCCCTTCAAAGAAAAAACATTTTAGAAATTCATGAAAGATGACATGAAGAGACAAATCACAGAATTGACCTGATAGTTGGTGGAGAAAAGGAGCCTAAAGAATTGTGATGAGAGTGATTACTGATATATGGCTAACTTTGAAAACCCATTTTAGAGGTGAGAGCATAGAAGGCATCCTCTTGATCGAGATGAGTATCATAAAGATTTATGATTTTGTATAAAGATTTATGAGTTCACGGGTTCCTTACAAACAGAGAAGTTTATCAATTAATTGAATGAAATTGAGAAGATTTTTGAGTACATGGAAGTTCTAGGATAGATAAGGTTAAAGCTAATTACCATTAGATTAAAAAAGCAAGATTTTGTTTGGTGAGAGAGATTGAAAAGGTCTCGAGAGAAATAAAAAAAACAAAAGATTAATGATTGAGAGAAGATGAATAAGCACTTTTTTTTTTTCCATTTGGATAAACTCAAACTTTGTAATGACCCCATACTTTAAGACAATGTAGAAGAAATTTTAATGAATGCATTGATAAATTCTACTAGAATGATTGTTAGAAATGAAAGAGTTGTTGTTACTAAGCACCTATATTGATTGCAGCGGTCCATCAAAGATGTATTGTATTTGCGATTCTTATCGATATTTTTAGAAGTCTATCAAAAGACTTTGAGTATAGAGAAATAATATTTTACTAAGATAACTAATAGAGGTTTTTTTTAGTTTAACCAGAATAATAAAGAAGTATGTGTCAGTGAATAAAAATCATACGTTCAACCTGAATCAGTAGGTAAACAAACTGCAAAAGTTAGGATTCAAGTTTTAAATTTAAAGAGAAACATATAATATCGGCACTTAAAAAAGATGGGGTGGTTGTTGAAATTAAGAATAAAAATATATTGTTTTTAAAAAGAAGGAAGAAGAGTGTATATAAACACCCCTTAAATTATATATAAGCTACCTCCATTCACACGTCTTGAATATTTTTTTTTCCAACCCAAAAACTGTACCGTGATGTATTTGGCAATAAAACATGAATTGCATATTTTTTTATAAAATGTTAAGAAATCATAAAAAAAACTGATGAAAATATCATTCTCCATTAATATTACAATAAAAATATAATTTGCAATTTGATTGTAATATAAAAACAACTATTTATCTATTTTGCAATCCTATCAAAATATCTTTTTTTTTTTGTTTAAGAATATTTGTAGCGTCTTGACGTGAATGACTTGTGTGATTTTTTTTTTTTTAGAAGTGAAAAGTGTCAGCATATAATTGAAGAACACCTACTTCAATTTTCATTTTCTAAATGAAAGCCGAGGAGGAGACTTCGCCAAAGTCTTTATATTGGTTGTTCGAACAGTCACTTTCATCATCCCTTGCTTGAATTGGAGGAAGCGCAATGTTTGCAAGGAAACTTCGATAATGAAAACGACACCACTAGAACCACGACATGTGCCCACTCCAGGAATTTAAGATGTCCTCGTGGAGCAAGGGTCCTCTTACGAGAATAGGCATTTTCACGGGCGACCCCATAGGGCCTACACCCAACATCCACTTCAAGTGGGACCTACTACCCCTCATTCTCGATCAACGTTCTTTCAAGTTTGACAAAAGAGAAAAAAAGAAGGCAGATTAAAATTAAAAAAAGTTTGCACTTCACGTGCACCCGCGTGCCCATTCACGTGCATCGTTGTTTTTCTGTCTGGGGTCCGTACCTTTTCCCCTCCCTGAGCACCGACTGACTGGCGACGAAACAAAATCAGAGCCAATCCAATCCAACAATCAGATAAGGATTGCTTGCCAATAAAAACACAGATTACATGCAATAATAATGAGAGCATGCAGCAGCCCCCACCATCAAAGCATTGAGCGGTGCACATAGCAACACCACCCATTTCTCTCTCTTTCATTCTTCGATCGCCAAATCTCAAAAATATCCTCAATTAAATCCATGTCTTTTGTTTTGTTTTGTTTTTGTGAAAACTATATCTATCTCTTTACTGGGTTCTAAAACGTCAAAATGACAATCCTCATCCTCCACGTTCTGTCATATCATACACCTTATAGCCATGGAATTTCATGGCTGCTAGAATGGCTATGCGTGAAATATTTATAGAATTGTGGTTCATCCCAGCAAGGCATGTCAATTCTGTCTTGAAGCTCATTTTGCACAAGACATGGCTTGCTGGTCAGTTGAATGTTGGATAATTGAGGGTGTCTCCCAGAAGCCAATCCATTGAATATCTTGTAACGGACCGCCGATCTTTCACAAGTTTTTTAATTTCTTTTTCTTTTTTTCCCTTTCTAGAAGGCACTGTGGAAAGATAAAGAGGCTATTATGAACTCTGCTTGTAAGAAGTGCATGTGTAAGCAAACTGACAATAAAGACTAGCAGGGGCCTCCTAGAGCAACTTATAGCAACATTGTCATGTTCATTTCTAGTGAAACATGTTCTATGCATGCAGTGACATAGACTGTAAACTAGGACTCGCCTTGATTCGTACTCATGCACTCCTATGCTCTAACTTCTCAGAAATGAAAATACTGGAACAGTGAAACATACTTTTACCATGATGGACTGCTTTAACTCATCAGAAGGCAGCTCAAGGAAGAAAGGCATCAAACTATCTAATCTGTTGTTGGCTATTAAATGAATAATCTCACTATTGTTTACTATGAAGCTAAACTGCAACACCGTGGACACGTGACTCAAAATTACATGCTACAAGGAGTTTATTTTTCATGATCCCAGCGCAGTTATGAAATGAATGACAGATTCCACAGAATGATGTGCATTTTTGTAACCTGGGAAAAGGTTACGCACGAGCTCAACCTCTAGGAGACTCTATCATAAAACCCCTCTGCCTCTTCCTAACACTGGTCTCCGTGCAAAGTCCCCATCTCTTTAGCCATCATGAACGTCAACTTAGACCACCCTCATTCAAGCCCTTGCCTACAACATACTTCAACTGGAGCATTTTTTGCCTTGCTGACTGCAATGAATGAATGACAGGAAATGTTCAAATTAGCTTCATAAGCTTTCTTTCAATTATTGACTACAACAAACTGTATTTTTATTATTGTTTTGCCTTTTTAACGGGCATAACCCTAAATGCATAAAGGCATAACCTTCAATAGGCCAAAACTTGAGAAATCTCTAGGTGTAATTATGAACTTTAAATTAAGGTTCAAGCACTAATAGATTAATGGTGCATGACAAACACCAGTTCATAAGCTTTTGGATGGGCTGGATGGGCAAGCGCACCCAAGAATGTGAATTCTCTTGCCACCACCTCAAAATTAAATGCCATACCAACAGATGCGACAAAACAGCCATATCTACACGGGCAAAGGCCGCTGAGCATGCAATACAGTTATCATGAAAAATAAACCCAGAATCCAGATGGTAGGAAATGCTGGCAATCATATTTCCTTAAATAGAAGCAGACTTGCCTTGTGCACAGCTGTGATTCTTCTTTGTGCATCATCTAGCTGTGTCTTCACTGTTTCTTCCGCTTGCATCAGAAGCTTCTGGTGTGATGCTTCTGCGATATATGGACATATTCAATGAATAAAAAACTGAGTATTTCAGAGTTTGCATACACGATAGTTGATACATCTTAATCCAACTCTGTTTCTGTTGTTACCAGACTGGGATCCATTAGTGTATCATAGAAAGACTTAGATCAAGCTAAATGGCATTTAGATACTTCCATGTTGTGTCAAAACTAAAGTCATACAACCACAACAAATAAAAGCGTTGCAGATAAAGTAGCTTTATCAATTCAAAATGATAAATCGATATTGTGGGCACTTATTTACTTTCCTGTCGAGGTCTAAAGCGCAAAAGAGATAGTGCATATGACTGTCGTTGTTCTTCCACTTACATACCACTACCTAGATGGTCGAGCGCGTCAATCAAAGAATTGCCCTGAGATGTTTCTATCCCCAAATCATTTACACCAAATGAAAACTATGCAAGCCAACAATTCATTTATGTCGGATATACAAGTAACCAATTAAAAACTTTTATGTAATGTTAAAGACGTCAGTTAAAAAAGTTTTGAAGTTGTGATCAACTTGAAACTTATCACAGACCCAGTACAAGCATCATGACGTCCAAACTCACATGCTTGTATATGTACCTCAGAAGTTAAAAGTATTAATAAAAACGAAGGAATAGTGTGAAAGCAATCAAACACATTCAATACCGTATTTATTAATAAATTTACTCGCTATAACATATGCTGCCATACTTTGCTTTTTCACAGTTCCTTTGAAGTCAATCTGGTGCAATTCTAGTCCTTCAAGAGTGATTTTACACTCCTGGAGATGCTGGTAAATATCTTGTTTGAATTTATCGTGTATCAATTTTAGCTGTTCTTGTTGTTCTGCGCACAGAAAAAAAAATTGTAATTAGAACACCAGCTATTCAAGCTTCAGCAAGAAGAAAAATCTAAGACAAGGAATTGATCCGACATAACAGCTTGGCGACCCTTGAAAAGTTAAGGCACAGTGAGACTGGTTAGAATTTATCAAATCCACAGAACCTTTATTTAAAGAAACATGCATGCCTGGTATGGATCTGCATGTGTTGCCAAAACCTATATTTATAAACTACCAATTCATATACAGTGATAAGGGGAACTGAGATACAAAAGATTTCATGAGAAACAATACAAAGTCATTAATACAGAAATGAAGAAACGGTTGGTGCTAAGCAAGGTTTGAATACTATTAAAAAGGATTATTGGATATTATAAAATGCGTATTTACACTGCAGAATAGATGGCTAATGGCAGTTCAAAAATGTGTTAGGTCAACCATAAAGAAGAAAAAAATACACCATCATATTCAACAATCAAAAGGGAAAGATATGCTTGACTGCAATGACATTTTGATAAATTAAAATAGCAGTAGATAGTCAAGAAAGTTCATGGAGCCATTCGGTAGCGATAAAATTCATTACCTTCAAATCTAGACTCCAGCCGTTTTCTTTTTGATTTACTAACACTTGACAGCTTCCCCCTGAAATATTATCAAGATTAGACCTAATAACTGACTTTCACAATTAGAAAACAAATTAATTTCAAAAAACGCACAGATCTGTTTGGATTTGTGACTCAATATTCTGCAACTGTAGATGCATCTTCTCTGAGACAGACATCAAAATATCAGAGGATTTCTTTCCAGTCTCCAACTTCATTTTCTTTCGGAAGTTTTCTAAAGCCATGACAAATAGCAAGATGACCCTGAAACATGATTAAGTCCAAAATCAAGCAAATATTATAACGTAACGGTATTTAATAGTTCGGATCCAAACTAGAAATTTCTCATTTCTGTCTTAAGTATAGAAAGGAATACCTTTCTAGTTCATCCCCTTGGTTTTGTTCTGAAATCTCAGGAGTCAACTCAGTTTCAACAATGCCTAAGAATTTATTTTACAGAGAGAAAACGAATTAAAAAGGCAGATGATGGCAGTAACTCTGTGGACATGAAGCAGCAAGTGTTACTAAGTTATAGGCAGTGCCTGTTGGAGAGGGCGGGGTGGGACTAAATACTCTCACTTTTTCACCTTTGTGGTTGCAGAACCTTTTAGTTGGATGAAGCATGAACTTTGATTTTTCAGCTGTTGCAGTTTCTGTAGAGCAGTTTTCTTCTTCCCTACGACCTGCGCATCATGATTAAGGGGGTGATAAAAAAAAGGAAAAATAAAGAAATTAATGTGTGGGAACAACACAGAATGATAGTACTTGGTGAACATTCTATGACAAGTATAGAAGACCAATAAAATAGTCGTTACCCTTAACAAGAGGTGAACCATCTTCGGAGCTCTCAGAGTATCCACATTCAGGAGATGATTCAGAAAGACCACCTTCCACATCTCTTTTCCCCTTAACAGGTAATGTTTTGTTGGGTGGGGAATCCATAAGTTCTGCTGCAATATCCTGAAGTCCAATAAGGAAATGCAAAGGCAAAATGAAACAAAACTTGACTAGGCATCAGTAACCTGATAGCAAGCTACCGTATTGAAGTGCTCAAAATACTTAAGGATACAGGTGATTCTGTTTGAATATTTGAGGCAAAACAACCTGCATTTGAATTCCTGAGAGTCCAGAAGCTATGGATTTTTCCCACAGTAAAGCTTCTCATTGCTTGTTCAGGGCTGGCAAAAACCTGCTTTCTCTGATCAGATTTTGGCTTTGAGCTTGGGAAGGAACTTAAGGTAGGGGAATTGATTTTGAATGTTGGACTCTGGAAATCATTCTGTGGGCTGACGGTACTATTTGAGGAGGGAGTATCAAAGTTTTCTTGTTGATCCCCATGTTCAGGTGCTGCTGGGCTGTTAAAATCCTTCTGTTGATCAGTCATGTGTGTCCACGGGGACTGATGGGAATCTTCCCTTCCAGATTGATGGGAATATCGTTCTTGGTTTCTATTCTTCAGTTCGAGGTGCTCTCTCTTGTTCCTAGGAGAATCATGAAAATTTCCCATTTTATTGCTAAGTGAAAATGTTTTCTCAGCAGAGAACGATGCTTCCCTTGCAGATTGATTTGAATCTCTTTCTTTGTTTCCATTCTTTGGTTCACGGCACTCTCTCTTATTCTGAAGAGAACAGTGAATATTTCCCTTTTTATTGCTAAGAGAAGATGTTTTCTCAGCAGGGAGTGATCTTTCACTCTTGTGAATTCCTTCCTGAATCTTATCTGCATTGTAGTCTTCACTGACGTGAGTCTTACATGGTTCGATGCCGCAACTCTTTATCTGGCCCTTCTTCATTGTAGACATTGAGGAGCCACCATTGACAGCAACATTTTGTTTTCCAGGCAATCGTTCTTCAAAGGAGAAGACATTCTTCTCTTGAAGTTTTTGTCTGTAACTGGAGGATGGACCAACTTTATTTTTCTCTGGTTTCTGTTTGGTTGAAGCTCTCTTTCGGGTCAAAGAACGAGTCACTGGTCTCTTCATAGTATGATTGGGACTTTCAGAATCAGTTTCTATGGTATCTGGGCTCTGTCTAGGCTTGACAACCACATCATCTGCTTGGTTAATAATTTGCTCCGGATTTAAATTATTGGCACCAATCTGATGAACCTGAGAATTAGATGGCTGAATTTTTTGTGAAGAAACGTTTCCCAATATCCCCCATAGTTTCATTTTCAAAGTTTCAGTTCTCTCTTCCGTTTTATCATCTGTTGCCACTTTATCCAGCATAGAGCCTTCTTGTGCAGTTGCAAATGTAAATTCCTCTCCTGGCTGTGAGTTTCTATCCTCTCCTCCCTTCCTTTTGTATGTGAATCCACCGAACTTCTCCTTTCCATCACCAGAATGTGAATTTGATGTATGTTTGGCAAAAAACTCTACTGAATGTGTTACAGGCACATTCTTTGCTGTGCTAATCCTGTTCCTCCTCCCAGTAGAGCGTGGTAAGCTGGAAGTTCCTACAGCGTGAAGAACACCCTCAGAAATTGGTGATTTTTGGTGAAAGGATCTTATAGTAGTCCAAGGGGAAGGGACCCGCCCAGGAGCTTCAGTTTGTTTCCCTTTAGTGGTAGCATCAATGGCACCTTTTCCCTTTTTTTTGCTTTCAACTGAACTTTCTTTCTTAGAATTTACCCTTTCTATGTTTGGTACTGCAGCTTCATCTTCCTTCGTGCCTCCGGATCTTTTCTTTGGCAATGAGTCAATCAGAATTCCAATCGAAATCTTTCTAGATTGGCTAGATGGATGATAATTGCTGCCAAAACTGCGACAGTCGTTCATTTGATCCTGAAATGTGCATTTCTAAGACGTCAAATATCTAATTTTCATGAGACTTCATCAAGTTGCAATGGGTGACATCAACTAATTCGAATTCCATCCCCTGAATATCATTTATGGAGTTAAATATAATTCAAGGGTAATCCATGACCTAATAAAATTTCACCAAGGTGCACACCACAGAGATCCAAATGAAATCTAGCCATGACCAGCGACATGCAGCTGAATATGCCAAATAATGCAAAATTAAAATATTCATCTTATAAGACTTTATGATCAGATAACTCCATCGGTGTCATAAAACAATCACTTAGCTATCACTCCAACAGATAATAAAGTGCACTATAAACATAGACAAAAGGCTTTAGCTAATTAGCAGAAATCATGTTGAAACCCTTTCCATTAGCAGTATATCCTAAGAATCACGTATTCAGCACTTACATCTTGTAATTTATGTCCCGTATCAACCTCCATCATGTTGCTTCAGCCAAGGAGGTATGAAATGTATACCACAAGAAATCTGCAGCCAAAATAACAAGAAAATCATTCAAACAGAGAAATAACTTCAGGACCATGAAAAGAAAATCCATAAAGCTAAGTTTAATCTGTGAAACCCGAAAAAATAAACAAGAACTGGAGCAGTAAAATTTATGCAAAATCCACATAATCCTCCACTCAGATCAGCATTTTATTTGATATGAAAAATAAATACATTACTCCGCACAAGATTGTAAGCTCCGGTTTCCTCGTCAACAAAAGAGGGTGAAAATCAAAAGTGAAAAGAAAACAGTTCAGGAAATTTTCGAAGTGACAAATTCACTTCACTGTTGATACATGCAGATCTAAACCAACACAAATTTCGAGGAATGAGCACTTAAGATCAAATATCACTAAACCCTAATAATATACTATTCAAATTCACTTTAAAATGAAATAAATTACATAATTCAATTTCAAGCGCACGAGACCTCGAAAGAATTAATCACTAAATGTAAACAGATTAAGATAGTGAAATTCGAGAAAAAAAGAAAACAGATATAATTAATCGTATATTTAGAACTCTGTACAGTGAAAGCAGATCATCAAGTTGATATAATTAAAAGAGAAACTAAGAAAGATTGAGCAGGACGGGAGAGCTGGATTTAAGCTTTTGAATTGAAATTTTACTAGAGTAATAAGAGGAATCGCTTACAGATTATTTGGCGGTGATGATCTCTGGGCTCAATTTTATTTTATTTTAAAAAAACAAGAGAATCGCGGAGAAGTGAGATGTAGTGAAGAGACAGTTTGAGAGAAAATTTTAAATTTTGGTGATTTCGAAATAACAATGTTGCTGGTACGAGGCGGGAAATGAAAAGGTGTCTTGATGAATCTTAAACGGCCTGCTCATTCTAAATTGTTTGGGATGCGTATCGCGCACATATGTTGGTCAATAGACAATAATGCCCTATATAGTATTATTATAAAAAAAAAATCATTATACCTCCACTCATAAAATATTATTTATTTTCTGTTTTTTTCTTAAATATTATATTATTTTAAAAATATTCTTTTGTAATGTTTTTTATTTTTTTTATTGAATTATATATCAATCTCATAGATTTAGTTTTTTTTTCTCAATTTTAACTTACAACATTAAACTTGTTGAAATTGAAACTTCATGACTTTTTTTATTTGTTTTTTATTAATTTATCTTGATCTCATGGTCTTGGTTACAAGTTTAATGGTTAACCTATAGATTTAGTTTTTTTTCTCGATTTCAACTTGCAACATTTGATTTCTTGGAAATGGTACTTCATAAATTTTTTTAATTTTTTTCTATTAATTTATCTTGATCTCGTGGTCTTGGTTGTGAGTTTAACAAATTAATACATGTTAACTCAAATCATTTTTTTTTTTGCTTTTTCTAGTTGATTTATTTTTTATTTCATCATTCAACATAGAGTTGGTTGTAAATTTTTTATTTGTTTTATATGAGAGTATCTCGATCTTATGACTCGAGTACTTTTCAACCACCTGTTTTTTTTTCCAACTCCGTCTTTCAATATTAAGTTACTTTAGGAATTGTGTTTTGTAATTTTTTTATTTTCTTTTTGAATGATGAAATTGAAAAAAAAAATAAACAAAAATAATGAAATTGAAAATAAATCAATTAAAAAAATGAACAAAAAAATAACTCAAGTCAATATTCTAAACTCGCAACATGAGTCATGAGATTAAGATAACCCAATAGAAAGCAAACTATAAAGCCTAATTTTCAATCAATCTAGTGTTCAAAGATTAAATTGAAAAAAAAAAGATTCAATTAAAAAAAAAACATAAAAACCAACTCAAATCAACCTGAGTTAACCAACTAAACTCATAACTTGAGTCATGAGATGAGAATAAATTCATAAAAAGCAAACCGAAACAAATCACGGAGCCTAATTCCCAATCAACTCGGTGTTGAAGGATAAATTAGAGAAAAAAGATTAACGAGGAAAAGGGAAAAAATTGAGTCAACTCATTAAACCCGCGACCCAGATCATGAGATTGAGATAATCTCATAAAAAAATAAATTAAAAAAAATTATGAAGTCCAATCTTCAATAAATCTTATGTTAAAGGATCCAATTAAAATTATATAAAAAAATAAAAATATTATTCTAATGAACTAAATAATTGGCTTTGTACTATGTTGCAAGTCAGATTATTTGTTTTTTAACATAAAAAATTGTCTTGGCATTGCTAATGCCTTTATTAATAGGAAAAAAAAAACAGTGTGGAAATTAATTTGATGTAACTCAATTTTCTTGGTGGGTCCAAAAACAATCCAAATAACTGATAAAAACATAATTTGACTAAAAAAATTAATATGAGATTTTTTTTAATAAACATCAAGACAACAACGTATTAGATTGATTAGGGCCAACCTAAATTAACCTGTCAATCCACATATCAAGTCATTAGATTATAACAATCCTATAAAAAACAAATAAAAAGGAATTACAAAACTCAATCTCTAATAAACCCAATGTTGAAAGATAAAACTTAAAAAGAAATCGATTAAAAAAAGACCAAAAAAAATGTCCCGAATCAACCTGTTAAACCTGTGATCCAGATCATGAGACTATGACAACCCAATAGAAAGTAGATCGCAACAAATTATGAAGCCTAATACTCAATCAATCAAGTGTTAAAAGATGAAATTGAAAAAAAAATCAATTAAAAAAAGAGCACAAAAAAATAACTTGGATCAACCTAGGTCAACTCATTTAAAGGATGAGATTAAAAAAATAATTAATTAGAAAATAGAGAAAAAAACTCGAGTCAACTTATTAAACTCCCGATCCGGATTATGAGTCTGAAATAACCTTATAAAAAGTAAATTAATAAAAATGATGTAACCCAATTGACAATAAATTTAATATTAAAGAATAAAATTGAAAAAAAAATATAAATTAAGAAAAAAAACCAAAAGAAATTAAAAAATATTATTTAAGTTAATGGTATTATGTGAAGAGAGTTACAGGAAAACATGTTTATTTATCTTTGTTAATGGTGTTTTGTGAGGAGGAGTATAATAATTGTTTTTTAATGTTAATATTGAGTTGTTGTTGTTTGCATTTGGGTGGTTTTCCACTTTTCCTTGGTAATTTTTAAAGATAACAGTAAAACAGAGCTCAGTGGCAAGAATCAATGGATTAATAAACCCATCATCACAGGTCACGATGGATTGAGTCCAAACAAAACGTTTCCATCCAAGATAACATACTTGCAAGGCAGCGGTTCCTTTGCTTGTCAAACAGGGAGTGAACCCGCCATGACTTCTACCTTCACTGGCCTCTCTCTTCTCCGGCCAACAATACCCTCTCTCATTCCCTCCTCTTACTCAAAATTCACCACTCACAGACCCTTTAAACTCCGTTGCTCCCTAGCCGAAGATTCAACTACATTTCTTCCCTTCAAGCTCAACGGCGAAGCCCAATCCAGTGCCGGACATTCTGCCACAGCGGATTGTGTCATTGTTGGAGGCGGAATTAGTGGCCTCTGTATCGCACAGGCTCTTGCAACCAAACACTGGGATGTTGCTCCCAATGTGATTGTCACCGAAGCCAGAGATCGCGTTGGTGGCAACATCACCACCCTTGAAAGAGATGGTTATCTCTGGGAAGAGGGCCCCAACAGTTTCCAGCCTTCCGATCCTATGCTCACCATGGTGGTACGTTCTTCAATTAACCTCAGTTTTTATTTTATTTTATTTTAATCCAGTTGCAGATGATATCTTTCTATAATTTAATGTTTTCTATAATTTGAATTTCAAGAGTTCATTTATTAGTGATTTGGTTGAATTTGTGAGTTTGTGAGCAGGTGGACAGTGGATTGAAGGAGGATTTGGTATTAGGGGATCCAAATGCGCCGCGTTTTGTATTGTGGGATGGGACATTAAGACCAGTACCAGGCAAGCCGACTGACCTGCCGTTTTTTGATTTGATGAGTATTGGTGGCAAGCTCAGAGCTGGCTTTGGTGCTCTTGGACTTCGGCCTCCGCCACCAGTTTGTTCTCCTTTTAATTTTAAGTAATTGCTATTATATGCACTTGATAAGAATATCAAACGATAGTGCTATGTTGCATATTTATGTTTTCTTGTCAATGAATCTTCTCGTAATTTTAGACTTTGACAAAGGTGACAGGGACACGAGGAATCAGTTGAAGAGTTTGTGCGGCGTAACCTTGGCGATGAGGTTTTCGAGCGATTGATAGAGCCTTTTTGTTCAGGTGATAATTTGCAGCTTATGTTGTTAACCAATTTGTTATAGCTTCTACTGTAGTGGGCATTACTGTCCTTTATAACAATACCATGCTCAAACCGGGCACTTTGCTTCAGTGTATAATGTAGTTGACGTTAAACATATGCAGCATTTTGTATGCCTGTTATTACTAAGTTTTGCAATAGTTTTTTCTTTTATTTTGTTGTCATCATGTATTTCTTGTATCTGTTTACTTCTATCTCAAATGACAATGAAAAATGACACTCTAACATTTTGTCTAATTGGCTAAACTCGATTTTGTAAAATCTCTGATGGCTGTGTCTTTATTCTTAATAGGCCATGTAAGACAATCTTTTTGTTCGTTCGCGTAAATATTGCGTGAAATACTATGGGGTCATCCATCTAACACCAATGAATATACGTGTTGGTAACCTCCAGCCAGTACTTTGTCACATAATAGATGAACTGGATCCATTATGCTCTGACTTCCTCTAATCTGCATTTTTGCAAAGATCATCTATGCTACATTTTGTTTATATTAGATGGAGAGTGGTTTCTAGGTTTACCTAAAACTTTTGCAGTACACAGGTGTTTATGCGGGTGATCCTTCCAAACTAAGCATGAAAGCGGCATTTGGAAAAGTTTGGAACCTGGAGCAAACTGGCGGTAGTATCTTTGGTGGGACTTTCAAAACAATCCAGGAGAGAAGTAAAAACCCCAAGCCACCTCGAGACCCGTAATAATATATACTTGGACTGAAGCATTATTTTATTATCTTGTATTTGTTAGTTTATCCTCGGTTTCTTAAACTCTTAGTAACTTTGCAGGCGTCTTCCAACGCCAAAGGGCCAAACTGTTGGATCTTTTAGAAAAGGACTTGCTATGTTACCTGATGCAATAGCAACAAGGTTCACCCCACTACTAAATCCTTCTTCTGAAAAGCAGATGCGTGTTTGAATGATGCTTATGGTTCTTCACAATGACCAAAGTTCCTTCACCATTATTTGATTCACTTGATGCCCTTGTGTTATTGTTTGGAAGTGTTTTTCTTTTTCCTTCTTTCATTTATTTATTTTGCTTTTTGAAGATTTTCAGGTCCAAACTAGCTGTGTGTTGATTTTGGCAGGTTGGGTAGCAATGTAAAATTATCTTGGAAGCTTTCAAGCATCATTAAATTAGAGAATGGAGGGTATAGTTTGACATATGAAACACCAGAAGGATTAGTTTCTCTACTGAGCAAAAGCGTGGTCTTCACTGTTCCATCCCACATTGCAAGCACTCTACTGCATCCCCTTTCTGTATGTTACATTCTTAAAGACTTAAAACCTATTTCAAATTGGTCCCTTTTACTGCTTTTTATTACTGATTTTTCACAAGTGGATTGTGGCCAAGCTCATTTCTTGTTTTTAGTGTTTGATTCCATTTACCTCTTATAATTAGTGAAAGTTGCAACCACTTCTTGAAGCGAACAAACTAACTGGGTTGGATTATACAGATTGCTAAGCTCGTTTTAATCTGTATTGAACATGGGTTGCATCATCAATGAATCTGACTTTCTTTAAAACACGTGTTCTAAAATTATTAATAGATGCTAATGACCTGTTATGCTCTTGCGACAATGTTATTCCTAGTATGGGTTTCTACTAGCATATCTCCCCGCAAGATTCATTTTTGGAATTTTGAATCATCTTATTTCAGCCCAAATGTTTTGTATTGTTGTAAAGTAGCATATAATCTGCTCTATGATGCCTAATTCAAATCTGAGTAAATTTCTTAGTAATTTCTAGAAAACAGTCTTGGCGGTACCTAACCAAAATCTCAATGAAAAGGCGCACCAAAATAATTGTTGTCTAGTTGGTTTTTTTACTTACTAATGAGGCTTTATTTGCTGTTACTTTATATTATTGTTTGAAGTAGAAATTTCCAAAATACTTGGTTAATCTTTTCCATATGCACTCTTGTTTACAGCCTACAGCTGCAGATGCACTATCAAAATTATATTACCCACCAGTTGCGGCAGTGTCCATTTCATACCCAAAAGAAGCAATTAGACCAGAACGCTTAATAGATGGTGAACTCAAGGGGTTTGGTCAGCTGCATCCACGAAGCCAAGGGGTGGAAACCTTAGGTAAATATGTTTTAGTGTGAATCAACTCATTTGCCATTGCTGTATCTCGATCTTAAACTTTGTCTTGCTCCTGGAGTTCAGCATCCAAATTTGAAAATAAGAACAAAATACTCCACAGTTTTACCAAAAAGTCAATGTTTTTTTTTTGTGGGTTCTGCAGGAACCATATATAGCTCATCTCTTTTTCCTAATCGAGCACCTGCTGGAAGGATTTTGCTCTTGAACTACATTGGAGGAGCTACTAACCCTGGAATTGTGTCTAAGGTAAGAAAGTTGAAAAAACATTAGATTTCTGTTGTCAATGATCCGCGACACAAATCTAAGGGCAATAATGGTGGTGGGGTTGGTGATAAATTATTCGTATGCCTACAGAAGTTTTAGCTTGTTTTTCCATAAGAATGTTTAGTTGGCTCCTATAGATGCCTGCTGCAATGCTGAATTCCCATGTCCATTTGTCGGTTTCATTTTTTTAACAAAAGAAAATGTGTTCAAATAAAGTAGATCAGAGCTCATGTTCACAGGATGGAGGATGAGTCTTCCTCCCAAGCAGGAAATAAAAGGAAAAGGACAAAAAATGAGACGTTGAAACAGGAGGGCTCTCCAATTTTTATTTTATTATTTTTTTTTATCAGAAAGAGAGGTCCCAACAAATCCCTGGAAGTTGAACGCCACATAAATGCTTGTAGAACATTTCTATCCCATAACAGATGATTAGAGAGGATTGACTTTCAAATTTTTTGGAATTCCTGGGTTCCACAAGCACCAATGGTTGAGAAACCTGTGCCATACCATAATAGCTTGCAATCCATTTCTTCCTCGGAACCAACCTATTGGCCAATGGGGTGTTAAACACCTCATCCAACTTTCTCAGATGGGTTTCAATTTCAACGAAGCAACTTCAGTGTGAATTTTGTATCTGGTTCCCCTGTTTAATTGTGGTTGTCATGCTTTGACTTGTGTAAAGGTTTTTCTTTGCCTATACTAGTTGATACATGTTTCATGTGTAAGCCAATTATATATTAATGAGGTGCTGCATAATGTCTATTTTTTCCCTCTTTTTTTTTTGACAGAGTGACAGATAACCACTTCCTCTCTGGTTAATTTTCTTATCATCACTTTATTTTTCTTTGCAGACAGAGAGCGAACTTGTAGAAGCAGTTGATCGTGATTTGAGAAAGATTCTCATAAATCCTAAGGCGACAGATCCACTTGTATTAGGGGTGAGAGTGTGGCCTCAAGCAATCCCCCAGTTCTTGATTGGTCATTTTGATATCCTAGATGCTGCAAGAGATGCTCTCAAGGAAAAAGGGTTGCAGGGGCTGTTTCTTGGGGGAAACTATGTATCTGGTGTCGCATTGGGCCGATGTGTAGAAGGGGCTTATGAGGTTGCTTCTGAGGTAACTGATTTCCTCTCCCAATACGCCTACAAATAGTGCTAGATGCGGGATGATCATTGAGGATTATAGTCAAGTGTTCAAGTATCCTGTAGGTATGAGCAGACAGATGAGTGATTTCTCTGCGGCTGTTGAATGAGGTTGAGTGGCTGGAGAGTTATTCTTTGTTTTAGGCCTTCTGTATGACTCTGTAGTTACTCAATCCATATTAGGTTTATCATTAGTAACAGTAGCAATGAAATGTATTTTTTGTTACGCAATGATCAGAAGTGGAGTTAGCACCAATGATAAGGATTTGGGAACCGAACTTTTTGTAGCATCAGCTCAAACGGATAACGACAGCAGTCACGCGGAGTTAAACTTTAAACAGGCATATCAGCATGGAGGACCGGAAATTGTTAGCTTCTGACCCCGATTGATGTGGTTTCACTCGGACCTAAGTCGATCGTTGGCGAAGCCCAAGAGATTTTAAACTCCGATGAGTTAAATAAAAGAACTCTTATTAATACCTTAAATTATTTTAGTATTAATTAAATAAAACTTCGGGGTTTAAAAACTCTCTTTACTAGAAGATGAAGGGTAGGCCCGTGAGGGATGAAAGGTTGGGTTTTTTTTTTAGCGGGAGAGGTGGCGGCGGCTAAAGCTTTGGTATTTTAGAAAATTTTTAAAAAATATATAATTAATTAAGAAAAATATTTATTTAAAAAAAAACAAAAAAGTGCTAGTCTTTTGGAAAGAAGAAATTAAAAAATATAACTAAATGAATTCTCACCAAAAGCAGCGATTACCCATAAAGACCAAGGTGGTAGGCAAAGCTATTATCAGGCATCTTTATCAACTAAAGCAACAGGTATAGGAACTTGAACACAGTCTGATTATTGATTCTACGAGTGTCACGTGCAGTGAAAAAACAATTGCTGCGTATTGGTTTTGGAATTGTCGAGCGCATACATTCGAGTTTTTTTTTTTTTTTTAAGAAAAAGAAAAGGTAAGGCACTCGACGTTGATGAAGAGGGAACTTGGGCATGTGCCTGGAACACTATAGGAGCACAATGTCCATCCTAAAATGGTGTAGGGTGCCGAGTGTCTAGCCTTGGTAAACTACCCGGCGGCTATGTTTCTCCAAATGTATCGTATTTCAAAACAAATCTAGTGAAAAAGTCATGCTATTTAATTTGATTGGAGAAAAAGATGTGTAAAGCAGAGCTTAAAGAGGGGATCCTGCCCCACTTAGGGCCTCTTCCTGGAGACATGCCTAAATGGAGAATTAAAGGCAATCCTAAGTTTGACTGAACAAATCAACATTCCAAAGGCGAAGACATCATGATGGGAATGCCTTGAAGCACACAGCTAGGAGGGGAGGGGGGGGAGGATGATGATAGGGTTTGATGTACGACACTCCTCAGACACTGAGTCTTCTGGAAAGGTTCGTAGGTAAGGCCTTTGAGTTCAAACACTAACAGTAGTGTGTTAGAGACCAGAAAGTCGTTGGAGCAAGGGAAAGGTCTTATTGGGTCCAATCGAAGCAACATTGTGGTAGGGGTGGTGGGGGACATTTGCTTTTTCTTTTTCTCCCCGTTTGTTTTTGTTTTAAATCCTAAGTTTGTTCTTTCTGGCATTTGTCGTTTCTTTAGGTCCAAGCGAAGATTTCTTGTTCCCCTCCATGTTAAAGAAGATGATGGAGTGTGATTTTGAATTAGAAATGAGCATTTGACACTTGGAATTACACGTGAGGCAGAGAATTAGAGGGGAGATGAAGAGTTTAATCACTGCTTTGTGTCTTTTCCACCCTTCCCTTGTGTTCCCAAATGGAGTTGATTTCATGTCTCCGGTTTAGGATGGCTGGATTTCCTGTTCTTGTTTTTATTAATCAGCATGGAATCCGTGATAATTATAATTAGGTGCCCACTCTCGTCTGCCTTCTCACCATTGAGAATTTCAGGGGCCACGACTGTGAGATAATTGGTGATTGGAAATAGTAATACAACTCTGCTTATGAATTATGATTCACATATCTGTTTATTCATTGGATGTATCTCATCTCTCCATGCATCACAATTTTAATTCCTTGAAAACGTGCCACGGCAGATTAAAAAAAAAAAACACTATGAAAGAATTCCAGGCCCAGGTAATTAATTAGTTGTGGGATGAAAATCTTGATAAATTCTTTGATTTGATTGGTTGGGAATTAATATGTGTGATTTGTTTTGGTTTTGATATTTAATTTTATCATATTTTTATAGGATTATTTCAGTCTTATGATCAAATTCGTAGATTTAAATAGTTAAATTAAGTAATTTTTTTATTTTATTTTTATGAGGTTATCTCGGTCTAATGACTCGGGTCATGAGTTTGACGAATTGATTCGGGTCGTTTTTTATGTTCTTTTTTTAATTGATTTCTTTTTTTAATCACATCTTTTAATATTAGGTTGTTTAGGATTGTAATTCATAATTTGTTTCTATTTGCTTTTCATGGGGTTATCTCGGTCTTATGACCCAAGTCATTTTTTTTAATTGATTTTTTTTTTAATTTTATCGTTCAATATTAGGTCAATTGTGTATTACGATTCATAATTTATTTTGATTTGTTTTTTATGGGGTTATCATAATATCATAAATAAAATCATAAAATTAACATGTTAACCCGAGTTGACCCAAGTCAATTTAATATATATTTTTTTTAATATTAAAAAAAGATATCATCTTGATATTTTTTTTAAGTTAAACTATGTTTTTAAAGTCAACCTGATAATATATGGTCGACCCTAACATGATTTAATTTTTTTTATTAGAAAAATAATATATCATACCTAAATAACTTTTTTATATTAATAAAAAATTGAACTCGATCATCCACAATATAACGTAAATAAAGAATAAAGAATGAAACTATCTCGTTGAGGTGTAGTTTCTTGTCATTGTATAGAACAACATATAGTCTTACCACGACCAAAACCCTTAATTATGTAACTGTACCCAAGACCTTCATGCGCAGCTCGATAATCTAATCCATTGAACTTTAATTAATATTTCTTTATTTCCTACGAGATCGTGTGTTAACTTCAATGTGTTTTTTTGTTTTTTTTTTTTTTGTTGCGGAGAAGGGCCTCGAATTCCAATGCCTTTGTATCCTCTCTACCTGAAAATCTCCAACTTGTCTACATTCACCTCTTCGACTATCCACGAGAGTCAGTCGTCATCAACGACGCATGATCGTCTTTCCAGTGTCCAATATATTTTAACCTAGTCATCAAGGAGCACTGCGACACAAATTGATTTCAATTGTCTCGAGCCTCGGACATGATCATTTTCATGACTTCTGCTTGTTTAGTGTACATTTAATTCACGCACTTGTACTATTTACATTTTCTCAAAAATAGAGATTGCAAGACTCTTCCGGCCTCTCTCGTGCCTACGCAATTGGCTCTTCTGGACAGGCATAGCCTTGTGTGTTTTTTTTTTTTTATTTAATGTTGAATCAATAAAAATTAATTTTCATACTTCTTTTCTTATATATAATATAATAAAATAAAATAAATTTGATTTAGTTGAGTCCATAACCTGGATTGCGGATTTCATAACCGGACTAAATATTAATTAAAGAACCGAATTATAATTTTTTTTCTCTTTTTTATTTTTTTCAATTACATCGTTTAGTATGGATTTTTTTTATTGATTTTTATCCTTCATTTTCATATTTCTTATCATATAATAAAATAAAATAAATAATTCAAACTATTAGAGTCTATAACTTGGATTACGAGTTTGGTGGGTTGATTAACTATTAATTAAAGAGTTAAGTTGGGATATCTTAATAAAATAAAAAAATTAATTCGATCTAGAGGAGTCATGAGTTTGGTGGGCTGACTAAATATTAATTAGATAGTCGGTTTGAGAGTTTTTAGCTATTTTTTTTTTAATTTCATCATTTAATATATAAGTTTTTTTTATTGAATTTTATATATTAATATTGACTCGATAGTAATTAATTTTTATATTTTTTTATCATTTAATAAAAGAAAAAAATAATTCAACCTAATAAAGTTTATAATCTTGATAGTAAGTTTAATGTATTAACTAAATATTAATTAAAAAGTGAAGCTATGATTCTTGAAGTTTGAATAAATGCCAAATTCTTTTAATAATCCAGATATAATTTATTTTTTATTAAAAAATTAAATCCAACCACCAACGAAATTGCAGGCAATAAACTAAACGCCGTATTAATGAGTTGTCTGAAAATGTGAGCAAAGAGAGTACCACCAAAGGTGTAAAGAAAATAAAATAATGTGTGAATACACTACACTACCTATATATTTTGATTTTTTGCTCGCACATGAACCACATTGAATTTAAGCTGAAGAAAAAATCATGACTCCTTATGAGCGGGCTAGGGCTCGACACGTGTAGATGTCGGTTAACTTGACAACTTATCAAGGCCGTGAGTTGCATGAGAAAATGCCTTTCCCCATTTAATTAATTAATATTCATAAATATTTAATGCTCTCTATACTATATATTAGAACCTAAGGTGGCGGCTTCTTTGGCTTCACACCTCCAAAATGGGCAGAGGAGCTACCTCTAGTTCTTCATCTTCTTTTGAAAGCAGCAACTACCCATCTGTATCAAGCAAGTCCTCTCTCTCTCAGCTAAAGAAAGACCTAAGCACAGATCTCAGGCTCGGACTTAGCATCTCAACCTCTCAACAGGAGAACCCTTCTACACCAAGGTACATGCGCGTCTAATTAGTAATTCAATAAACCAATACCTCCCATTTGAAGAAATTTGTTGGCAGCTCAATTAAAGTATTGTTTTTTTCGTGATCTCATATGAATCAATTCAGTGATCAGCAACTTTCGGACTGGCCACCAATCAAGCCATTTCTAAGGAAGGCATTAGCGTCAGAAGAAAATGAGTGCAGTAGTGCCACCTTCTTCGTCAAGGTTTACATGGAAGGCATTCCGATTGGAAGGAAGCTCAACCTCTTAGCCCATGATGGTTACCATGACTTAATACAGACTCTTGACCAAATGTTCAACACTAGCATTCTCTGTTAAGTATCTTCTTAATTTTTTGTTTTTGTTCCATTTTCATTAGCAGCTGCAGTTTCAACTTCTTCTTCTTCTTCTTTTTAAACTAAAGTATGTAAAAATAATTAAGTTGAAAATGATTAAGCAGGGCCTGAAATGGATATTGAACATTCTGGGCAATGTCATGTGTTGACATATGAAGACAAAGAGGGGGATTGGTTGATTGTTGGGGATGTTCCCTGGGAGTAAGTTCCATCTTCCTTCTTTTTATCATACATTTATCATTCTCGATCTGTTAACATCAAGTAGCAACAAAACTAAACATGTTTAAGCATATCTATATATATATATGTATTGATTTGTTAATTTCTTTAATCTGTAGGATGTTCTTACCTTCTGTGCGGAGATTGAAGATCACTAGGGCAGACAGCCTATGATTTTGGTTCATGATGCTGATGATCACTAGGGCAGACAGCCTATATGATTTTGGTTCATGATCGATGCTTATGCGGTCTCCTTTTCTCCTTGACACATATATAATATGGCGAGTCGAAAATAAATAGGTAGTGGATAGCTAGGTAACTCTATATGAAGTGTTGAGAATCACGTTTGCACTTGTACATCATCCTTGGGATAAATGATAGAACAAAAGTTGTCTTTTGATTGTAAATTAACGATTTTCTCAGATTCATTGTTTTTTTTCCTTTCGGTCAAATCTATTCCAAATTTCCAACACCAGCAAGCTGTTAAGGCCCTAACTAGCACCGGGAATAATTTTAATAATTTTATGATAATTATATATGGTCTTGGCAGTTGATATGGTACCAGCTACTTGCAAATTACTACTACTAAATTTTTACTTTATTTTCTGACAATGAATTACTATTTTTTTTTTAATCGCCCATCATCAATTGTTACCTCAACGAGTTAAAGGGCGAGTAAATAATTCAATCTTACTACTGGCAATATTGTTTATACTAAGAAATCTCTGGGGAAACTGGGAAATTTCACACCAAACTATGCACTCAACTGAACTCAATTTATTTTGGTAAAGTGGATTTTTGGTTAATCCGATCAATTCCCATCCATTCATGCTGGGTCCATTGACGTATGATTGTTTTTTCTTGGCCTTTTTGAGTCCACTAACCACCCATGCCATTAGTGCTAGCGGCCAGGCTATTCGTTTGATCTTAGTGTCCCTTTTAGTGCATAAACCATTTAGCCCAAGAAGATAAAATATAATACATAAATTGGTTAATTTGGGTAACTAAATCTAAGATCTACCAAAGTGAGTTGAAAAATAAAATCTAGATAGTTTTTCAAAAAGTCTATGAGCGTGAGCCTGTTTGTTTTATTTTTTTCTTGGCTTTAATTTTTTTTTGGATATACTGATATAAAAAATTAAATTTTAAAAAATAAAAATTATAATTTAAATACATTTTCAAATAAAAAACACCTTTACAACAATGAAATAAATAGAACTACATTAACTTTCTGCTTATCTTATGCTCTAGGGATTTTAAAAGCATCCATGTTTATCCACTTGGGCTCAAAGCCCAACTTTTCATTTAAAGCAGAATTCTACTACGTAAGCCAGGTCCAGGAAGAAAGTAGGCTTAGCCCATATTTTATTAGTACAACTACACTCGAGTTGAGGGAAGCCGGGGTTCATGATACTAATTTCCTCCTGGTCCGGTATGAAGCTAGGCCATCATTTATTGGCAGCATTCACTGTATTTTTCTTTTCTTTTCTTTTGTACTGTATTTCTTCTTTAATAGATTATAGATAACTTCTGATAGGGGCTGGCTATGATTATTTTAAAGTATTATAATTATCGTGTTGTCAGTGCATGTAAATACGTAGAAACCGTTCGACCGTGTTACTAAAAAAAATATATATTTTTTTTAATTAAAATTTAATATAATTTATATATTTTAAATTGTTTTGATGTGAAGATATCAAAAATAATTTTTAAAAAATAAAAAATATTATTGACATGCATTTTAGCACGAAAAATTATTTGAAAAACAACCAAAACTTTACTGTAAAACATATTCTAGTAGTTCATAGTTAATTAATAAATATTTATTTATCACTTAAATAATATTCTCTCTCTTCTCTAAAGTAACAATTACTTTTTTTTATTGAGATTATACTTAATTGATCGCAACTGTCATAATTAAAGAGCAATTAGCTAAATTATGATAAAAAGATAATCTTTTATGGTCTATTAGGTGGATTTATTTAATAAATTAATAACCGTTTATTTATTATAAAATAAATAATATTTATTCTTCTTTCAAAGATAATGACATACCTTTTTAATAATTACTAACTAATAAGATAAATTATTTCAGATACAATCAATAAAAATATTCAATAATTTATAACATAGTTATAAAAACTTGGAATAACTCATAACTCAACCTAAATCATGAAACTAAATCATGAGACGAGTAAATCAACCTAAAAAATAAAAATGATATAATTTTAGAATTAAAAAAATAAATAAATTATATCCCATTAAGTTTTGATGGGATTAATTTACTAGGTCAACTCTTAAACCAGCTCAACCAAAAACTTAGCCCAAACTAGATTTTAGATTAGTGAGTTATGATCCATCTCATCTCAGTTTAATAACATTGGTTTGCAACTTGATTATAATTATAATGTTTTGAAGTAATTATAAAAAATGATTGAAAATTAATCAAACATCGTGCATGACAAAACCTTCTCCTAACCAGCCGGACATGTCGAAAATTCAATATCAGCACATTCATGCATCATATAAAAGATAATGGGAGCTGATGAAACGTTCTTTGTCGCTTCCTTTTAGCCACTCCTTCTTGATCATTTTTTAATGTACGCTCAAAGCAGCTCAGTAAATTAACGATATTATTCATAGAGTCTTCAGAAGTCAAATGGATCTCTTAACAAGTATCATTTGCATAATCACTCATTACAAAAACTAACCACGACAGCATTCCACAACCCCAAATGAAAGTAGAACAGGACGCAGAACTAAATATTTAGTTAAAAGGATTTCTGATCTTCACAATCCAAGTTAGACCCGGTGCTAACATTGAATAATGTAGCATATCTCTGAAAATATCCGATCCGATCATTGACTCGTCCATCATTAGGTATTCCACATTCAAGACCACCATTGATAATGTTAGTCACCAACCCGTAGCCGGCCGTCCGATTAGCTATTACATCAGCCGCTGTTGGCTTATATTTCCCGATCATGACATTGTGGCAAGATGGTTTTGGGTTCTGCTCAGTCATCCAAAACCAAAGAGCTGTCTTGAAGGCAATTAAGGAATTGTTAGACACTATGTCTGGGTTGTTAAGCCCATCAAATCCCAGGGCCTTGCCTGCTGGTCCATAATTGTAATTCCTGCCACAATATTGTAAGTTTAATTAAATATTGAAATCAGCATGAATTCTGAATGCAATGCTTGTGCTAAATGAGTAAATAAATATTACCATGATAGTTGAATAGGTCCTCTTCCTTTGTAGGATTTGCCCGGAGAGCATGGCCATTGAGTGTTGCTTGAGTCACAGTAATTACTCTGTGGACTCACTTCTTCCTTGAAGCATAACCCCCATGCAAATGGTCCATCGGGTGCGGTAGCCCACCCACCTGTGGTCTCATGGGATATTTGAGCAAGAAAAGCTGCAACTTCTCGCTTCCTCGTAATGGAACTACCTGTCCTGCCAAATTGAGGAAAACATCTAGATGCTTGAATGAAGGAGTTGTACGTGTAAAAACCTTTAGCAGGGCATGCGTTGTTGTCCTTGTGTAGGAATATGGAATCAAAGAGGCCTTTACTAACAAGAGAAGAGATGTCATTGAATCTCCTAGCTTCAGCTTTATATGATCCAAACGAGAGGAAGATGGTGTAAAAAACGAATGACAAGAAAGTATGAGCAGAAGATGCCATTTCGTCTTTGCTAAAATGGGTTGTATTTGATGCTTAAAGAGGCGAACGAGACCTTATTATATATATAGGTCTTAAGCATGGTTGTGTTTAGGTATTTTACTCGTTAAAATCTGATCAAGTCAGAGATGGAGATGTTGACTTGCTATGCATGTATTATTTATAAATGTCAAGAACTCGTCAATAGGTCCCTTTATTGACTGGTTCAAATGGTATTCGCAGTTGACTAGGTAGATGTCCCATTATTTTCAGCCATTAACGATCTCTACTTCAAAGTCTATAGCCTTTATACCAAGGTGGAAAATGTCGACACCAAGCACAATAGGTTATGGAGTTTTTGCTGAATATACTCTCTCTATTTTTATTGGCCATCGAAACCCTTAGTCGTTAATTTCAATATGGCATCCAATTACAGCGAATTCGCTTATACTTTAATAACACACGTTGAATTCTGAGCAAGCAATTTCTTCCCACGTACAGGCCACAGCCTACACAGCCTACAACTCTTCAGAGGTCAAACAAAGAACATGTGAGATATTGCAAATGACTTAAAGAAAATCTCCAATTCAAGATGAGCTATTTTAAAGTGTAAAAATGTTAATATATATGGTATTGGAGAGGGAGAAGGAAATATGCTTTACTTTTTTTTCCCAAGAAGTTTAAATTCATTTTCTTTCCGTGGAGCTTTTAATTTTTATTAGCTCCACTTTATCGGTTTCGGCCATTTCTTTTAAGATATGTAAGAATAATTTTTATAGGAGAGAAGAGTCATTTTGGCTACCCTTTCACCATTCCTGCTGGAGCTACTAATTGAGGAGAAAAAAGGCTTAAAGGATAGTTTTTTTGGCTTCGGCTTCTATTTTACCACCTGCATTGGAGATGCCCTAATGAACCTTATTGGGGGCATTAGCAACAAGCTCTCTGGGTCAACGTGATATGGGCGGCAGAGTCAACACATTTGAATTCAGAAATGACATTTCACTTGTGTGAATTACAAAACCTAAACAAGTGGAGAAACCACTTTATATTATTCTTCATTTATTATGGATTAAAATAGTTAAAATAGTTAACTAACTGAATTGCTATTAAAAAAAATAAGACAATACTCTCTTTCAGGGGTAAAATAGTCCTTTTGCTAGGTTCATTTATAATTTTAGAATTATTTGGGGTATCCCAGTCTTTCTATAATTTTTTTCACAGAGCAATTACTTACTTACTCTTAAAATTAAAAAAATAACTATAATTTATAGGTTGTTTTTGAAATTTTCTTTTGACATGCACAATATAACTATTTTATTTCCCTTGGAATAAAAAAGTCTTAGGATTTGCTTTAGGGGTATGTTGGTATTTTTATATTTTTTTTTTTGTAATTATCAGATTTAGGAATAATTTGATAGTTTGATTAATAAACAAATAATTAAAAAATAAAAAATTATAAGCGTAAGGGAGTGAGTCATTCTGCCATCTTTAGACGACGCACACGTGTGGTGGCTTGTGACGGGTAAAAATCAGCTTCTTTGGTGTTTTTCGATTCGCAACGGCAAGGGCTAACTCTCCACGCATCGCACGTAACTTAATTCCAGGTGGTTTGGCTGTGATTGATTTTTTTTTCTTTTCTTGTTTTTTCTTTCTTCATCAGTTTTCGTGTTTTCTTTTGCAACATTTCACATCAACCCTTTAAGTTTTTCTGATAGAGAATTTGGTTTTTCCTCTTTTATTTGAATTAGTTTAATGAATTGTTTTTTTTTTTCAATTTTATTCTCTATCAATTTTTATTTTTCATTTTAGCTTTGGTTATCATTTTTTTATTGTAATTTTTTTTATTTTGGATGGTTTTTGGAAATGAATTTTTTTTTTATAATTTCATCCTCCATTATATTTACATATCATATTTTATCTTCATTCTTTTTATTGCTATTTTTTTAACTTTGACAAGTTTTTTAAATTGATTTTTTTTATTTCATACTTTAACATTAGATTGAGTTTCTTGACTGACCCCGAATTTAGGATTTAATAGATTGCAAATTTTAGGAATTAACCTGAGTTTGAGAGATTCGCCAAGTTCATCCGATGTTTTTTTTTTTTTAAATTCATGTTTTTTAATTTTATTATTTGAGATTTGATTTAATGGGATATATATATAGTATTTTTCATTCATTTTGAAAAGATCATGGGTCTTTTTAATTATATTTAATTCTTCGTTGGATTTAGCTTCCTTAGAAAAAAAAATATTTTTTAGTTAAATTAAGTTAATTACTCAATATTTATTTTAAAAAATATATTGTTAAGTATGTCATTATCTCTATTTATTTATTAGCCAAAAACTCATGTGTTTTGAGTATTTTTTAAACTTTTAAAAAAGTTTTGGTGTGACCTACAGCAGACGAATAAATTAGTCCTGCCCTAGACAAAGACAACGAATTTCTTAGAGCTTGGAGATTTTAGCAAATCTAATTGATATTAATCATGAACGCATGCACATCTAAAGCATGGAAAATACAATTGGAACTTATTTTCCGAGCTAAAATCATTTTAATTGGAAACGTTCCAGATTGAATAATGATCTCTTCTATAAAATAGAAAAAAAACAAATAAATAAATTATAAAATAATTATCATACAATAGAGAAAATGACATTTTAACCTCTGTTTATTCTTAATTGACCTTGGGTTGGATTGAATTTGAAACTAAATTAAAGAGTTATAAAAAAAATAAAGATAAAATTTAAAATTTAAGAACTATGTTATATTGTATTGATCCTGGTTAATTTGAATTAACCCATAAAATTCTCAACCCGAGTCACAGAACTCTTCAAGAATGTTCCATCATCAGCTTTGGCTGGTACCGTGGATATGGTCCTGAAATTGTAATTTAATTACCCTAGGGTTTCTTTTTTTCTAATATAAAGAAGTCGTCTCTGTCTCGATGCATGGTTCCTAAGGCAACTCTTAATTCTCTAATGGGTGTTAGCTGTTAATAATTCATACAGTAAGCGCATCCCCAGAAAGCTTGTCCGCTCCAGGCCTTTCAAGAAATGAGTTAATTTTAATTACCAATTAAATGAACAGGCCATGCATATGCCGTAATGTTCCCCTGTTTCTGATTTGAACTCTACTTTTTTCTGATTCCAGTTCTCAGAAAAGAACAAAAAACTAAAAAAAGGGTCAAGGCATTTGAATACCTGCCCTCGTTTCGGTTGCTTGGGTCAGAATAAACAACTTTTAATGCTCGACAATTTCATCGATTTCCATGGCCGAGGATTAATTAATGCCTTGGGGAATTTTCTTAATATTAATCCAGCCATTGACAAGAAAGAGAAGCGTCTCGGTTTCTTAATATTATTTTCTGGACTCTGCTGTCTGTATTCGAATTCCCCCCCAGCAAAACTGCCCAACAGTTGAATTCGGAAGAAAAATTCGACAAAAGGCTTTTACCCAGACAATTATGGGGCAACTAGCCCATATTTCATAATGGGCTCAGACTTAGCAGGAAAGTTAACGGGATAGAGGGAGATGTCCATGATTTTAAACCAAATAAAGGTAAAGTGTAATTTTTCTTTTTTGTTATTGTGTGTCTACATGAAAAGTCTACTATATTTTGATACGATATCTCCATTGAAAGTTGCTTGAAAATTGCATTAGTACCAATATATTTGTTTTAGCCTAGCCCATTACTTGAATTTTGGCAAAAGAGCTTATCTCACGATTCCTGCCGCCGGAATGATAACAAAAATGTCAGAATATTTGTAGAAAAAAAAAAGGCAATAAAAAACAAGTTATGAATAGCACCATAAAGCTTTTTTTAAAAAAAATTATAAAATATTATTTTGATGTATTTTTAAATGAAAAACACTTTGAAAAAGATTGTTAATTTCGTTCCGTTTCGTCCGGAATGGCCGAAACATTTCACACCAATTCAAAAAACGGAACAATTTTCATCTCATTTCAAATCTCGATCCGTTCCGGATTTTTCGGATAAATTTCTGCCGGAATGTTTCGGTTTCATTTCACATGTTCCGTTCCGGACTTGAAAAGCCATTAAATCAAATTGGTATTATATTTAAGTTGAATTACTTTAAGTTAAAGTTCTATTTAATCTTGACTATTTAGGAATATTTTAAATTTTAAAATCATATTTGTTTGACATTGTGTTTGCATTGCATAATTTATAATTAATTTATTTTGAATTTGAATTATGTTTGTTGAATTATATATATATATATATATATATATATATATATTAACAGTACGACCCCGAAATAACACGCTGAAACGCTCCAAAATATATATATATATATATATTAACAGTACGACCCCGAAATAACACGCTGAAACGCTCCAAAACTGAAATATTTCATTTAAATTAAAAGAACAAAACACCTAACAAAATAAAATTGATAACCTTATAAAAAATAACCGCTACCACACTTTTAAATCTCTCGAATACTTGCATGTCATTGATGGTTCCATAGATCCTTAGGAGGGGGAGAGATAGAGGGAGGAGAAAGAGGTCGTCTCGTGGTGGCCCTCTTCGGAAAGAAATGGTAAAAACTAGAAGACAAAGTGAAGAGCCTATGTTGACAAAATGGGAAATTAGAAAGGCCCTCTGTTTTCTATATATGATCGATCCCATCAGGGAACCCCACTTCTTCGATCGAATTGGATTAGAATAAAAGGAGTAACGTGGGAGTTACAATGCCTTATAGGGAGGGGGTCCTTCCGTCCCCATCCAACACCATTCTTCAACATTTTTTCTACGCCAAAACAACTCGCCTGTCTGTGTTTATTGCCTAAGTTAATCAGTTTTCATTTTCCACAACCAAACTCTACGCCTTCGCGCTAGTTGCATTGCATCTCATGCAAAACTCGAGCAAGGTCACTCGCTCAACGAACTCACTAAAGAAATATATAAAGTAACGAATGCTTCTAGAAACCCTTACCTTTGGAACAGAGGCGACGGATCCCGCAAGGCCAGAAAAAAATCAATGCCGACTTGCCTTGCATTTTCGGTAATATGCGTGGCGCCTTTACATTCATGTATTAAATAAGGTTACAAGAACCTAACACTTCCATTAATTAATTATCAGCTCTATGGCGGCCCTCTGGTTTATCCCGGAGGGGTTTTCGTGATTGGCAGAGACATAGAATTGAACAATCTTCATTCCATTTTGTAACCCAAACTAGATATTCCGGTCATTCTAATTCACAATTTTATGTGTAGTTTAGCTAACCAAAATTGTAAGCCCTTTTTCATTAAAAAAAAATGATTTTGTTGAAATCTCAAACATAAAATTTTAAGTTACTAGCTATTTGAATCGCGCTGCGTTACGGGTCAACAACTTTTTTATTAAAAAAACCTGAGTATACAAGCTATTTCAATAACTTTCTTTTCATAAAAAAAAATCAAAATACAAATTGAAAAACTTATCCAGACATCTATAAAATAAATCTATAATTATCTATGTAAATACACGGAAACATTCATTAACAATAACTAAAAGAGAAACTAAAAAAATTGGAAAATGAATATAGATCAAGATATTTGATCTCGCAAAATGAGATATTTACCCGTTTGTGTCAACTGAATTTGTTTATTAAAATCAATAAAAGATAACAGAAATAGAAACATATGAAACTGAGTGAATAAAATAAAATAAAAAAATATTATGCATGCCAAATATATTAGAAATATTATTTCAAAATAATTATTTTGTTTTCTTATAAAACAAAGCTTATCTGTATAAAATAAAAAACAATCTTAAAAAATTAAATACAAAACAAAACATTTTTTTTCAAAATCCTTTGTCCAAAAAAACCTCACAAAATCCGTGGCTTAGGTCATGAGACCGAGATAAACTGATAGAAAATAAATTGAAGATAACCACAAAACTAATTTTTTTATATAAAAAAATAATGTAGAATGATAAAATCATAAAAGAAAATGAGAGAAAAAGGATCTCTAATCGTATTAACTCTTAAAACTCGTGACTTGTGTCATTAGATCGGAAGCATGACAAATGAGAAAACTATGAAATCCAATTCCGAATAAATCAAATGCTAAAGGATGAAACCGGAAAAAAAAATCAATCACACAAAAAATTATAATTAAAAGAATAAGGGTGAAAACTAAAATAAAAAATAAATTAGACGTGTACTTTCTTCGAAAGAGAGAGAAAAAAAAGAAAGAAAACGACTACCAGAGACAGACCACACATCATCTGCCTTTATGTACCACACTAGAAGGAAGAGGTTCCAGCGACACTTCTAAAAACACGATGAAAAATTAGGTGTGACCACAAGGTGGCATCACAATGCCATTCAAAGAGGGTGGACACCAAGCACTCGTTGACGCGTAATAAGAATGTACTAACAACTTTTCGGAATGAAAAACTAAAAAATCAACATAAAAATGCAAAATACCCCTCGTAACTTTGAAAATTACAAATAAACTCTAGATTATTTTTTATCTTGAGAAAAAATAAGTATTTTAATTTTTTTAAAATTTATTAAAAAAAATTATTAATTAACAACTCTAAATTTTATTGGTTTTAGAGGTAATAACATAATTTTATTGTGTACAATTTTTTTTTAAAATAATTAAATATTTCTAATTAATTATTTAATAACAAATAAACCATTAAAAAACATCAAATCACTCCCACAACCGAGACTCGTATTTTTTCAACTCAATTATAAAATAGTAATTTCACACAGTAAACCATATCTAATGTCACAGTAAAAAGGACAGACGCTATATATTTTGTTTAATGGGAAGGGGTCCTAGAAGTCAACCTCAGCCTAACATCCCTTTCCACGCGCATAAATTAACTATAGAAACGACAAAATAGCCGACAAAGTAGCCCCATTGAAACTCAATCAAACAACCAAGACATTTAAGAGACCTATGTATAAAGTCTACAGCCTTGAAAATGAGATTACCCCTCCTCCTCCCTCTCCAATTTATTTATTTTTATTTTAAATATCCAAACCGCTTATATATATCTTAATTAATATTATCAAACTCTAAAATTAATAATAATGTAAGTTTCAGTAATTTTTAAATTTATAATATATAAATTAATAACTTTTAAAAAATAAATTTAAAATCTAATCAGTTAAACTATATCCATTAAAATTTCCTCTCCTGTAATGACCTTTTACTGTAAATTGAACGTGACTTTGTAGGGAGGATTCACCTTCCAAATCCCTATTGGGCATCGGCAAGTGGAGGAAAAAATATATAAAAATAAATAAAACATGCGAAGCTAAAATTGAAGGGATAAAGGAAAAGCATCTCTTTGGCAGTTTCCATCACAAAGGATGAGTCCCACACGCAATTGGATATCGCAGAACCCTTCTTGTGGTATTTCCTTTTGTCTTCCCTCTTCCTATTATCTGCCTTATAGAGAAGTAATTAATGGCATGTTTCTATATATTTAAAGAGGCAACGTATCTCTAGCATTTTCCTCAGATCAACGGAACTTATTTTCTATATTATTGACTTTTAGGCATTGATTTTAAGTTAATCATGCTTGCCGACATATGAGTGAGCCCAGAAAAAATTATACTTTAAATATATTCAGTATTGTGAATAGATTTTCAAGATAGTTTAGAAAAAAAAATTAAATTTTAATAATCCTATAATCTTATTCGAAGATATTGAAGGTTGATTATGCTAGCAGGTTCTAATACGAGTTACTTTATTCAACCTAACTTTTTTTCTTTTTTTAAATCAAACACAGACATCAATTTAAGTATGCAAGCAGGGAAGCCTCGAGTACGACGTGGGAGAAATTCTGTAGATTCTTACATCACTTCAACAGTTCAACTCCTTTTCACCATTGAATTGCTCGAACTCCGTATATGATACTCCGTTGGTTTGCTTAATTGGTATATCAATATTATATAAAAAAATATGTTGAAATAATTTCGAGAAACATACGTCACGTTCGCTCTGCAGTTGCCTCGACCTAGCCCCTACCCCTGAAAGGAAACCAAAAGGCATGTAGTGTTAATTTGGGTCAACTTGTGTGATGCAACTTTTAAGTCTCTCAACTCCTTTTTTTCCTCCTCCAAAATCTTGGGTTACCAATAGAAGGAAGGTTAAAATTTCTTGTTCCAAGTATAGTTTTAAATCTTGGGGTTCAACTTGGAGCAAGGTACAAGTTATGAGCCGAGAGGATCGATTCAGGTTTATGTACATAATTTTTTAAAAAGAAAAAAAAAGATATTATTTTGACCAAAAAAATCTTTTTTAAAAATAAAAATCAGGTTAGCGGAGTTTTTATTTTATTTTTTTCAACCCGAACCGATCCAGGTCCTGGATCGACCAATTCCCGGGTTAAAAGATTAAAATGTTTATAGAGTGATTTATTTGATATGGAATTAAAAATTTATTTAGATATCAACTTACTTTAATTATGATACTAAATAATTGTTGAATTAAAAAATTAAAACATTTTTAAAGGGAGTGCATGTTTTTTTAAAAATTTATAACCCCAAAATAAAATTAATCTAAAAAGAAACTGAGAAGCACACAAAGAGAAGGATCTAGAACCTACGAGTTAGGTTATCTTAAACCATTGATATTTCAGAATAAATTCTGGCCATTGATTAAAGCTACAGACAAATGCTTGTCTAGCTCTGAAGCTGGCAAATGAAGGATACAAGACTGTATTTACAGATGGAGCAATGTTAGGTAGCGTTTTTGAAAGAGAATATACAAGTGTTTTTAATGTAATAAGAGCTAGAATTTTAACTTAGAGTGAAGTACAAGTACCAGGGTATAAGTTTGGCATAAGATTTGTGTGGTGTCGTGAATAGGTAAGGGAGAAATTAGGGCTGAAAGGTTTGAACATTTTTTTTCTTTTGTTTTGGTGGGAAGAAGAAAATGAATAATGAAATTATAGTCCTTTTTAATTTGGTCCCTAGACCCTTCAAACTTTAAAATAAAGCCTTTAATAAGTTATAATCTTTCAGATTCTTTGCAATTTCACCCCTAGCTTTCTTCAATTGAACCCTTAAATTTCATGTGTTTTTTACAAAGTAATCTTTGGTCTTGAAATTCTTTAATTTGACTTTCGACCAGTCTTCAATCTTTAAATTTCTTTCAATTGAACTCTCTGATTGCACCGATTTATCATTTTAAAGTTTCAAATGTATCCATAATCCTCCAATCTTTGCGAATTGATGTGAATTAGACCTCCAAACTTGATTTTTCTTCAATTGAATCCTGATTGAATCCAAAAAAACATATTAGAAGTTTAATTAAGTCCTTAAACTTAATTAGTTCTTCCAATTTTTACCCACCTGATTTTCAAAATTAATTTTTATTCAATTAAATCCTTAAATAAGTCAATTAAACTTGTTATAAGTTTAATTAAGTCCTTAAACTTAAATAATTCTTTCGATTTTGGTATCAAGTTTTGATTTCAGCCTTAGTTTTTTTCATTTCTTCATCCCAACTTGTAAAAATATTTCAACCTGTCTATTATTCTAGTATTTTGATCTTTTGCAGCTCAAAAGCTTATCCTTGTGTCCCGAACTATTTTTAAATTTTAAATTTTAAATTTCTTTGGATTTTAAAAAAATGTATTTCTTTTATAAAAACAACTTTGGAGGAGGATATATATAGAATATGAGTCATGACAGTCAGAGTGATTGTATACCTACCACAATAAAATTAAATAGCCTCGTCAGATATTAAAGAAAGGTGCAATCAAAGTAATACTGCAGCACAAACAATAAAATCTCCCTTAAGAACCAAGTCCAAAGCCATGTACACATGCAAACATACTTGGGGTTTGGTTATGTCTATATGTATCCAGCAGTACTGGAGCTTGTAAATGAGTTATCCTCTTTTTATTTATTTTTAAGTCGTGTAAGCTGTGAGATATAAATTAATTTAAGGATTAAATATATATATACATCCAACTTATTATCTGATTTACAATGTTATCGAGTAGGCAACTTTATCCTCAAGGTTACCAAGTGTTAAATATTTTTAATGCTCCTTTCTATCAAGGCTTAATTAATTAAGCCGTTGATGATACACGGGAAAGTTGAGTCTTGACTTCTTTGAGGCTGAACGTGCGGGCAAAGGCGGATGCCCTGATGGCTGGGTCATTGTTTATATATATATATATATATATATATATATATATATATATATATATATATATATATATATATATATATATATATATTGATCGATAGCCATAATTTTCTGAACTGAGGTGGATTTGTAGCTGTTGCTCTTCAGCTCCCAGCCAGCTTCAAGAGTCGCCGCATTCTTTTTACTAATTGCCTCACCATTCCATCTCTTTGTGAGTTTGTGTGTCGTTATGTGTTGACTCAAAGGCAAACGTTGCATGTGACATGCCCACGAACCTTCATTAGTTCCCACCCCATTAACATCCCTTCCATCTTTTAGAATCTTCTCCCAACCTGGATCACCTTCTCTATTCTCCGACCACACAAAATCACATTCTTATCTGGATATACCCATACAACTCAGGAATCTCCTTTTTTTTTTTTGTTGGAGGTAAAATTTTCATCATGAGGACCGGGAGCATCGACGCTCGTTCAATCTCTAATTAAATGATGTTTGCATAGTGATAAAAAATAATATAAATTATATCTTGGAATCTCATTAAATAATTTAAGTTTTTGGATTGAATTCGTTATTTGATATGATATCAGAACCTTGATGATTAAGCGGTCACGAGTTTGAATATTATCATCTCTATTTAATTATTTGATAAAAATTAAACACAAGACAGTGTGAGTCTGTGCAAGTTTTAAGATTAAAGAGCTTTCACTTGAGAGGATATATTAGAAAATAATATAAATTATATCTTGATATTTTATCTAATAATTTAAGTTTTTGAATGGAATTGATTAAATGAGATATAGCTTCTGAATTATTTTCTCCATTTCCTCTTTTCTTTTCTCCTAAACAGAGGACGAATCTTAATCTACACCGCCCATGTTTCTCACGGAATTAATAGATTATTCTAATATCCCCCCTAGTACAAGTTGTTTGAGTTATCAGACCTTGCGTAGCGATGTAACTTTCCAGTCCTATAGCGGACCCATTCAACATATATAATTTAGGCTATGCTGAGATAAACAAGCTTCTTAATTTTAGACGATTGCCAAAAACTTTCTAAAAAGAAAAGAAAAAAAAAGGAATTAAGTCAGTGGAATATCATGTGGTGACAAGTTAGACTAGGAGGCCTCCTTTTCAAAATTATAGATAAAGAAAGAAGAAGAGGACGGAGATGTTTAAATCTAACTTAATAAATTAACTAAGCATCATTGACTTGTGGATGTCTTCACGTGGAAAATAAAGATCTGGCCTAGTTTTCTTGTGCAGAGCCCGAGACAACTGATCATTCTCAATGCCGTATATTTTACTAGCTAACGAGAAGGACCTTCCAGCTGTGCAGGGTTTCAGTATCAACTAGAGCATCTTCCACGATTGACCAAAATTTTCCACATCTTGACCAATTAAACTGGGATTTTTTTTAATAAACTATGTGTTGATGATTAGCATGATGTGTGTTGCCTCTGAGAACTTTTCAATTTTATTTTTTATATATATACACTTAAGCTAAATAATCGGTCTAAAGTGGTCATTGTTAACTAATAGTGTGTGTTGAGTTTATAATCTCTTTTTTCTTACCTTAATTTATATAAAATTCTTCGTGCGGGTGTGTATGTGCATACAGAGAGAAAGAGTGTGTTATCTGTTAAATAATATTTATATAGTCTTAATAATTAAGGATACAATAGTACTTTCAGTTGAATCTATATATACTTTATTTGTATTTAGGTTAAGACTAAGCATTCACAATATACATATTATTCAGAATTTTAGTCTTCTTTGTGTGTTTGATCTTAATTATTTTAACACTATCTATGATTAGTTAGCACATTATATATAGTTATGATATGTTCATGTTAATTTAGGAAATAATAAGATAAAGTTTATATTACATTACTTATATTAGTTCTCAATATTATTTTCATTAGTTTTATATTGTATCCTTATTTGGTAAATGCGCAAATTAACATCTCTGTCAAGAGTATTGAAATGAAATCTATCTGCTTTTTTTTTTTTATATAAGCAAAAGATTGCAAGAAAGCGTCAAGGAAGAGGCATGCAAGAAAACCAAAACTAATCTGTAGAAATAAAAGTTCCGTAAAAAACAAAGACAAGCAAGATTGATAAACAAGAAACCCCAAAGTTATAAGGAGTACGTACAATTTCCAAACCATGCAATCGATCATTCATTCTATGCAAAGAACACCACACTGGTAATAACTGGAAGGCAACAATAATAGCTTCCACAGATACATCAATGACACAGTACTCAAGATAGGATGGAGAGCACCTAAAATTAATTCCAGCAATAAAATATCCTTGTCTTGATCATCCATACTCATGGTTTGGTTAGTATCAGAAGAAAGATGGTGTCAGAATCACGCTGCCAATGACTGACAACTAAAGAAGAAGCCAGGAAAATCATGACAAATAAACCAAGCCTTGTTTGAAATTTTCCATGGACAAGTGATTTTCATTGCTTGAATAGGGCTGAAATTTCCCTGCTGTTTCAGTCCCTTTAATATTTTATTGGGCACCCGAAGATCTTTGAACAATATTTCAAGCAACTTGTGAAAAATGCCATTGACAAAACAATTAGTTCATATTATGATCGATGCCGATACATTGATGAATTAGAGATTTTCAACCAACCATTTTTTTAGCACAGCTGTTGTAATCACTGAGATGTCGTCTTTCTATATCAAACGAAAAACTTATTGAGATATCTTTCTGTCAGTATATATATAAAATACCGAGATCTTGGCATTGCGATATGAAATACAAAAATAGTACATTAATGAATTGTTTAAATTAGATATTAAATACAAGGGGCCGTGTATTATTGCTCGGCCTTTAGAGTGCAGTACAGTCAACAATATTAACTCATAGATGTACAAAAACCTAATTCTTAATTCCCAAAGTTGGAATTTCAGTATGTATATATATCACCTAACCACAGCTAAGTATGACGTGTGTATTACCTGAGGCTCATTTTTCTTCCAAATTAATCCGGCGATCTGTTAGTTAGTGTGTGAAATAAATAATTAAAGGTTACCGTCCGTAATTCTAAAACAAGGGGCAATCATACCACGTTAGGAAAGTACTTACAGTCACCACCTTTGATCCTCGCTTAGTTACTTCAATTAATAATTTCTTGGCTTTGTAATTACTATATATTACTTATGAATATATAGTTTTGACATACACCTGGGCCAAATAAGTCCCTCTTGTAGAGGCTTTTTAAGCATTCTATTCACCCATCATAACCGGCACACTCATAATTTTATTTTATTTTACTTTTTTCTAGTTTCTTAGGAATATATATTCGTATTCTAGATGATAAGATAAAGGACAGATTTATTTACCAGAAATATGCTAAACTTCGATTGATCTTTAAAATGGTTATTAATTAGGGCACATATGATTCACTTCTTTCAAAAGAAAAAAATGTCATTACAATTCCAAAATAACTTAATCTGAAAAAAAAAACTCCCCAAAAAATCCCACATAAATATTCCTCGGAAGAAAAGCTTCGAATTTTAAAAAGACATTATTGGAAAACGTAGGAGAGAAACCAGTGCAATTATTCTACAAGATTTTGACAAAATGTATAACGTTGACAAAAACTAAGATTCTGAAACCATAAGGTTATAATCCTAAATAGTAGGTGCATAGGTAAAAAAAACTCTTATATATTTTAAAAAGATCTACAAATAATAATTTGATGAAATTAATTAACACACCGACATGTAAAAAATCAACTTAACTAAAACATTAAAAAACTAAATAGAAAAAATAATTAAAATTTAAAATTAACTAGAAAAATAATTACAATAAAAAAATAGCATCTTCTAGGCCTAATTTGAGGATATTTTAAATCCCAACTCATTGTAAATAGTCAATCTTAACATTATTCAATTGTGTAGCAAAAAAATCGAACCATATATTTAAACGGTAGCTCTATACGTACATCATATATATATACTCAGTGTACACATGGTATTAATTATAAGAGGAAGTTTTAAGAAATTGACAAGTCACCATGGCTTGGTCTACCTAGCTAGTCGCAAAGGTTTGTTGGCTGACTTCTTTAGTCTTAATTATGCACTTGCAAGGCAATTCCGTCGACTATAGCACTATTTTTCTTTGTACTACTTTGGCTTCTAACTAGAGAAAAGTACTATTGAGGGCTCCAAGGCCAATTAGAAAACCCTAGCATGTGTGAACAGCAGATGGTAGAATATTTCTGACCGAATGAGCTGAGAAACTTTGAATACCTGATGAACTAGGGAGCGTTTCTTTGCGTCTTTGAAACTGGGAAGAGGACCAGAAGTTAACAGCCGTATCAACGGCTAGACTTTTAGAATCTGTAGAAGGAAGACAATATTGCAGCGAATTAATGGTCATAAGAATTGAAATCAGATTAATACAGCGGTCAAGAATTCCTGCAGAATTATGATTTTTTTTTAATGGGAATTTACATGTTAATAAAATGTAATATTGCAAGGAGTTTTTGTGATTTTTTTATTGGGATTTTTATAGGTGGTAGCACGGCAGCATCGAATGGGATATGTCCTTTTTGTAGGGGATCTCGTCCTGGACAATATGTTCGATATTAATGAACATAATTGCTTGTTGTTAGCATGATCGATGGAATTGAATATGCGTATGGAATTGAAGGCACAACTCAACCAAACTATGGACTGTCATCTCCCCATATTGCCATTAAAAATCTTTATGGAACTTTGTACAGAACTATGGACTGTTTCTTAGTGACAACTTACAGATATTTTATTAATTGTCTGTACATATATATATATATATACAGTGAGAAACACGAATTGTTTGTATATTTTAAAATCTCATATAATAAATTTTTAAATTAAAATAATTATTTAATAAAATATCATAACTTTGTTGATCACACCATCACTGAAATCTATACAAATTTAAACTTTAAAAAGTTTTCATCTAAGAAGGTACTTCTTTGAGACACTGTACCGAAAGTTTTTGATGAAAAAGTCTCAGGATGTTATGACAAGGAGGAAAACAAATATTGGGTAAAACGATTTAAGTTTAGAAAAATTAAGTTAAACAAAGAGTTGATTTTGGGTATATTTGGTGAATTAAAAATTAAGTATTAAAAAGTTTAATCAAGTACCACGTCAGGCAAGAAGAAAAGTAATTTTATCCAAGCATATATTTCAACTATGGATTTATGATTAATCCACCACTCTAACTTTATCTTTCAGTATTAAAATTCTTGATTATTTTTTATTATTAAAAAATTATTAAACACAAATAAAAATATCAACAGAAAAAAACTCATCAATAAATTAATTACAATGATATTCACTAATAGAATACTTTCTTGTTATTTCCCTTGTTTACATTGACATAAATGTTTTTTTTTTTTTTTATAGAAACTCATATGCAAATTAAAGACCATAAAAAATAAAAAATAGGTGCAGCAGCTCATGGATAGTCGAGTTAAAAAGTTCATGGTATAGATTTCAACAAATTTTTTCTTAAGTTATTATTTTTAAAAATTTGATGATTAGTTTTTTTAAGGAAACATATAATACCCGATTGCAGGAGAGATGTGGGGGCAATTCTTCAACCCATCCAGAACTCGATCCGGGTTTGTGGATAGAGGCTGGATCATCTGATGGACCTTATAGAAATTAGGTTCATGGTATCTCAAACACTACAACCAAGAACATGGTTGTAGTGTATCATCCATTAGCTCCTCGCAATCGAGTTTGAGCTCCTAATCTATGGTTGTCCAGACGATTGTATGAAAACAAGTTGAAGTTTAAACAACCTAGTTTAATGTTGAGACGACCTAATTTATGTCTGGGATGACCAAACTTAATTGATTGTATGAGGAGCTATTGTCAAACCTCGGTACTACATCTAGTTTACCTCGTTGCCCACCTAGTCTAGATGAAAATCCGTCTTCTCCTCCTCCTTTTCATTTAGCTTATGTCTCTAAATAAATTGCATTCAAACAAATATTTTTTAAATTAGTAATAAATATTTAATTTTTTATTTTAGTTTTATTTCTTTTAATTTTTTTCTATTTTGTTTATCTTAATCTTTTTTAAAAAATATTAAATACAATACTGATGGAATTACCGACAGAAAATGTCTGTTGGAAAGTTTTAAAGAGTTGTAAAAAAATTACAAGACTTTTTAACTTATAATTATAGACAGAATTACAGACAGACTAAATCTCTAAGAAAGTTCCAGAGAATTCAAAAAAATTATAGGAATTGCCATTGACATTATTTGATTCATTGATGGGTTAATTTCATCGATAATATGAATTCAATCACTGATAGAATTACAAATGATCTTTTTTATCGGTGATATACCATAGTCACCAATGAAATTACCGAAAGAATGATATATATTTTTTTAATGCCTTTTCTATCTATAAATTTATCGGTGATTATATTATTAATGGAATAACTGAAAAAATAGAAATTATCAATAATAAGTTTTCTAACGACGAATTATGCAAAATTCTGGTTGTGTCCAATCCAATGGTGAATTATACACACATACACCTTTGATATTCATATATGGTACTTTGTAATGCTACTATTTAAGGGTTAAAACATTTTATTGTTGATAACTTTATAAAAATATAAAAGTCACACATAAAAATCTTACTAATATTGAATGGGCTTACGTGTACAAGTGATTACTTACTATATAAATTACTTATAAAATTAATCATTGTATTAAATATTAATAAGAGTCGTACTCGTTGTTAATATATATTGGACATGTAATTTAGTTATAGTTTTTAAACCCGACTCGGCAGTCGACCCGGTACAATGACTGGGTCACGGGTCAGATGGGTTGACCCGGGCCAACCCGGGTCAACCCAAAAAAATCTGTTGTTTATGGGTATAGTTTAATTTTCTCTCAATTTGTTGTTAACATAAACAAAAACAGGGCAAGAAACAGAGCCCAGATTCAAGCAAAACGTTGGCAAGAAACAGAAAAGGTGTTAAGCTCAGCTTAACAAGATTAGAAAGAATAGAAAGAAAAGAGAACAACAATTGAGAAAGAACAGAACAAGAGAGAGCAGAGGAGAATGAGCAGAGAATTGAGAAGAGAAAGGAGAACAAAGGGGTAAGCAGAGATCAAGAATAATATTCTGTATTTTTCTTCCCCCTCACACGTTTCCATACACCAGTTTATATACAAGCTTTTATTCTTCTACTGACTGTAACTATATTCAAGCCTTCAGTGCTATTGTTGCTTCTTGTTGCTCTCCTTCCAGCCTTCATCATGTCTCATGGTTTGTAACAAAAGGATTGACATATAACTTACATCCATGAAGAGAAACGAAACCAGTGAATACAAAAAGAAAAACTCATTTTAAACAGGTATGGATCAACATCCAATAGTATGGTGGATCATCTTCTTAATTTTCAAATACAAAAAGGAAAACATGAATTACCCATGTAATTAAATACAACGAATTAAAAACAAAAAAACCCAGAAACTAGAAAAGCCAAAAAGCCACAATGGAGAAAAAAATGGTAAAGAAGAAAAGGATATATAATTTACCTGTAAAACGCGGTTCTCCAAGTGTATAGTTACTGGTTTGCTTCATCAATCATTAAAGAACAAAAATTTGAGAGAGAAGAAAACTGAAGAGAAACAACAAAAGTTAGAGTTTGTTGAGGGCCTCTTCTTGTTATTATAACCAAAAGAGAGACGGGAACTTACCAGCTATGGCTTGCCTTGAAGTTTTTTGTGGGTGGAGATTCCTCTGCAACTGATATGGCTTGAACTTTGAAGAGATTAGGTTTATGTGAATTGTGAATTTGTGATTCTATCTTCACATTGTAATGCAAATGGTTTGATAATTTGACAGTCAAATGATAAAATGGTGATGTTTTATTTATACATATATAAAAAAACATCCGGGTTTCATCCGGGTCGATCGGGTCCCGGGTTGACCTGCCGGGTCGACCGGGTTTTGCCGGGCCAAATTCTTGGATGGTTTTTTCATCAACCCGGCCTGGTTCCAACCCCGGATCAGCCGGGTCCCGGGTCAACCTGCAGGGCCGGTTTTTAAAACACTGAATTTAGTACTTAATTATCGATGAAGATTGAGAATTGAAACACATCACGTAGACAAGGAAATTTGAAATTCTTAATTGAAAAATATTTATTTATATTTATTTGCATTTTGATGCGCAATGTATAGGAGATGGAGATCTAGTAAACTTTTCTTGCCCCTTTTACTTAAAGTTTTGGTTGCGTTAATTAGTCTTTGATCTTCACGTTCACAAATTAATACATGATATTAGTTGACCATTATGAAATAGCAAAAGATTTTAATTATATCATTTTAAGATAAATTCGAATTTTTTAATTAAAGCATCTATAATAAAAACCGAAAATATTTAGTATTTCAAGAATATCCACAGCTCAATATAACATCCATTTAACTGAAATATTACAGTACTAAAATTTAAATGTTCTAAAATTCTTCCGGTGACTGGGTCATATATAAGTCTTATTAAAAGAAATAAAATAAAAAGCTAGCAAGAAGATGATATATAAAACAAAACAAAACAAAAACAACCACATCAGCATTAAAAAAAAATGCTAAAAATATGATACATTTTAATTTATTTTTTTTTTAAAATATTAAATTAGTCCATACTAAAATTGATTTTATTATAATTAAAAAAACAAGATAATATATAAAAATATATTGATAAGTTTTTATATAAAAATCATAACAATTTAACAACTAGTCTCAATTTAAGGGGGGCGTTGTATCATATTTACTCTTCAAAATTGAAGCTTTTTCAAAGTAAAAAAACATGGCTAGTTTACTTTGTTTTTAATTTTATTTTTGTTAGCTGTGTCATGATATTCAAACCGTAGGTTGTCGAATCGATTAAGTGTATATTTAAAAGTATAGTTATAATTATTTTTTAAAATATTTTTTATGTTAAAATACATCAAAGCAAGATAATTAATTTTTAATAAAAAAAATTAAATTTTTATAAAACATCATTTGCCTTGTTACCTACAATTTTTCTAGAGAGAGAGAGAGAGCATTGCATAGAGGTCTTCCTATAATAGCTTTGGTTGACATGGACAGATCCAAAATAATGACGTGAGGACGTTCCCCTTTTTTTTTTTTAAAAAAAAAAATGGCTTTAGAAGTCAGTGGGATTAGGTATTTTCTCTCTCTCTCTCTTTCTCTCTCTCTCTCTCTCTAGGACCATCACCCTCTTATTCTAACCACCGTTAGATAGAGCCGTGCCGTCAACTGCGTTGACCTGTAGAGACGCGGTCCCCACCCCACGTGGGAGACCTTCCCACAAGGCCACACTTAATCTTAATCTCCGTCAAATGAAATCCCATTCCGTTATCATTAACAGCAACTTAACAACTTGGTATTCGGTGAAAATATTTTTGGATTAAAATTTAGATTTTTTTTATTTAAAATTTAAAATTTATTGTATTTTTAGATTTTTTAATATTTTAATATTAAAAATAAATTTTAAAAAATAAAAAAATATATTACTTTAATATATTTATAAAAAAATCATTTTAAAACACAAACCTCTACCCCAATTCCAAATAGAAACTATATAATTATTTTTTTAATTTAAATATTTAACTTGATTTTTTTATTAAACTATCCCGATTAATTTTTTTTAATCAAAATAACTATATTCTTACTATTATGTTTGGGAATCAATGGCATCTCCGATAAATATTTTTTATATAAAATTAATTAAAAATTTGATGTGTTTTTTTACTTAAGAAATTATTATATTTTTTTTAGATTTTTTGTTTTTAATATCTACATTTCAAAATTATAAAAGATATTAAAAAAAACTAATTTTTTAAAATGAAATACTTCCGTGAAAATAAAGTTATCACACTTTCAGATATTCGTTAGCAGATAGAATGCTTAATCCAGGCACTCCAGTTGAAAATAATAATAATATTTCGCAAATCTAGTTACCCTACTTATCCATCACACTGCCAAGTAGTTACTGTGTCATGTTACAAGCTGCACGGCTGCAGCATGCTCCCCCTCTCATATGGTGCCACGTGACCCTGACACAACAGAGACGTCACCAATCCCGCGAAAATAACGGCTGGGTCTTCTCTCAGGTACTTGTAATTATATTCTGGATCCGTCCCATCTCTAGTCTCCTAGTCTTTTTTATTTATTTATTTATTTATTTATTTTCTATCAAAACAATACAAATACCTCTCGTTGAAAAGCCTATTCAACTACTACGCTCACAATATCTATTTTGTTTCTCCCTCTCTGTCGTTTTACTCATGGATAAACAAGGCCGTGAATTGGTGTTCTTCCACTCCGGTGACTTTCTCCGGCAAAACCCAGGTGTTTCCGATCACACAAATGACAGTTCGGGTGATCATACCAGGTCCATAACCAAAGAAGTTGACTTCTTCTCTACTGATAGGACTAGCGAATTGCCAGGTACTGATCAAGAGAAGAGGATTAGTACTATTGGATCATCAAGTCTAGTTGATTCTAGCATAAACGTAAGGTTTTCTTTATTATGTTTATCTAGCTCTTGATTTGATTCTTTCCTCCTACTTTTTTCACTCGCTTTTAATATGTCACTTGCCAAAGGTTAGGTTTTGAAGGCCATGGCCATGACCATGACCATGATGCTTTATTTACTATTTACCACCAATATGTGTATGTAGGAGGTATTTCATACTTGTGTTTACTTGTTATTGACTTAATTTAATGTGTTACAGACCGGATTGAATCTGTTAACTTCAAATTCCGGGATTTCAATAATAGCAAATGTCAAGAACCCCGATAATAATGAAGTGAGTTTTCACTTTAATACTTACAGAGTCTTTTGTGTTTCCGATGCCATTAATTCAAAGGATTTTGGATTTCTTAAGTAAGGGGATTTGGCTTTGCAGCTGAGTGGACTACAAGGAGAGTTAGAGAGACTGCATGATGAGAATAAGAAGCTGAGAAGCTTGTTGGATCAGATTACCAAAAGTTACAGGGACCTGCAAGCCCAATTAATCATGGCAACGCAAAAACAGACACAAGGGAATCGGATAGAGCAGGTGATTGATTAATTTGCTTAAATCAGTTACGTGTGTGTGTGTGTGTGTGTGTGTACACGAACTCCTAGAATGGTGAGATATATAATTAATCAATTTGCAATTAATTAAGGGCCCGTTTTATCTATAAAAAATGAGTAACGTACGTGCTTCCCTTAAATTGGAAATCAAGTGCGATTACTTGATCCAGTATCACCTTTTCAATATCTCAATAGACATGTTCTAGCCCATTTCTGTTCCAAAACCACCTAGCTGGATAGGTTGATAACGAGACAGTTCCAAGTTTCTTCACACATCTTAAATAGGTAATTTCTATTTGCCAATCATCGAACTTGCTTCCATATGATCACGTGTTTGCAGGGGTGATACACCTTAAAGATTTGTCCCAGATCTCTTTGATACTGGGATCACCAGCCTCAGCCTGTAATCTGCCTCGCGGTGATTGCAGTTGATTATATATATAAGATGTTCCATTGCGGATACCTTTAAAGAGAATACTACTGCCTTCTCTTTTCTTTTTCTTTTTTTCACTTGGGCAACTCCCCCCACGCTAGTTAAGAAGCATGGCATTCATTGGATGCAACCAGATGGTCCAAAACTTGAATCTCTCCTTAATTTAGATATCCAATTTATCTTCAATTAACGGGATATGAGCAAAATATGAGGATCAGTTTTTTTTTCGTAAATGGTTGGCGGAACTCTTTGATATCTTTTTCATTGCATTGAATCATTTTAATGATTGATGCAGAAAGGGGAGCTAAATGACACACCAGGTTCCATAATGTCAGCTCAACATTTAATGGACCCACGGCCACGGCCATCTGTCACTTTAGATGTCAATGATCCTTCGGTATCCGACGACAAGACGCAAGAAGTGTTGGTCTCTTCAACAAATACAGTGGGAACGAAGTCTCAAATGCTAGGGAAACGAGCTTCGATGGAGGATGGCCTTGATCAAACATCCCAGAGCTGGGGATCCTCTAAAAGTCCAAAACTAGAACATGAGAAGCCTGATGAGCAAACACCAGAGGTGCCTTTCAGGAAGGCTAGAGTGTCCGTACGAGCAAGATCGGATGCTCCTTTGGTGAGCATTAATTTACATTTATTTAAAAAAAATCACAATTTAAATGAATTAATCGGATCAGTGAATTATTTGGGTTTAAATATTTAGATAAGCGATGGGTGCCAGTGGAGGAAGTATGGTCAAAAGATGGCCAAAGGAAACCCTTGTCCCCGCGCCTACTATCGTTGCACCATGGCTGTTGGATGCCCAGTCCGCAAGCAGGTAAATAAGTGTCAACAACAAATTAATTAATTAATACAACGACTTTCAACTTTCAATAATTAATTAATGTTATGACGGTGCGGGTTACTTCATCGTGTTCACTTATTGGTCAATAAATACTGATAGACTTGGTAAGCTGTATTTTCTTTTAGTATAAGATAAATTAATTACATTTCTTGTGGGCTTAATAACTAATGGAGGACCATCTAAATGGATTTTTTTTTTAATTTTCCCATTTCCTTCTAAATTAAACAGACCATAAATTAAATATTGGTCAACCGTTTACTGATATTTTTCATGTTTTTATTTTAACAGGTGCAAAGATGTGCAGAAGACAAGACCATTCTCATTACGACATATGAAGGGAACCACAACCACCCTCTTCCCCCAGCAGCTACAGCTATGGCAAGTACTACCTCAGCTGCAGCAGCGATGCTCCTATCAGGTTCAACCACTAGCAAAGAAGGCCTGTCCTCAAGTAGTAGCTTCTACCCTTCTTTTCCCTACGCGTCAACAATGGCTACCCTATCTGCTTCTGCACCATTTCCCACTATAACCCTGGACTTGACACAAGGCCCAAACACTACAATGCCATTTCACCGCACCTCTCCTTCTCCAGCCACGTTCCCCCTTCCTCTACATGGCTTCCCACAACTCCTAGGGCACCCGATGTATGCCTCTCCTAAGTTACCTGCAATTCCATCCGTGCAATTAGGGCAGCGGCATGCTTCAATGGTTGAGACAGTTACCGCAGCCATTGCTTCTGACCCAAACTTCACAGCAGCCTTAGCAGCAGCTATCTCAACATTTATGGGTACACCAAGGAGCAGTGATGGAGCTAACAACCATAATGCACCTAGTGGAATACCTGGATCTCCACAGCTTCCTCAATCTTGCACAACCTTTTCCACCAACTAGGGCTACCACCGTCTGTGGCCATGGCCTTCAGTAAGGTGCATGCCCTAGTCTGTTATTTCACTTTTTCCCAAAATCTTATGAGTTATGCTCGGCTTTTGAGAGGATTGAGGAAACAGTGAGATGTTAAAAGAAGCTTGAAGTCATGGGTTGTCCAACAAATTACTAAGAATGATGTTTTCCAGCAACCTTGGATGTGCATTTTGAGAAGCTTCTAGCTTTGGTTTTAAGGTATCGCTGATTCAGCTTGTTTGGAGTGTTGTTATGATCAATTAGTACTTTATTGTGACTACAAGTTGGGCTTATAGATAAATTTTGACATATACAGATAAGCTGAAAAAGGAGATAAATTAAAATAGGATATATATATATATATATATTATTTGTGTAAAGTAATCTATACCTTGATTAATCTATTAATTGTCGGTGGAGATAAATTTTTAGAGTGTTGTTACTTGGAGTTGTGAGCTTTGAAAAGCTTAGAGTGGGGTGTAAGAATGAATTTGTGTACATGATGTGAATGTGATGTATTTGAAGATTAGGATAAAATATATTTATGATTATGTACAAAAACAAAGCTCAATGAAGATTAAAATACAGCTTATGATGGAGAGATTTTGCATGCTTGAATTTCTGCAGGCTAAGTTCATAATTAGCATGTATAGCTTTTTCCAAATATACCATTCTTTCATAAGGTAAGGAATTCATGGTTCCCACTCATTTGAGCTGATCAAGGTGTCTCTTTCCTCTGATTAATTGATGGAAGTTTGAGGTTTAATTAAAGAGAAGCCTGCTAAATTAATCTCCTGTGTACTTCGTCTTCTGGAAGGCGCGCACTTTACAGACCGCCGTGTTCAAGCTTATAGGTATGGGTATGGACCAGCTCCCAGCCGAGAGCCATCCCAAATTTCATCTTACTTTAATCAAGTAGTCTCCTAAAAACAGCTCAGTAGTTAGAATTAGGTCTTTATATTATCTAAAATATTAGGTTCTGTAATCTTAAGATAAGTATATATAAACAGCAACTTAAAGAAATGGGAGTGAGGGTTAATTAAAAAAACATGGCAGAAGATTATCCTCTGTACGTATTAGTGTCCTAACATGAAACTTTCCATTGACACACACGACAAAAATTAAAATAAAAGAAAATAAATCATAAACTTAATTGAACCTTATTGTTCTTTTGAAAGACAATTGATTTATAGCGTCTTTTGAGGAAAGGAAAGTTATGGACAACGTTGCACCACTGGCAGGGCAACACCGTAGAGAGCAAAATCAAAACAGACCTATAGTCATTCTGAAGACAAACTATTTATAGAAAAGCAGAAAACAAAGGCCAATGCTTGCGAGGGAATAAAATTGAAGAGAATCATCACTGGAGAAGCTGCAGCCGCGAGATCTAGCAACAAAATGTGGCATGGTAAAAGTAGAGCCCTTGGAAGCAAAACTGACAGAGACCAATATCCACATGAAGAAAGCTCTTGTAGCTACAAGAGGAACTAGTAGCAAGGATTCATGATAAGACACTGGCGAAGAAACTAATAGCAGTCATGCAAATGCAGCGGCCTGTAGATCAGGAAGTTGCAGCATAGGAAAACAGCACCCAACGCGAAGAACCAAGACCTGCCAACTGAGAATAACCATGAGCATACCCTCATCATGGACCTGCAAATACTAAGGACTACAGCAGCATGCATAAACAAGTTGTCTATGATTTGAACTAACTACTAGCAAAGACCAAGGAGGAACTTAAATGAACCCTCCTGAGACGAGCAACGCAAACAGAATTAAATCTTATATTCCACGTTCATGAATGGTTTTCTAATTGGACTTGTTTTAGGCCTCTACTTAAAAATGAGAGCGAAAAAAATAATGAACTATAAAAACATCAAATAATCAGGACAATATATGAGTTCGGCTTGGTTGACATGCATTCATTTTTCTTTTAATAAATTTTAGTGTAAAGAATTTTACGGGCTGGGGTTGTAAATGATCGATCGTAGTGTAACTGATTTTATTTTATTTCATTTTTAGCAGATAATCTAACTGAATTAATTCTGTCTCTTTTGGGAAGGTGCCAATATTTTTTATAAGACAAATTCTCCTTGTAGTATGGTGAAATACAATCGCGTTCCCTAGTAAAGTTACTCAAGTCCCTTGTTAATGTTTGTTTCCCATGGAATTTAACAAGACCTCAAAGTAACAAAAATCCAAAAGTATGATAATGGATACGATAAATTATCAATTGTGTTAAGTTTTTCTTAAATTGTACGTACTTCAAAGTGAGAAAAGTAAAGCTCTTGTATTTAATTTATATAAAAACATAAACTTGTCATATTTTAGAGTAACATTTATTTATAAATGCTTTCATTCTCTACACTTTAAAGGTCACAAAAAGAAGATAAAAAATGAGTTTGTGATTACTTTGAGATTTTAGATGAGAGAGTAATTTTATGTTACATCTTATAATGTCCTATATTTTTATCGTGAATCTCTCTAATCATCTCGTCAGTAAAGTAGATCTAAGTTACCAAAACACATTAATTCTGATCGAGTTTTAAAAATTTAATTGTATTACTACTCAGTTTTGAAAGATGTTGCACACACAGATTGCAAGTGTTTGTATAGAAAATAAATAAACATATACAAAGGCTATTTTAAGTAAGCATCCTAGAATTAAGGTTATCAATTACAGAGTAAAAACATAAAATATAATAGTTGTTACACCCTTGAATTAAGGCTAAGGATTTGCAATGTCTTTAGTTGCGTGATTTGAGGATCCTTTTGTTATACACCTCTGCAAGATTGAGCTACCATCGGATAAGCCAACTTGTCTCTTAGAATTTTTGTCCTTTGTCGTGAAAGAGCTTTTGCTAGTAGATCAACTAGCTGGTCCTGTGTGTTAACATGATGGACATTGATGATTCCATATTGTACCATGTCCCAAACAAAGTGTAGGTCAATATGAATATGTTTCATTCAAGAGTGTTATATAAGATTAAAACTTAGATGTGTCGCCCCTAAGTTATCACATAGCAACTTGGGTTGTCCAGATAATGACAAGTCAAGCTTTTTGAATAATAAAAGAAGTCAGGATGTCTTTGAAGCTGCATTAACAAGTGCTCTATATTCTATTTTAATGGATGAATATGTTACTGCCATTTGCTTATTTGAATACCAGGAGATAAAAATTGACACAAAGAAAGCTGATATATGCTTATGTAGATGTCCAGTCATCATAGTTACTCACCCAATCTGCATTAGAGTATGTAATGAGTTCAAATCTGGATTTTTTCTTGAAGTGAATTCCAGAAAAGATAGTTTGCTTTAAATAACAAAGAAGTCGTTTAGCAGTTGTCCAATGTGTCACTGTACGCTTGTGTATAAATTGTGAAAGTTTATATACTAAGAAAAAAATATCAGGATGTGTGAGTGACATGTATTGAGGGGCACCAATAAAACTTATAAAATTTGTACTATTTGTGGGTGAAGAACCATCAACCAATTTGAGGGATGTGCTAGTTGACAATGATATAGATACATTTTTTGCACTAATCATATTGGTTTTAAGTAGGACATCTTGAATGTACTTGTGCCGAGACAAAAACAAATCCTAGATTTTGTTGAAATAACTTTAATTCCCAAGAAAAAAAAGAGTTGCCTCATATCTTTTAAAGAAAATTGATTGCCAAGTTGAGTAATAATCTCAAACATGAAAGCAAATGTTATTACTAGTGATAACCAAATCATCCACATATACTAATAAATAGCATGTAACAGAATTATGACTATATATGAAAATAGATAAGTTGGATATTAAGTTATGAAAGCCAAGACCTATAATTGCAGGTTTAAGAGCTCAATACCAAGCTTTCGGGGCTTGTTTAAGGCCATAGATGACTTTACGTAACCTGTAAACATGATTTAGCTTGGTGAAATCTTTGAATCATAATGGTTGTACTAGTCAAATATTTGTCATGCAAAAAGGCATTGTTGACATCTAATTATCTTAAGAACCACACCATGCATTACCGCTATTATAAAGACAGTTCTAATTGTAGCAGGTTTCACAATTAAGCTAAAAGTTTCTTTGTAATCTAGCCATTTGTGTTAGTGAAAGCCTTTAGCGACAAGCCTCATTTTAAAATAACCAATTGACCTATCTAATTTTTGTTTCATATGAAATACTCATTTTCTCTTAACAGGATTGCAATTTATAGGTAGGGAAACAAGGCTCCATGTACAATAATGCATGGGGGGCAATGAGTTCATCTGATATAGCTTGTCTCTAGTGAGGATTGCAAAGTGTTTGGGTTATACATATTGGTTTAATAGTTGGTAAGAGTGGGTGTTTGGTCACAGAATTTTACTGTTTGGGTTTATGAATGTTATTCATTGACTGATTGGTCATTGTATGGGTTCAGTGAGAATCAGATAGAGGTGGATCAATGTGTGATATGCATCTTGAGCTATCATGTTTTCTAAGGCTTGAGTGGTGTGTGAGGGTAAAAGAGAAGGAAAATGTCGACGTGGCTAAAAGGAATTATAGCATGAATTTAGGGATTATATATCTTGAAAATTAAAAGAATAGGAGGTGAAGCGCGGCTACCTGAAGATGATGTGGAAATGGTGTTACCTCTTTATGTCACTGATGGTGGTTTTGACAAAGATTACATAATGATGAGTGGCATAACTGTCATGGATGAAGGAGATAAAGTTGGTTCATGTTTTTCAATCCAATAAGAAGGAGGATGTTTTTGGCTTTTTTTCTAATAGAACATGCCTAGATAGATGGATTTTTCGGGTCAAGGCATTTATATGCATTTTGGGTTGAGGAATAGCAATTGCCTTAGGCTGCAACTTATTTGTGTTATGAGGCCTGGTGAGGGGGAAATATAACCAGCCAAATATTTTTAGTTTAAGGTAATTTGGTGGTTGATGAAATGATGCTTTAAAGGGTGATTTGTTATATAGAAGGGGTACAAGTTATCTATTTATAAGGTAGGCTGTTGTTGAAAAAGCATAAAGCCAATAAGAGAGAGTTAAAGATGCATCATGTGAAAGGGTAAAAATGAAAATGCTTGGATACATCATTTTGTTGTGGTGTGTGAGGAGCAGTAGTGTAATGATTTATACCATGCATGGAAAACTATTTATTTAAAGCAACAAATTCACCACCATTATCTGAGTAGATACTTTTTATTTTTTTATTGAAATTGATTTTCGAAAAAATACTTAAATTGAGGAAATATTATGTTGACCCCAGATTTCATTTTCATTGGATAAAACCAAATACATTTTGTAAAATGATCAACCAAAATCAAATAATACCTTGAGCCATCAAAGCTAATTGGATTTGAGGGACCCCAAACATTAGTGTAAATTAAATCAAGTGAGGCATGGCTTTGAAAACTATTGGTCTGAAATGGTTGTTTATGTGCCTTATTAATCAGACTAATCTTCGAACTAGTAACTCTAGTCATGAGACCAAGATTACCCTACAGAAGACAAAGAAAAAATCTTGAACAAAATTCTTAACATAAAAAAATAAAAAATAAAACAAATAGTAATTCAAATAATAAGGACCAAATTTGATATAAAACTAATAAAATAAAATAATAAGGGACTTAATCAAAAAATAAAATAAGTAAATGATAAACAAAAGCAACTAAAAGAATGAGAACGAAAATTGGATTAAAAAAAATGAAATAAAATATTGAGGGAGAAATTGAAAGAAAAAACAAGTTAAGAAAATGATATAAAAAGAAACAATTAAAAGAACGAGGATCAAAATTGAATAAAAAAACAATGAAACAAATTGTTGAGGGACTAATTGAAAGAAAAAAATTAAGAAAATGATAAAAAAAAAGAGCAATTAAAAAAATAAGGATCAATCTGGAAAAAAAAGAAATGAAATAAAATGTTGAGGAACAAAATTAAAAGAAAAAAACAAACCAAGAAAAGGATAAAAAAAA